>Ga0335398_10000699_pt1:0-57500 | contig 58508 bp, 32 predicted proteins | sample BON03_FD_205742 | JGI IMG/M metagenome (GOLD analysis project Ga0335398, IMG submission 205742) | Freshwater microbial communities from Lake Bonney liftoff mats and glacier meltwater in Antarctica - BON-03 (spades assembly) (version 2) | ecosystem: Environmental > Aquatic > Freshwater >... | reverse complement strand
ATGATGCAGGGTTGGGTTTCCGTGATAAGAGAAGATTGCCTTTGTTGACGACGCGGGGAGTGAGGCATGATGAGGACGCGAAAACGCCTGGAGGTTTCAAGTGCGCGAGCGGCGTCGGCGCGGGAAACAGCCAAGCGGTTTCTGTGCGACGGCAAGGGAAGGTCATGGTGTTTACACCGTCCCTATCCTCAGAGAGGCGCGCGACTCGCTCGAACCGGACTGGGCTGCTGAACGCACACCCGAAAACTAGCTTGGCCTACCTACCACGACACACAGAAGGAAAGGACGCCGCCAGCATCGTCGGGCGGCGGCGGCGGTTGGTCGTTTGGCGCGCCGGCGGGGGGGGGGAGGGAGCGCAGGCGCCCCTCCTGCTCCTCCTCACGCCTCCCCCCCCCCTCCCTCAAACCCCAAAAGACACATTACCTCGTCGGCACGATGTCGTCGATCTTGAGGATCATGCGCACGCACTCGGTCGCCAGCGACAGCGCGCTGGTCGTCACCAGCAGCGGCTGCACCACGCGGTCCTCGACCATGTCGGCGACGCCGCCCCGGCGCGCGTTGAGGCCCGCGTTGCTGCGGCCCTGCGCGTGCGCGTTGCGCAGCTCGGTCACGGCGGCGACCGGGTCCAGCCCCGCGTTCTCGGCCAGGGTGTAGGGCACGACCTCGAGCGCCTCGGCGAACGCGCGCACGCAGTGCGCCTCGATGCCGTGCAGCGTCTTGGACCACGCGTGCAGGTGCTGCATGGCCTCGACCTCGGGCGCGGCCCCGCCCGCGATCATGAAGCCCTTGTGCGCGAGGCAGCGGATGACGCACAGCGCGTCGTGCAGCGAGCGGTCGGCCTCGGCCAGCACGAGCTTGTTGGACCCGCGCAGCAGCACGGTGGCCGTGCGCCCCGTCTTGCACGCCACGCCCGAGACCTTGACCGCGCGGCCGCCCTTGCCGCAGTCGATCTCCTCGACCAGCTGCGCGGCGCCCAGCTTTTCCGGCGTGAGGTGGTCGACGTGCGCCACGGGCAGGCACCCGAGCGTGCGCGCGATGAACTCGACCTCCTCGCGCTCGATGTCGCGCACGACCATGATCTTGGCCTTGGCGAGGTAGTGCAGCGACAGGTCGGTCACGGCGTCGCGCAGGATGGACTTTTGGACCAGCACGACGTTGCACCCCGAGGCCTTGACCTTCTTGACCAGCTGCAGGATGTAGTTGCGCTCCTCCTTGTAAACGCGGTCCATGGCGGCGTAGTCGCCGACCACGACGTTGTTCTCGATGTCGGTCTTGGGCGGCGACAGCTGGAACTGCACGAGCGCGATCTTGGCGCCCTCGACGCGCGTGGGGCCGCCCGCCGCGCGCGCGGCGCGCTGGTCAAACACGGTGCCGTCGGGCAGCAGCTGCGAGTCGTCGACGGTCCCGCCGACCTTGCACACGATGCGGATGTCGCGCAGGTCGACCATCTCCGGGCGCGCCGGGTCGAGCACGCGCAGCACGGCGTCCACGGCCATCGGCGCCAGCAGCGACGAGTGCTGCGACACCACCTTGGACGACAGCGAGGTGGTCGCAGCGCGCGCCAGGCCCTCGCGGTCCGTCATGTCGACCGGCATGGCGGCCTTCTCCAGGACGTCGCACGCGCGCGCGGCGGCCTTGGTGAAGGCGTCCGAGATGACGGTCGGGTGCACGCCGCGCGCCAGCAGGTCCTGCGCCTTCTTGAGCAGCGCGCCGCAGATGACGACGACGCTGGTGGTGCCGTCGCCCGCGACCACGTCCTGCGAGTGCGACAGCTCGACGAGCATCTTGGCGGCCGGCTGCGTGACGGTCATGCGGTTGAGGATGGTCGCGCCGTCGTTGGTGATGAGCACCTCGCCGTTGGCGGACGCGACCATCTTGTCCATGCCGCGCGGCCCGAGCGACGTGCGCACGGCGTCGGCCACCGCCTTGGCGGCCTCGATGTTGTTGGTGCGCACGTCCTGCTTCTTGGCGGACTCGCTGTTTTTTGTTTTTCGATGTCGTCGTGGTTTTGGTCGGGTTGGTTTGGTTTTTCGCGGGGGGGGAAGAGAGGGGGAAGGGAGGGGGCGCGTCAGGGGTCGTGCTCTTTCTTTTTCCTCCGTGTGTCGTGGGGAGAGCGTGCGGGGGCGGCGGCAGCAGTCGGCGAGCGGGGGGCCCGGCGGCGGCAAGGGGAAAGGGCGCTGTTTTCTCGTTCGAAGCGGCTTTAAAAGACTCACCGGTACGTCTCTCCTTTGGGTCCGACCATGGTTGCTGTCCGAGGACGAACAAGAGCGCGCGCGCTCGCTCGGTGAAAGAGAGAGAGAGCAGGCTCGAGGGGGCGGCGTCTCCTCGATGAAAGGGAGGGGAGGAGTGGGTCTGATCGCGCGCGCTTTTGTCGAAGGTGCACGGGCGAGAGGGCGGAAAAGGTCGGCGCGCGCGGCGCAGTCGAGAGCCGCCGAGGCTAGTAGCGCCCGGATCGTGCTTGGGGGTGAGAGGGAGGCGCGGCTCGCGTCTCCGAAGCTCCGGAGCCTTCGAGCAGTCGGTTTTTAACGCCCTGGGAACGGCAAACCAAAAAGAGGGGGCAAGAGCGGGTACAAACGCGTGTGCGTCTGTGTGTGTGTGAGTCGTTGATGGTTGTGGTCGTTGTGGTGTGGGATGCGCGCGCTGCGGGCGCAGGCAGAGCATGAACACAAGAAGGAGCACACGGCAGGCCGTCCTTCCGCTCGCCGCCGCCGCCGCCCTCTGCCGTCCGAGACGAATCGACGGCGGCATCCGACTTCAACATGCATCCTCTCGAACCTAGTCGTTGCGATCTAGTCGTCGTCGTCGACGTCGTCGTCGTCGTCGTCATCGAGGGTCTTAAGGCCGCGGGCGCCTTGGCCGTCGCCGGCTCCCCGCCGGACGCTGCGGCTCCCCCCCGCCTCCTCCAGCTCCTGCCGCCGCCGCCTTGCTGCTCCCATCGCCGCCGCCGCCGCCGCCGGGCTCACGCGATCAGCGGGGGGCGTCGGCGTCATCGTCGCTGCTGTCGCCGCCCAGCACCACCACGGGGATGGCTTTCTCCTCCCCCTCGGGCTTGGCCTGCGAGCCGCGGCGCTTCGACGGCGGCTGCTGCGACGACGGCGGCGGCGGCGGCAGCGGCGGCTTGCGCGCGCCCGCCGATGCTCCCGGCGCCGGCGTCGCCCCTGCCGCTCCTGCTCCCGCGCCGACACCAGCACCAGCAGCAGCAGCAGCGGCGGCGGCGGCCTCGTCGGAGGAATCAGCAGACGCGCGCGCCCCAGACGAGGGCGCGCGCGACAGCGGCTTGAGCGACACGGACGGCGCCCGCTGCGACGGCCGAGCAAACGCCTCGCCGCCGGCCTCGCCGCCGCCCGTGCTGCGGCCGCGCTTGCGGCGCCTGCCACCCCCGCCGACTGGCGCGAGAGTCCCCTCGCGCGAGCCCCCCTCGGACGTGCCGCCTCCACCGCCGCCACCGGCGCCCTCCTGGGACGTCGGCGCTGCCTTGCGCCGGCTTGCTTGCGCGTGCAGCTCGTCTAGGTCATGCATGGCGACAACGATCTCGGGCACCCGAGATGCGCCCCCTCATTTTGCTTGCCGTGTTATTCGGTATTTCTCTTGTCAAAAGTCGCGCTCGACGAAGGGATGGCGTAGGTGCTGTTGCGGGCGTATGTCGGCCCCTTTGCGACGCGCGCCTGCGCGTTTTTACCGGCGGAGAAGGACGGAAGAAAGAGCGGCCGTCCCTTGTCGCCGCCCGATTTCGCCGCACGCGGCAATTTCGTCTCTCCCTCTCTCTTGCTCTCTCCCTCTCTCTGATGCTTCAACGACTCTCTCTTGCGCGCACATTGCGAGTCGTCCTCCATTTCTCTCTCTCGCCCCTCACGTTCGCCTACACACACAAGGCGCCGCAAGAGAAGAGGACAACGACAACAACAGCAGCAAACAGCAACGAAAACTTTTGCCTCCCCCCTCTTGCCCCAATTTTTTCCTTGTGTCTCGCGCGCTCCTGCGCACCGAGGAGGCACGGCCCAGAAAGCCAAGCGAACGACGTCCTTCCTCCGCGCGCTGTCGAGCGCTTGCGCGCGAGAAAGAGCACAGACAGCCGAGCTGAAGCCGTCGTCGCCGTCGACAATGGCGGAAAGGAGCGACAGCCGCAAACGCAACAAACGCGGCGACGTTGCCGGGCCGGTGGGGTTGCCCGAGAGCATCGCCGCGATCGAGCAGCAGCTGAAGGGACTGTCGGAGGCCAAGGACGCGCGCGACGAGGCCAAGGACGCGCACGACGAGGCCAACAAGGCGCGCGACGAGGCCAAGGACGCGCGCGACGAGGCCAAGGCGGCGCGCGACGAGGCCAACAAGGCTCGCGACGCGGCCGAGGCGGCGCGCGTCGCGGTCGAGGAGCGCGCAGCCGAGGTGCAACTGGCGCTCGACGAGGCCAAGGCGGCGCGCGACAAGGCCAAGAAGGAGCGCGAGGAGGCCAAGAAGGAGCGCGAGGATGCCAAGAAGGAGCGCAGGCGGGCCGAGGCCGCGCGCGACGCTGTCGTGGCGGCATGGGACGAGGCGTGCACGGAGCGCGACACGGCGGTGGCGGCGCGCGACGAGGCGCGCACGGAGCGCGCCGCCGCCGCCGGACCGCCGGTGCCGCCGCCGCCGCCGCCGCCGCCACCGCCCCTTTCGGGGAAGTAGGGCCTGCAGCTGGGGCAGGCGGCAAAGCGACCGCAGCACGGGCCGTCGCTGCAGCTCGCGCACAAGCGGTCAACGCAGGAGCAGCAGCAGCGGCAGCAGCAGCAGCGGGCGCCGCCCCAAGGCCCCTCTGCGCGCGCCGCCGCCGCCGCCGTTGCCGCCCCTATCCTGCCGCAGGGCGCCCTGCTCCCGCCGCTGCCCGATGTCACCGACCCGGCCGAGGCGCTCGTCCGTTTGCTCGGGCTCGCGAGCGCGCTGGCGCCGGAGGACGACGCGCTGGCCAGGGGCGTCGCGCTGCGCGTCAAGGCGCTGGACACCGGCGACCCCGCCGCCGCCCGCAGCTTCATGCGCTTTGAGTACCGCTACCTGCAGCACCTCGTCCACGAGGGCCGCGCGCACGCCGCGCTGAAGATGCTGCGCGAGCTCGCGCAGGCGCAGGGGCAGGGGCAGGGGCAGGCGGCCCCGGCGGCCGCGGCGACGGCTCCCGCCGACCCATCGGCCGTGGCGGCGGCGGCGGCTGCTGCCGGCGCCCCCTTGGCGATGTAGGTGGACCTGTCCGCGCAGCAGCAGCAGCAGGAGCGGCAGCCGCAGCAGCGGCAGCCGCCGCCGCCGCCGCCGCCGCCGCCGCCCGCAGCGCCGCCGCCGCCCGCAGCGCCGCCGCCGCCGCCTCCTCTGGCCGCCGCCGCTGGTGCCGCCTCCTCGTCCGGCGCTGCGGCCGCACCCGCTGCCGCCGCCGCCGATGCTGCCGCCGCCGCCGAGCAGCAGCCGCAACAGCCGCAGCAGCAACAACAGCAGCAGCAGCAAGGCCCGCCGCGGCCGGCGGTCGCCGCTGCGGGGCAGCAGCAGCAGGATCCGGCACTGCCGCTGCTGCTGCCGCAGCCGCAGCAACAGCCGCCGACGCCGCCGCTGGCTCCGCCCCCCGGGACAGCGTTGCGGCCCCCGGCCGCCGACACCGTGAGCACGAGCCCCTAGGCCGCCGCGGGGTCAGAAGCAGCAGCAGCAGCAGGAGCAGCGGCAGCACCATCCCCACCACCACCACCACCCCCACCAGCAGTCGCCGCTGCTCGCACTGGCTCTCGCGCCGGCGCTGCCGCACCCGTCCGCCGCCGCATGCGCGCCCCTCGCGGCCGCAGATCAAAGTGTTTCTGAGAAGCATGATGAGAGATGCATTTGTCGCAGCAGTGGCGGCCACCCCGAGTCAGCGGTCCCCCCACACCTTGCGCTTGCAGCCCTCACACATCGGCCCAGGCGCCGTCGGGACAGTGTCGCTTTTTTACACAGAGGTGTTTCAGTTCGGGGTCTGCGCGTGTGTGTGTGTGTGTGTTGGATGTCTATCGGGGTGAGCGTGGCGCGCGCGAAAGCGGCTGCCGCCGAACGAAAACCCGCGACTGCGGCTCTTTCTCACTCGCTTACTTTCGCCCCACTCAAGGTGTCTGCGACAAGGGGGGAAAAGAGGAGGGGGGGAGAAAACTTAAAACCAAAACCAGAAGGGGGAAAAAAACCCTTGGCCCAGCCGGGCGAGAGAAAAGGGCCGCCCGCGTCGAAGAAAGAAGAAAAAAAGACAAAGAAAACAAACTTTGATGCTGCCGCCGCCGCTGCCGCCAATTACAGATGTGACATCGAGAGAGACACGCACGCGCGGTCGCCGCGCGGTCGCGTCGTCACACGAGGCCGTCCACTACACTCTCCTACACGACGTTGGGCACGAGCTTGCGCTGCACCTCGAACATCAGCTCGGGCTTGCCGTGGTCGAAGGCGCGGTACAGGCCCGTGTCCTTCTCGTGCACGTGCAGCTCGGCGCACACCGTCTTGAACAGGCGCGGGTTGGCCACGGCCTTGGTCATGTGGTCGCCCCAGTTGGCCCACAGCGACGCGTTGGCCTTGCGCAGGTTGTACCAGGGGATCTTGGAGCTGACGTGGTGCGGCACGTGCACGCTGATGTCGTGCGTCAGCACCTCGACCCACTTGGGGAAGTCGCAGTCGACGGTGCCGCTCAGCTGCGCCTTGGCGGCGTCCCACTGCTCGGCGGGCTTGAAGGGGATGTGCGGGGCGGTGTGGTGCACCAGCGTGAAGGTGGACATCCAGAAGTGGTACCCGAGCCACGGCATGAGCCAGAACTTGGCCCAGGCGGTGACGCCGCCGTAGGCGAACAGCGCCGGGAAAGCCGTGGCGCAAAACAGCGCGCACGCGGCCAGCGACACCAGCACGCGCGGCCGCTGCTTCTCGGTGTACTTGTTCAGGTCAAAGTGCCACACGGCCCAGTGGCCCACGGACGCCCACAGCTTGAGCGGGGTGCCCAAAAAGGCCTTGTAGCAGAAGCGCTGAACAGGGGACCACTTCTCCACCTCCTCGGGCATGATCGGGTGCCAAGCCGTGTCCTCGACCAGCTTGTTGGTCTGCGCGTGGTGCTGGTTGTGCTTGATGCGCCACGGCTCGAAGGGGTAGACCAGGGGCGCGAACATGAGCGTGCCGACGATGTCCTCGACCAGCTTGTTGCTGCTGAAGGAGCGGTGGCCCGCGTCGTGCCCGATCACGAAGAAGCCCGTGAAGGCCGTGCCGGCGACAAACCACGCCAGCGGCAGCAGGTACCAAGGCGCGACGCTGATGGCGTAGAGCGCGGCGGCCATCGACGTCAGGCTCAGCAGCACGCCGCCCCACGCGCGCCAGGGGTTGACGTCGAACACCTCCTGGGGCATGGACCGCACGACCTGCGACAGGGTCACGCCCTTGGGCAGCTCGGCGCCGATCTTCTCGTAGCCCCACCGCTCGGCCAGCGCCTGGCGCTCTGCCGCCGACAGCTGCCCGACCGTGTCGCGCGCGTACGGGGCGGCGGCGGCGTTCGCGGCGTCCGAGGTCGAGGTCGAGGGGAAGCTGGCGACGTCGACGGCGGCGGCGCGAGGGGCCGGCGGCGCGGGGCGGCGGAGGCCGACGAGGCCGGCCGGGCGGCGCGCGGGGAGGAGGGCCTGTTTGTGTTTTGGTTTTTGTTCGGGTTTCGGGCGAGCGATGGGGGGCCGGGGGGCGCGCGTCGGCTTTTTTTCGTGTTGGGTCGAGCGGCAGCGCTCTTTTTGTGCGTGTCTATCTCTCTCTCTCTCTCTTGCGCGAGGACAGAGGCAGCACGGGCCGCCCCGCCGCCTGGGGCTCGCAGAGCGGGACAGGCGCGCGGCGAGCGAAAGGGCCGCCGCGGCTGTTGTGTGTCTCCCCTCCTCGCGCCGCCGCCCGCTCGCTGCCAACCCGGTCGCGCGCGCGTCACCGGCGGCGGCGGCGGATTGAGCGCGAGGAGGCGCTGCGCGGCGACGTCGCGCGCGGGGAGCATAGGGTTCGGGCGCGCACAGGGCGTGGCGGCGTGGCGCGCGGGGCGCGAAGGCGAGCACAGGTCCCCTCGTGGGCGGGGCCGCGCTTCGCCGGGGCTCGGAGCCGCTCGCGCGCGTTCAATTGCCCGAAGGGAGCGCGGACGGAAGCGACGAGGGAGGGGGAGACGTTTGTCTCTCTGTGCCCTCTCGCCCACAGAAATGAAGCGGTTTTGCCCGCGGGCGCGGGTCCTTGCTCTCCACTCACCGGCATGCGCGCCGCGCGGGCTGTGGGTGGGATGGAAAACGGTTGCGGGCAGATCGGGCGGGGGCGAGGCGGGAGGTGAGCGGGGCGGAAGGCTGATATGGTGGTGCAAGAAAGGGGGAACGCAGGCACAACGTCCAAGACTTACGCGCGACGCCGGAGCACTTGAGCGCCATGGTGTTGGGTTGGTTCGTTGATGCGTGTGTGGTGTGATTGGATTGGATTGGTTTGGGGGTTTCAGCCCGGCACAGCTAAAAAGAGGCGAAGGGAGGGCCTTGGACGGGGGCTGAGATTTCTCGAACCCAAGAAATCAAAAAAAAAAGCGTACTGCCTCCCAACCTCCCCACGCGCCTCTTAATCTCACTGCGACCGCATCGAAACCGGCGCTCGTCTCGAAACAACCAAAGCACCGTCTCTCTGTCTCTCTCTCTGCTCCCCCCTCTCTCTCTCTCCCGACCCAAAAAAAAACGTTCCGTGCCGCGCTCCGGCCATGCTCGCGCGCGCCCAGATGGGCGGCGGCGGCCCGCTGGCCAGCCATAAGCGGGCAGTCAAGGCGCAGGATCAGCAGCTGCAGCACATCCAGCAGCGGCGAACCGCCACAACAGCAGGAGGGCAAAACGCGGCGCGCCGGCCGACGGCGACGGCAGCGGCAGCGGCAGGCAGCGGAGGCGACGACCCAAAGACGACGGCGACGACGACGACCGAGAACCCCTCGTCGACCTTTAACCGCGCCGCCGCGGCCGCCGCCACGGATGCCGCGCGCATCGCCGAAGAGGAGGCGCGCATCGAGGCACGCGAGGCCGCGGGCAAAAAGTCGCGCAAGGCGGCGGCGCCTCTGCCGCCGCCAGGGAGCAGCGGCAAGCCGCGCCGGCAAATCCCCATCCGCGGCGTGACCCCGGTCAAGGAGCCAGAGTCGGGCAGTGGCGCACGCGCGCGCTGGCCCGCGGGGCAGCTGCTCCCGGACGGCTGGGAGAAGATGGACGCGCTCGAGCGCGCGACCGAGCTGTGGCTGGGCGAGCGCGGCTTCTTGGCGCTGAGCGGCCAGGCGGCCTACTGGGGCGCGGGCCTGCTGATCGGCGGCTGGGTCGTGTTCCGCGTCGTGCTGCCCGCGCTTGGGCTGTACAAGCTCGCCGGCGACGCCCTGCCGCAGGGCTCGGGGTTTTAAAGATAAGGAGAAAAGCAAGCGCCCCTGTTTAGACGCGCCGACGCGACGCCTCTCGTCGAGCCCTTGAATTTCTTCGCGTGCAAAGAAAACGCCTGCTGTTCATGATGCTGTTGTGATGGTATAGGGACGCGCCGGCGATTGCTGAGGGCCAGCCGAGGGCGAGCCGCGGCAAGCCACAAGCCCCCGCGAATTTGTGTGGCAGCGCCCGCCGTTCTCTCTCGAGCGCGCAACCGAAGCGGGGCCGAGGGGGGACGGCGAAAGGTCGACCCGAGCGCAAGGTGCCACCCCTTTTCTCTCAGTCCCCCCTTCACATGCGACACTCTCTACACACGCACACACAGCCACCTCAGACCGCGCCGTCAGACTGCAGCGTAGCGACCTTTGCCGAGCTTCCAAGAGGCGGGAGGGTTTTTTTGAAAGACTTCTCTCAACCTCCCCTTCTGTCGACCGATCGGTTCCCCCATCGTCACAAACGCCTGCACGCTTTTTGGCGCCGCAAGGGCAACCATGCAGCGCGCGGGCACGCTCGACGACGCGCTGGTCTTCCTCGATGACCACCACGGCGTCCTGGGGTCCGTGCTCCCGGGCCTCGACGACGACGCGGACCACCACCACCACCACGTCTCGCCCTCTCGGCCCGGCTCGCCGATGGACGTGAGCGGGCCCCCGTGCGCCACGGGCGCGGGCGAGGAGGACGTGCTCCTTGCGCTACCGCAGTCGTCGGACCAGGACTTGCTCGGTGAGTCGTTCAGAGGCGCGTTTCCCGCGGGAAAGAGGAGGGGAGGAGCGTTTGAAGAAGAAGTTTCGGGGGTCGGGTGTCTTTGCGTTCGCGCGCGTCGCCCTAGCGAGCGCCCAGCAGCCGCGCCACACCCAGCAGCCGCGTGTCGGACTGGAGGGCGCCTGAACTTTCGCGCGCACGCCAAGCTCACTCGCACCCGCTCAACCCGGAAACACAAACGAACAACACAAAACACCACCGGAGTCGCAACAGCCCCGGCGACGCTCGTCCGCCAGTCGGCCGCCTTGCGCCGCCAGCACAACCAGCACCAGCACCACCAGCACCCCCTGTCGGCGGCGGCGACCCCGGCCACCACGGCCGGCACGGCCATCTTGCCCATGGTCGACGGCGCCGACATGATGATGGCGCACGACCAGGGCGCGGTGGACCAGCCGGAGCAGCAGCAGCAGCAGCAGCAGCAGCAGCAGCAGCAGCAGCAGCAGCAGCAGCAGCAGCGGCCGTCGGAGCAGGTGGCGCCGCCCCTGCCGCAGCGCCGCGCCAAGGCCGCCGCGCGCCAAAAGGTGTCGGCCGCCGCGGCCGCGATCGCGGCGCCCCAGCGCGCGGCGTCGGCGGCGGCCAAAGCCGCAAGGGGCGGCGGCAGGGCCCCGTCGCGCCGCGCGTGTGGCGGTGGCGGCGGCGGCAGTGGCGCGTCCAAGGCGCCGCCGCCCCTGGGCGGCGCGGCCGAGGCCAACAAGCGCGCGTCGACGGCCCGGTCGGCCCGGGCGGCTGCGGCGGCGGCGGCTGCCGCTGCCGCGGCGGCCGCCGCCGACGCCTTGGCCACGGGGACGGGCGACCTGTCCGAGAGCGGCAGCGACGACGACGACGACGGCTACGCCGACGGCCTGGACGACGCAAACAACGCCGACGTCGCCGCGGCGGCCGGAGGAGGCGCGGGGGGCGGGGGAGCAGCGGGCGGGGGCGGAGCGGGGGCGAAGCAGCACTCGCAGTCGGCGGCGGCCGTCGCGGCGCGCCGGCGCCGCCGCCACCGCACGGCCAAGCAGCAGGAGCTCAACCGCCTCGCGCAGCAGCGCTACCGCCAGCGCAAGAAGGAGAAGTTCACGACGCTCGAGGGCGCCGTCGGCGCGCTGTCGTCGCGGCTCGACCAGATCTCGCTGCTCGAGCGGCGCAACGGCGAGCTGGAGCGCGAGCGCGCCGCGCTGCAGCGGTCGCTGGGGGAGCACGCGGGCGCGCTGTCCGAGGCGCGCCAGCGGCTGCAGGAGCAGGCGCAGGCGCTCGAGCGGCAGGCGGACCAGCTCGCGCAGGCGGGGCTCGCGCCCGCGGCCGGGCCGCGCGGCCAGGCGGCGGCGGCGGCGGCGGCGGCGGGGCAGGCGGTCGGCGCCGCGGCCGCCGCCCACGAGCGCGCGATCGCGATGGCGGTGCGCGCGGTGCTCGCGGGCGCGGGTGTGGGGGGGCCCGGGAGCGCCGCGGCCAGCGAGCGCGAGCGCCGCGCGCTGCTGGCCTCGCTGCCCGACAGCGTCGTGCTGTCGATCACACGCTGCTGCCAGCAGGTGACGCTGCACCTCCGCGGGGGGGCGGCGGCGGCGGCAGGCGCCGGCGCGCCGCGGCCGCCGCCCATCTCGGTCCCCTGCTGCGGCTGAAGCCGGCCGGCCGCCCCCGCTTCTCTTCCTCCCCCTCTCTCCCTTTTCGCACGCCGCGCACGCATCGCCCCTTCTCCCCCTTCCGAGCACATACGCCCGAGAGCAAAAAAAAAGAGACGGGCGAGAGCAAGTGAAGAGACGCGCGCGCGCCGTGTGATCCGTTCTTTTTTTTTGCGTCCGAGAAACGGGCGCGCGGCCCGGTCCGGAATTGACACACAAGAAAGAGTGAGCAGCAACAGCACCCAACCACACCCCACCAAGCAGCAGCGAGCGAGACCGACGCAAACACCTCCCCCCTTTTCTCCCCGCACCAGCCTCCTTGGTGCGACGACAACTGCGCTTTTCATTCTGGTGTTTTTTTGTGTTTTTTTTGTCGAAACCAATTCCCCTTTTCCCGCCGCGCGCCATTCTCTCTCTTTCTCGAGCATTTTTCAACGCAAGATCAAATAACTAGAGGCGTGTGTTACATGTTACATCAGCGGCCGCACCGCCTCGGGCGCCGAGTCGCGGTACGCCTTTCCGCAACAGCCGCGCCGCCGTCGCTCGCGCCCGGCAGCCCGGCCGCCCGCCTGCGCTACGCCGACCCGTCGAGGCCTTGCCCACCCCCAGGGCTGTTCCCCTCCTCTCCCTTCCCCCCCCTCCCCTTCACTGCCGCATCATGGCGCACTGGCACATCTCGTGGATGCGAGAGACGGCCCGCGCGAACGCGAAGCGCTCCTCCTCGCCGCCGAGCACGGCCGCGGCCGCGGCGCGCGCGCGGTCCGACGAGGCCACCGGGGCCACGCCGCCCGACGCCGTCACATCGCGCCGCAGCCTCGCGTCCTCGGCGGCCGTCTCGAACATCAGCTGCTCGAGGTCCAAAATCGGCTCCTCGTCGCCGGCCAGGTCCTCCGGGCCCTCGGCGCCGGCGCCGGCGCCGCCCGCCACCGCCCCCCCCTTGCCCGCCTTGCCGCCCCCGCCCCCGCCCGCCCCTCGAAACAGCGCCTCTGGCGCCGCCGCCGCGCTCACCACCAGCGTGCGCCCGGCGTTGTAGAGCTCGTCCACGAGCGTGATGAAGCGGCGCGCGCGGTCGCGCCGGCCCATCGACAGCGCGGGCACGCTCTCGACGAACACGGCCTCGAAGGCGCCCGCCAGCGCCAGGTAGTCGACGGGCCCCAGGGTCGCCGCGCACAGCTCGTCGAACGAGAAGCGCGCGGCGCGGCCGCCGGTGCGGGTCGCGGCCCATCGGCGGACCTCGAGCGTGCGTCCGAATCCGACGGGCACGTACAAGGGCTCGGGCTCCTCCGCGTTTGTTTGCGCGGCGGCGGCGGTGGTGGCGGCGGCCCACCTGGCCTCGATCGCCGCGTCGGCCTCGGGCCCGAGCGGCCAAAAGTAAGGGGGCGTGCGCGCGGGCCGCAGTGCGGGGTCGCGCGCGAGCAGCTCGAGGACAGACGGGACCAGGGCGCCGCCGCCGTCCGCGCCCGCGGCCTTGAGCGCGCGCACGAGCGCCATGCGCCGGTAGTCCCTGTGGCCGCCGCCGCCGCCGCTGTTGGTGCTGCTGCGACTGCTGCTGCTGCTGCTGCTGCTGCTGGCGCTGCTGCTGACGCTGCCGACGCTGCCCGCTGCCGCGCCTCCTCCTCCTCCTCCCTGTCGACCCTCGCCCTCCTCGCCCGCGCCTCCTCCCTCTCGACCCTCGCCCTCCTCGCCCGCGCCGCCGCCCAGCCGCACGACGTCGACCGACGCGACGAGCCGGTCGACGAACGCATCGAAGAGCGCCTCGTGCAGCCCGGCCTTGGGCAGCTCCCACGGCGCGCGGTTGCTGGTGGCGACGAGCACGCACCCCTCGTCCGAGAGCGCCGCGGTCAGCGATCGGAGGGCGACGGCCGCAAAGGGGTCGGGCACCTGGATCTCGTCAAAGGCGACGAGTGCGCCGAGCGGCGGAGGCGGCGGCAGCAGCGACAGGGGCAGCGGCGGGGCGGAGGCGGCGGCGGCGGCGCCGGCGGGGGCCGCGGGCGACGACGACGCGTCCCACCCGCCCGCCGACAGGCGCGCCATGGCGGCCGCGGCCCCGTCCGCCCGCGCTCCTCCCTCATGGTGACGATGATGCCCGTGCTCCGGCGCGCGCACGAGGCTGCGAACGGCCAGGCGCATCACGTCCGCGTCCGAGTTCTCGAGCGCGCTGCGGCTCACGCGCCCGAGCCGCTGCGCGCGCAGATGGCGGCGAACCGCGAGCACGGCCGAGCGCGCGGCACGGTGGCGGCGTGACTCCGGGTCGCGCACGGTGCGCTCCACCTGGCGCGCGTGCTCGTAGTCCTCCTCCTCCTCCACGACATGCGCGCCGCCCGCTCCCGGCGCCGCGGCCTCGCCCTCGCCGCCGTCCCCCGCCTGCTCCCGCCGCCGCTGCAGCTCGAGCAGATGCAAGCGTTGATGCACCTCGACGAGCGCGGCCGTGAAGTGCAGCCGGCGCGAGTACCGCAGGCCGGGGCGGCCGTCGCTGCCTCGCAGCAGGCCCGACGCCTCGACGATGGGGTTGTTGCTGCTGCCGCCGCCGCCGCCGCCGCCGCCGCCGCCGCCGCCGCCGCCGCCGCCGCCCCCGGCCGTGGCCGCGGCGTAAAACAGGTCCATCAGCATGCTCTTGCCCGAGCCGACGCCGCCGTGGATGTAGACGCCCCGGGGAGGCGTCGGCGGGGCGTCCGGGCGTCCGAGCTCGCGCAGGACGCGCGCGGCCCGGCGCTCGGTGGCGGCCCGGCGCAGGCGGGCGACCGCGCCTGCGGGCGACTCGGGAGGGGCCGCCGCCGCGCTGCGGCGGCCGCTGTTGCCGCTCCCGCTGTTGGTTGTGTTGCTGCCGCCCGACAGCCACGCCAGCTGCCTCGGCAGCCACGAAGGCCAGCTCCGAGATGATCCGGCCCCGGTTCCAACCCCCTGCTGCTGCCGGGCGTGGGCGGCGGCCACATTTGCCGCCTCTGCCTCGGCCGCCGCCCTGGCCTCGTCCCGCGCGTCGCGCGCCGCCTCTTCCCCCTGCAGCTCCGCCAGCCGGGCGGACGCGCGCGCGCGCCACTCGGCGTCTTGTGCCGCGTGCGCCGCGCGCGCCTCGGCGTAGGCGTCCAGCTCGTCCAGCAGCTGCGCCAGGCGCGCCGCGACCGCACGCTGGGCCGGGTCGGGCAGGAGCGCTGGGCCGCCCCTGCCGTTGCCGCCGGCGCCGGGCGCGACGAGCCGCGCGTAGGCGGCCAGCAGGCGGTTGCTGTTCTCCGGGACTGGGGTGGCGGAAGAGGAGGAGGAGGAGGAGGAGGCGATGGTGGTGGTGGAGCAGGCGCGGCTGGCAGGCCGAGCAAGCGGCGGGCGGGGCGCGATCGAGAGAGGAGGGGGAAGGGATGGCGCGTTTGTGGCCGTCTCGCGAGAGGCTTGCAGGAGCCGGCGTAGTAGCGCGAGGCGCGACCAGGCGCTCGAAGGAGAGGCCGACATGGCGAGCATGTGGGGTGGGGAGGGGCAGGTCTGATTTGAATTGGCGGAAGAGGCGAACGTCCCTTTAAAGCGCGCCGCCCGTTTGCTCGCCGCGGCGTCGCGCCTCTAAGACGGCATCGGACGCGTCCAAGAATTTCCAGCGTTGGGGTATTGCTCAGGGAGAGGGGGTCATTGCGCCCGCGCCTTTCACCGCACCGGCGCACTGCTGTCTCTCTGGGGATCCAAGCGACGACGGCAAACAAAAAGACGGCAACAAAAGCTTAAAAGCATGGTTTTGTGTCTCTAGGTAGAGGCGAGGAGGCGCTAAGGAGGAGCGTGGTGGTGGGTTCTCTCCTCAATGTCTAGGAGGAGGCGAGGAGGAGGCGCTCTTTCACAGCTCGCCGGTGATCTTCTTCTTGAGGTCGTCCACGTCCTTGACGAGCTCCTCGCGCGACGACTTGAACAGCAGGTAGCGGTAGACTGTTGTGATGTGCATTTGTTTGTTTTTTTGTTTGTTGTTTTTTGTGTTTGTTGTTTTGTTTGGGGGCGCGGACATGGGGGCGGGCGTGAGCGGCGCCGATGCAAGACACCTGTGCTCCCGATGTTCTCTTTCTCTTCCCTGTGACCAGCCCGACCACCTGTCGACAACACTCCCCCGATCTACCCACCAAACCAAGACGTGTACCCCAGCCCGACCAGCTCCATAAACTTAGGCAGCAGCGGGATGGCGTTGAGCGCGGTTACGAGGGTGGACGAGAACCACACGGCGAGGAAGGCGCCCGCCGAGTAGAGCACGAAGCCGGTCTTGTTCTCGACATTGTCCCACTGGGGTGATCGATCGGTCGCCGCGGGTGTGGGAGAGAGAGAGGCAAGAGGAGAGAGAGGGGGAGGGAGGCCGGGGGTGAGCGAGTGAGCGGCGGCGCGCGCGCTCGACGCAAAGGCATACTCCCCGCCGTAAGGAAGGGGGCCTGAGGGCGAAATCCGACCGGCGCGCGCGATCCAATTGCGTGCGAGGGGGGCCTTCCTTGCCCGAGCGGGCTCCATCAGGCAGGACGGGGCGTTCCTGCGTCGGGGGCGCGTTCAGGAAACCCCCACCGACCTGTCTGAACACACCCGCCCAATTTCCACCACAAACGCACCTTGTCCGACAGGTCCTTGACGAGCTTGTCGACGTCGGCCTCGGCCTCGGCGCGCACGACCACCGAGCGCTGCTGCTGCTCGGGCGCCTGTTTTCGTTTGGTTGCTTGGGCGTTTCGGGTGAGGAGAAAAAAATCTTTTGTCAACCTTGCGTTGCGTTTTTTCCTTCTTCTTGACAGGCTTGGGTTGGTCTCTCACCTGACGCAGGCGCAGGGCCGGGCGGACCACGACGGCGCGCAGGGGCGCGGCTGCGGAGCGGACCCCGGCCGCAGAGGTGGAGGCGCGGGCGGCGAGCATCCTGGTGATTGATGGGAGTTGGCCGCAGAGGCTCTTTCTCTCTCGGGAGCGCGCGAGTGTGTTTTGCGTCGAGCTGGTCCGGGAGCACGGGGGAGAGAAGAGATGTGAGTCGGAGTCGGCGATTAGCGCGATCGGAGAGCTTGAGGGGAAGAGAAAGAGAGTAGGGGGGGGCGAGCTCCGGCGTAGCCGAGATGGCGATGGCGATAGGATCGGGACGCCCGCCACTAACGGGGACGACCACCGCGTCGAGCCGCGGCCGCCGCCGCCGCTCCTGCTCGGCTGCTCGGCAGACGCCGACGGCGCCCCCGACGCCGACGACAACACGGCCGCCGACGCCCACGACAATGCGACCGACGACGCGGCCGACGCCGACGAATGCTGCGTCCAACTGCTGAGGGTGTCGGTCAGGCTGCAGCGGCGGTTGTGGGAGAAACGGACGGTTTGTGCGCGTGTTGTAACAAAACTCAGCTCGACTCGTAAAACAAAAAATGCGGAACAAGCGGCGTGGCGCCGAGGGCGCGCGTGGGGCCGCCGTTTTGGTTTATTTCTATTTCTTGAAAAACTCGTCGATTCGTTTCTGGCGCGGCGGGTTCAGCGGCCGCGGCGGCGACGCGCCGGCGGCACTCTGCACGGCGTCGGGTGGGTCGGGGGGCGGGCGCGCGTCCGTCGCCGCCGCCGCCGCGTCCCATCCGCGCTGGGCCGCGCTCTGGGCCCGCGCCGGCCCCGCCGTCGGCTCCCTCGCCGCCGCCGCCGCCCTCCCCCTCCTCCTCCTCTTCCTTCCCGCGGCCGCGCTTGCACGGCAGGGCGGCGGCGGCGGCGGCGGCAGCGGCGGCGGCGGCGGCGGCGGCGGCAGCGGCGGCGGCGACGGCGGGCCGGTTGCGCGCAGCAGCAGATGGGCCGCGCAAGGATGCGGTGCCGCCCTCGCCGCCGCCGCCGCCGCCGCCGCCGCCATTGCCGCCGCCGCCGCCTGCCCCCCTTCGCGGTCGTCCCGACCCGCCGCCGCCGTCGCCGCCGCGGCCTCGCCGAGCAGACGCACGATGCTCGGAGAGCAAGGGACCGTCAGGAGCTCGCGCAGCTCGGCCGCGACGGCGACCTCCTTCTCGTCGTCAATCCATCTGCGCGCCAGCAACTCCCCAAAACGCAACCCCCCTTCTTGCGCCGGTAGTCGGCGCGCAGGCGCTCGAGCTCGCGCTGCACGCACGAGGCCGAGGCCACGCGCGCGCGTCGACGGCGACACAGCTTCCGTCGTTTACATCTGCGATTCTGCACCGACGGCGACAGCGACAAAGCGCGCCGTCACCGACATGCTCGGCGACAGGCTCTCGGTGTAGTGCGCCCACTCGGGCGGGAAAAACACCGCGTCGCCGGGCTCGAGCACGACCTCGACCGCGCTCAGGCGCGAGCGGAGGGAACGCAGGGAGTCGCGGGCGCCGCCGCCGCCCCCTCCCGCGCCCGCCGCTCGCTCCTCCTCCGCCGCCGCCAAGTTGACCCTCGCGCGCCGCCTCAGCAGGTGCTGCTCCGGGTAGGGGTGGAGGCACTCGAGCGTGTCCGGGTCGAACAGGAGCATGCGCTTGCGCCCGACCGCCTGGACCAGGAGCGAGGCGTCGCGATCGAAATGCGTTGGGCTGACGCTGCCCCGCGCGCTCGCCCACAGCCGCGGCGCTTGTGCAACGCGAATGGCGGCGGCGCCGTCGCCCGACGCGGCCGACGACGACGACAGGAGCGTGAGGAGCTCTTGCAGGCCTTGCTGCACGTCGGCGCGCATGGGGTGCGCCTCTGGCAGCTCGGCCTGCAGGTAGAGGTAAGGCCGGCCCCACGACGGGGGCAGGCGCGCGAGGGCGGCGGCGGCTGGGGCGCCCGCGCTCGTCCCCGTCGTCGTCGGCGCCTGTCGCAGCAGCATCGCGCGCACAAACTCGGACGCCGACAGGTCGTCGACCTCGAGGCTGGGCGCGGCGGCGGGCCCGCGAGCCGCGACGAGCAGGTCGCGCAGGGCCGGCTCGCAAAAGGGAAAGGCGAGCGAGGGCGCGGCGCGCGCCTTGCCCCGGAGGCCGCCGCCGCCGCCTCCCTCGCGCAGCAGGGACCAAAAGCTCCAGCGGCGCGTGGCGGGCCAGTCCTTTGCAAGCCCGCGAAGCAGCACGGGCTGCGGCGGCAGGGCCGCGCCCGACGACGAAGCGGGCAGCATCAGGGCGGCGGCCAGGGCGGCGGGCAAGCCCTCGCCCCCCGCCGCCGCCCCCCAGTCAAAGTGCAGGCGCGGGGGGCCCGAGATGCGCACGTACACGGGCGGCGGGTCGCAGCCGACCATCAGCAAGGAGCGCTCGCCCAAGGGCGCGATGTTGTCGGGGCTGCGGGCGTCGTCGGCGTCGACGTCGGCGGCGGCGGCGTCGTCGTCGTCGGCGGCTTTTTCGAAGGACCACGGCCACCAGCCCTCCTTCGCTCGCCTCTTCCCCCGCGGCTGCAAGCGAGGGCCGGCCCCCTGGCACCTAGCGGGCTCGTGCCGCGTCAGCCACCCGGGCGCCTCGCTCAGCATGGCCGCGAGGAAGGCCGCGTCCAGCGCGCCCGCCAGGCGCTCGGCGTGGGCGCAAGACGCCTCGGCCAGCGCGTCGGCTCCCAGAGCGTCGCCGCCCCCGCCCGGCGCCAGCAGCGCGACGTAGAGCCGCAGCGCCTCGTCCACGGCGTCCGCCACGCGCGCCGATAGCGGGCAGGCGCCCGACTCGGCGGCGGCGCGCGTCAGAGCGGCGCAGTGGTAAAGATCGCGCGTCCAGCGGCGGCCGGGCGCGGCCGGCCTCGCGGAGCAAAACTGCAGCTCGAGCGCGGCCCTCACGCAGCGTTTGAGCGCCCAGCGCGCCGCCGCGCGGGGCGACGGGCCGCCCGCGAAAACGGGGGCGGCGGACGCGGCGGCGGACGCGGCGCCGTCGTCATCCTTGGCCGCGGCCGCTCCTCGAGCGGCGGCGACGGCGCGCCGGACGTCGGCGGCGACGGTCGCGAGCAGCAGCGGGGCGGGCGGCAGGCGCGCGACGTCCGGGAGCAGGACGGGCAGGTCCAGCGCGGGCGGGGCGCCGTCGCCCGACGGCAGGAGTGCCACCGCGCCCGTCGCCAGCTCAAAGGCGAGCGCGCGCGGCAGGACGCGCCGCACGAGCGAGGGCGGCAGGGCGCCGCCCGATCGCGCCGCCGCCGCCGACGCCTCGGAGCACGCGTCCTCCAGCAGGCGCGCGTCGCGCGGCGACACGACGTTCACGCGCAGCTCGACCTTGGACGCGAGCGCGAGACCGGCGGCCACCGCGGCGCGCGCATTGCCGTCGCCGCCGCCGCCGCCGCCGCCGCTGCCCGCCCGCGTGCTCTCGGCGAGCGCCGCCGCGGCCGCGCGCTCGATCGCCCGCGGGTCGTGTTTGGCGGCGGCGACGAGGACGACCAAGTCCACGTCCGAGACGCCCTCGATAAAGAGGCCGCGCGCCACGGACCCGCGCAGGTAGATGCCGAGCAGGCGGCCGCCCGGCGTTGCCGCCACGGTCGCTCGGACCGCTCCTGCGGCCGCTGCCACGAGCGGGCGCAGGCGACGATCGACAGACTCCAACGACAAGCCGGCGCACCGCGGCACCAGGCCTAGGTCGTCGAGCGGGGGCGGGGGAGGCGCGATCGGGCGCACGAGAGGAATATGAGGTGGGGCGGTTGGCCAGAGGTCGGGAGCAGAGGTGGTGGCGGTCGCGCGGATAGGAAGTCCTGCTCTCCTCCGTTTGGTCCGGAACGACGATGCGTGATGCGGCGCGAGGCCTGGGGGCCGCGCGCGCAGCGCGTGGGACATGATTGCCGCCGATATGTGCGTGCGTGTTGCGACGCGATCGGGAGCGACAACAGACCGCTTCTTCCCACGCCGAGCGAGAGCGAGCGAGCGTCTTTCTTTTCGCTGCGCAGCCGTCCCGTCGTCCGGACAAAAACTGCGACACCTCGTCGTTTCTTTACACATCGCTCTGGCAAGATGGCGGTGCACATGCACACGCCTTCTCCGTCACAAGAAACAGAGAGAGCGTGTGACACACGCACGCCCTCCCTCTTTCCCCCTCTTTCTACTTGAGCGGGATGAAGCGCGACGAGTGCGTGGCGCCGATGCCCGGGCGCCCGTGCTTGACCGGCTTGTAGCTGATGGAGAACTCGGCCAGGTAGTGGCCGACCATCTCGGGCCGGACCTCGACCTGGTTGAACGTCTTGCCGTTGTACACGCCGACCACGGACCCGATCATCTCGGGCACGACGATCATGTTGCGCAGGTGCGTGCGCACGGCCTCGGGCCGCTCGCCCTGCGAGCTGTCCTTCTTGGCCTTGCGCAGCTTCTTGATGAGCGCGAGGGGCTTCTGGCCGAGGCCGCGGTTGAAGCGGCGGCGCGCGCGCGCGTGCAGGAGCGCGACCAGGGCGTCGCTCTTGAGCTCGAGCAGCTGCTCGAGGTCGACGCCGCGGTACGAGTAGCGGCGGAACGTGCGCTTCTTGGGCTCGGCCGCGGCGGCGGCGGCGGCGGCGTCGGCCATGGTTGCTTTTCTTGCTTCCTGTATTTTTGTTGGATGCGAGGACGGAGAGGTTATGGTGGTGGTGGTGGTGGTGGTAGGTAAGGGCGAGGGGGGGGGGCTTGGTGTGAGCGGGTTGTTCGCGTTGACGGCACAAAGGGGTGTGATCGGCGACGGCGAGGCGAGGGCCTCAGCCGTCGGCGGCGTCGGCGTCGGCGGCGGCAGCGGCGCGTGCTGGCGGACCTCTCTCTCTGTGTCTGGGGAGACGCCCGCTCTCCGGCAGGCGTGCCCCAGACAGACGCCGGGCAAGCGCGAGCGGACGCGCTGCGCGCGTCGCCTCCTCGCTCGCGCGATCGCCCCCCCGGCGGAGAAAAGTGGCCTCTGCTGCTGCTCTTGCCCCCGCTCCTTTCGCCCCGCCAAGCGCTCTCCCTGAGAGAGCCCGGCGCCGCGACTAGAGCGTCGCCGCCTCCATGATCCGATCGCAGGGTGCTATAATACCACGCAGCGGCGCCGCGGAGCAAGCGATCGCGTGTGGAAAAGAGGGGGGCGGGAGAGGAGAGAAGGGAGGGGCCCGCCACTCGCCCGCCACGCCTCCTCGAGCGAGGAGGCGCCCGGACGGCGAAAGGCGCCACCACTGCGCATCAAACGGCCCATCGTAGCCACGCCGACGATCGCAGAGGGGGGCGATCGAGGCGGCGCGCTCGGGAGGAGAGAGAGAGAAAGGGAGGGGACGGCGCAAAAAAATAGAGTTCTCTCGCTGCGCGCTGCAGCCTTTGCGCGTCCGGGGACAAGGGGAACCAGACCGACCTTGCACGGGAGGGAGCCGACTGAAAAGGACCAAGCGGTGATGAAAGAGGAAGAGAGCGAGCGAGTGCATGATCGCGGCGCCTTTGTTGCTCGTTGCTGCTGCCGTCGGCGCCGGTTCGTCGGACACGGTCGGCGGCGCCGTTGCCCGCTCGCCGCGCCGCTCTCCCTCCCTCTCGCTTCAAAGGGCAAACGCGAGCACAGGCCCACCCTTTTCTCCCCACCCACCAAAGCCTCACAGCCGCCGCAACGCCGCCCGCCGCTCCGTCTCGAGCGCGACGCCCTCGGCCACCGTGAACGCCGGCCTCCTCGTCGGCCGCCGCGCCTCGTCGCCTGGTGAAGCGGCGACGAAAAACACGCGCGCCGCGCGTGCAGCGGCCTCGCTCCTAAGCGCCTCCGCGGCGCGGCGCGTGGCCAGGAAGCGCGCGACGCCCCGCTCGCCCGCCGCCTTGGCCGCGGCGGCTGCCGCGGTGGCCGGCGGGGCGCTGGCCGCCGCCGCCGCCGCCGCCGCTGGCCTCGCTGCTGCTGCCGCGCCCGCCGCCTTGCTGCTGCTACTGCAGCGGGGCCAAAACGTGCAGTCGGCGGTGAGTCCCTCCGCCTCGAGTCGCCGCCGCGCGCTGGCCTCGATCGCGCGCGCCCTGTTGAGCTCCAGGTAGGACGCGCGGGGCGGCGGCGGCGGCGGCGGCGCGGGGGGCCCCGCCTGCCACGTGCGGCGGGATGCTGTGGTGTCGGGCGCAAAAGAGCACTCGGCCATCCGCGCCGCCTCGAGCCCGGCGGCCGTGGCGCGCAGGCGGTGCTTCATGGCCTGGGTCGGGTCGGCGGGCGTGGCGGGCCGCGCGGCCGTGGTGGCGGCCGCGGCGGCGGCAAAGGCCGTCGCCGCGGCGGCCGTGGCCGCCGCCGCCGCGGCCGCCGCCGCATACGCGGCCGCGGAGGTCGCTCGTGTCGTGTCGGCGAGGCTGGGCGAGGAGGCGGGGGCGGTGGTGGTGGTGCCGCCGCTGTTGTTGTTGTTGCCGCTGCTACTGTTGTTGGCGTCGTCGTCGTCGTCGTCGTTGTCGTCGTCGTCGTCGTCAACGTCTTCGCCGCCGCCTCTGTCCTCGTTGTCGCCGCCGTCTTGGCCCTCGTCCTCCTCCCCAAAGGGCGTCGACGGTCGGCTCTTCCCGCGCGCGGCCGCCTCGAGGCGCTCGAGCGCCCGCAGTTGCCGTCGCTCCTCGGCGCTCCCGCGCAAGTGGTGGTGTTGCTCGGCGTCCAGCAGGAGTTCCTCGTCGTCCATTTTTGGAAAGGGAGGGGTGGCGGCGGGGTCGGGCGTTTTATTTTTGACTTTTTCGTGGTTTTTGCGGTCGTTCGTGGCTCTCCGAGTAACGAGCGGGGCCTATCTGTCTCTCGAGGGTTTATCGTGGATCCAGTGCGGTCGAGACCAAGGACAAGGTGGGATGAGGGATGCGTGGCCTGGTCGGGAGCAGCGGCTTGCCGTTTATGCGAAAACGAGGCGAGGCACGCCGACGGCGCTCCCGTCTACAGGGGGTCTTTTTGACACCGCCCATTTCAGACAAGACAACGACGCCTGACACACGTCCTCCATTGACGGCCAAATCGCTGCCTGACAACCAGCTCTGCTTTCTATTGCGCGCGTGCGCAGAGAGAAACACCCTTGCCCCCACCCCCAGACGCAGCGACAAGAACGCGCGAGAGCGCGCGCGCGCCGTTGCTAAAAAGCAGGGCAACCAAGCCCGCCGTGTCGGCTTGTCCCCGCACACACAGCAGCAAAACCAGAGGACCTGAGCAAAAGGCAGCAAAGGAGCGGGGGATGGCGGACGCGGGCGCCGACGGCGGCGGCGCGCCCGCCGGCGGCGACGGCGCCAGCGAACAGCAACCGCCGCCGCCGCCGCCGCCGAGCGCCGAGCCCGTCCCGCGCATCTTCACGGTCGCCGACCGAAAGGTGTATGTCGAGGACGCCAACCGCCCGCCGCCCGTCTACGTGCTGATGCGGCGCTGGATGGTCAACGACCCGGACGCGGGGACCGAGGCCGCGCAGGAGGCGCGGCAGGCGGCGACCGAGCTGGCGGCGGCGGCGGCGGCGGCCAAGGCGGTTGCGGCTGCGGCGGCGGCGGCGAACGGCGGCGCGGGGCGGCGAGCGCGCGGGGGCGGCGGCGGCGGCGGCGGTGCTTCGGGGGCTCCAGCAGACGCAGCAGCAGCAGCAGCAGCAGGTGGAGGTGGTGGAGGCGGCCAGGGCAGCGCCGCCGCCCTGGCCGCGGCCGCGGCAGAAGCAGCGGCGGCGGCAGAGGCGGCCGCGGCCAAGGCGGACGTGGCCGAAGCAGCGGCGGCCGCCGAGACCGACGCCGACCCGGACGACGGCGCCGCCGCCGACGGCCGCTCGCTCCTGCCTCTCCCCGCGGGCTTTTCCGAGCCGCCGCTCCCGGTCCCCCCGCCCGCCCCGCGGTACGCCGAGGATCCCGCCGCCGCCGCCGCCGCCGACGGCCGCCCGCACGACCTGGCCGCCGCGCGCGCCGCCCTGATGCGCCACTGGCGCCGCGTGCGCGCGCACGAGCGCGGCGCCTACGCGCAGCGGGCCGAGCGCGCGCGGCGGCGGCTCGAGGCGCGGATCGGGGCGCTGGCGGCGGCGCGGTCGGTCAATGGGGGGAATGGTGGCGACGGCAAGGGCGGCGAATGACGCCGGCGGGGCTCGTGGCGGGCCCGCCCCAGCTCCTGGCCGAGGGAGGGGAGGGGAGGGCGACGGCGCTCCCTACATTTTGTTGGAAAAAAACTTCCCAAAGTGGGACCGTTTCCCTTGCTCTAATTCACCTCGTAGTTGCACAATACGCTCAGACACAGACACCACGGCCGAACCTCCCTATCGATCCGCGGGCCGCCGGCAAATGTAGCAAAAGTGCGCGCTGTGCAGCGCCGACAGGCGCTCCATGAGCGCGTCGTCCTTTGGGCTCAGCGGGCCAAAGATAGCTGGCGCGGGCGGCCGGTCGTCCTCCTCTGCGCCCTCGTCGTCAGCGCCGTCCTCTTTGTCGCCCGCCTCGCCCCCCTGCTCGTCGCCGCCGTCGCTGCTTGTCGCCGCCGGCTCCTCTGCCCTTTCCGTCGTCGTCGGGGGCGCGGGCGGAGGCGGCAGCGGGGGCCGCCCGACCGCGGCCTCGGCGTCCTCGCGCAGGTGCTGCTTAACTATCACGTAGATGCTCACGTCGTTCGGCCCCCAGGGCAGCTGACGCCCGCCGTAAGGGCCCTTGGGAGCGCCGGCGCCGCGATCGCCCCCCTTTGCGTCATCCTCGCTCTTTGCCTGCTCCCGCTCCTCCTCCGCCGCCGCCGTCTCTTTGTTTCCCACCTCGCCGTTGCCCTCTTTCGCCTCCTTCTCGCCGCCGCCCTCCTCTTCACTCTCGCCCTCCTCTTCACTCTCGCCCTCCGTCTGCGTGTAATCGTCCGGCAGCAGGTGCCCGAGCCGCCGCTCGGGCGCGCCGTACGTAACCAGCAGGAACGCGCCGCCCCGCCGCAGCACGCGCGCCGCCTCGGACACCAGGGCCTTGGCCTTGTCGGCGGCGCCGCACCCGCAGAGCAGCGCGTCCAGCGTGCCCTTGTCGACCACCGCGTCGAACGAGCCGTCCTCCGCGGTGAAGCGGCGGAACAAGTCGCCGCCGTCCGTTGCCTCCGCCGCCGCCGCCGCCGCCTCCCGCCCTCCTCCTCCTCCTCCCTGCCCCTGCCTCGGCCGCATGTCGCACGCGTCCCCGACCTCATACGCCACGCCCCTGTCGCGCAGGTGCGCGTGCAGCCCGCGCATGTGCTCGACGCAGACGCGACTTATATCGACGTTGGTCACGGCCCCCTCGTGCCCGCCGGCGACGAGCAAGTCGGCGGCCAGCTCGCTGGTGCCGACGCCGATCTGGAGGATCGATCCCTCGAGATTCCCGGCGACGGCGGCGTCGACGATGGGCTTCATCGATCCGTAGTCCTGGTACCACTCGAACTCGCCCGGGTCGCCGCTGTAGCGCTGATCCCAATACTTTGCCGAGTCGTACTGAGTTGGGATTGTTTTTCTTCGGGGGAGCGGGCGAGGGGTGAGCGCGGAGTCTTTTGGCGGCGCCGAGCAGCGGCGGCGCGTGACGGCAGCGTGTGCAGTGCGCTCGCGAGCGATCGCCTCGGCTGTACGAGACGTACCTGCGGCAGGGTCAGCTCCGGCTCGAGTTCCTCGTCAGGAGGATCGGGCATGCGCATGTTGGGGTCGGACGCGTGACGCGGGGGGGAGACGATGGGCGAGGGGGCGTGTCGTCGCGGTGCGTGAAGCCCGTCGATCCGTTGCAGGGCTATTGGCGCGCGTGTGTCGTCAAACACAGAGAGGGTTCGCACTAGCGTAAAGCAGGATGTGTTGTTTGCAACGGATCAACGAGAGAACAGAAGCTGGTTAGCTCCCCAGCTTCAAGAGAAGAAAACTGTACACGCGCGCGGCGTCGGGACGACGACGACGAGGGGGCACCCGGCGACGCCTGATCACCGCCCCTCCTTCTCTCTCTCTCCTAAACCCTCCCGACGGGCTGGCGTGCCGCCTGGGGCGCCGGCCCGACCACAAACGACGAAGCAGACGACGGCCCGTCCGCCCCGAACGGGTCCACGTACGACGGGTCGGGCCCTTCGCCCGTGTAGGCGCCGTCGACCGTGCGGCCCGTGACGCCGCGCCGCAGGCCGCCCAGCAGCCGCGGCCAGTCGCGCGGCTGGTCGGCGCCCGCGACGCCCTCGGCGGCCAGCGCCTCTGCGCTCGCCTCCTGCGTCCAAGGCTGCGAGAATGGGACTTCCGACTTGATCTCGAATGTGACGTCGCGCAGGGCGCCGGAGCCGCCGCCGCCCGACGGCAGCAGCAGCTGCACGCACAGCTCGGCCACGTCGTCGCGCCCGATCTTGCCCTTGAGCACGTCGCCCTGCCCGGCCTGCACGGGCATGCCGCGCGGCTCCTCGGTCAGCGCGCACGGCCGGACCACCGCAAAGGGCAGCCCGCTCGCGCGGATCGCCTGCTCCCCCGCCAGCTTGTACGTCAGCAGCCCCCCCAGCGCGTCGTTGAGCTTGACGGCGGGCGGCTCCTTGTCCACGTCGATGCCCGGGCGGTCGGGGCGGGTCACGCCCGCGGACGAGACGTGCACGACGCGCGCGCCGGCGTCGGCGCTCGCGGTCGAGGTGTAGGCGCGCATCGAGGCGATCGGCAGCTCGAAGGCGCCCTCGCGGAACTCGGGGCTGAGCTCGCCGTCGTACTCGAATTTGGAGAGCATGAGCTGGACGGAAGTGATTGGCTGGGTGGACGGGTCGAAGGCGGGCTTGTCGGCCAGGCGGCGCGCGCGGAAGACGGGCGCGAACGACGCAAACGGCAGGCGCACGGTCGTCCAGCCGTCGCCGCCCGCGCCCGCGCGCGCCTCTGTCGCCACGAACGAGCAGCAGTACCCGACCCCGTCCCAAGGCGCGTCGGGGCGCAAGATGGCCTTGTACCGCTGCCCGTCGCCGCGCACCAGCAGCTCTACGCCGTCGTATGCCGACACGTCGCAGGGCGGCTCAAAGTTGCGCGACCGCACGCTCGCGAACCCGCCGTTGTTGGCGGTGGAGACGAGGCCGCGGAAGACGGCGGCCGGGCGCGCGGCGGCGCCCGGGCCCGCGCCCGGGACGGAGGGCGACAGAAGGGCGAGCGAGCTCTCGCTCACGCCGCCCATCACGATGTCGTCCAGGGCGCCCCAGCGCTCGCGCAGGCGGGCGGCCGCGTCCGGCCCCTCGGCGTCCAGCAGCGGCAGGCCCCCGGCGCCGCCCACCAGCGGCGCGACGCGCTCCAGCAACGCCTGCATTCCTCGAAGCTCGACGTCGACGGGCGCGTCCGAGGCGATCTCCGGGTCGAAAAACGCGATGCCCTGCATGTACTTGCTGCGGCGCTCGTCGTCGCCCTCCTTGGGCTGCACGACGGTCGACGCGCATGACACGACACGGCGCACGCCCGCGAAGCCCGCGGGCGCCAGGGTGGCCGGCTGGGTGAGGTCGGCCGGCAGGAGCTCGAGCGACGCGCCGGGCGCCGACGGCAGGCCGTCGAGCAGCCGCCGGGCCTTCGGCACGTCGCGCACAAGCGCGCGCACGCGGGCGCCGCGCGCCAGCAGCAGGGAGACGACGCGGCGGCCGACGCCGCCCGTGGCGCCCGTGACGAGGGTGACGCCCGGGAGGAGAGAGGAGGGGGGCCGCTCGGCCGTGCGGTCGATCAGGGTGATGAGGGCAGCGGCCGACGCCGACGGGGTTGCGGCGCCGGACGCGCCGGACGCGGCGGACGGAGCCCGGCCGCCCTCGGCGTTGCCGCCGCCAAACATGCGCTGCAGAAAGCCCGAGACGGCGCGCGCGGGGTCGTTGAAGAAGACGACGGTGCGCGCGAAGCGCCCAAGGTCCCAGGGCTGGCGGTCGCCCCCTGCGTTGGTTTGTTGGGTTGTTGTTGGTCGTTGAATTTTGGTTTTGGCGGCGAGGGAGGGGCGGGCGAGCACGAGCGCATGAGCGGGCGACCTCGCCGGTCGGGGGGAGTTGTCGGCGACGGCGGGCCACAAACGGGTGGAACGCACCTTTCCCGGCCGCGCGCGGGACGACGGCCAGCGTGCGGCCGCGGCGGGGGTACACGCGGCCGGCCGCCGCCTTGGCACGCAGGGCGCCGGGCCTCGAGGACGCGATCATCACTAGTCGGAGGTGTGATTCGTGGTGTTGGAGAAGGGGGGGGGAGCGTGTGGAACTTCCACAGTGGAAGCAGGACGAGAAAGTGGTAGCAGCTGTGAATGATGGCCGGGTGTCTGACTGCTGCGAGATGACTGCTGTTGACCAATGAACGCGGCGGGGGGCCATGTACGTCACTTACATGAGGAAAATCGCCGGCGACTGACGAACGGCGCGGCGCAACGAGCGTTGCGCTTGGCAAGCGCCGCTTGCCGCTTCCTTCAAGTCTCAATGCCCCAACAGCTCTTGCTTGTGTGCCAACACGCGTTACACACCTGTTTCCACACTGACGATCGACGCTTGAAAAGCCGACGCGGGCGGCACCCCGAAACGAAACTCCGAAAGACGACGGTTGAGAGGGAAACCGACGCACACGGCAGAAAAACCGACCCGCCTTCATTTCTCCTCGCCGCCCCGCAGGCGAGCGGGCCATTCGGGTGTCTCGACAGCCATAACAAGCGATCCACTGATCCTTCTTGGGCTGAGCAATCCCCACTCGCATTGCGGAAGCACAAGCGAAAACGCGATGGCCCCCAAGGGCAAACAGGGCGGACGAGGGGACAAGGACGCGCCCGACAACCTGACGCGCGAGCAGCAGGCGGCGCTCGCGGAGCAGGAGCGTCTGACCCTGAAGGCGTACGAGAACAAGGTACGGGCTTGATGGTGTTTTGTTTTGTATCCGTTGGCGCGCTCGTCGATCATCTGTCGCGTCGTCGTTCGCCGTCGTCGTCTCACTCGCTCTTTCCCCCAAACGCGCAAAACGCAAAACGCACGATCGTTAGGTGATCGCCAAGGCCCCCCCGCTCAACAACCTCGAGCCGCTGAGGATCGCCGACGGTGAGTGCAAGCGCAAGAGGCACAACGGCCGCTCTCGTCGCAGGATTCAATTACCCGTCTCGTCTCCGTCGGTCTCCGTCGTCGCACCAACCGCCGCCGCCGCCCTCTCTCTCTCTCTCTCAAAACACGGAACACGCAAAAACAAACAAAAACAAAAATCCAAGCCGTCGTCCGCTGCCACGGCGCCGACATCGTGAAGAAGGGGCTCGCGCGCCGCAACCGCTACCTCCTTCTGCTCAACTGCCGCCTCGCCCCCTCGGCCGCGGGCCGCCTCGGCACCCTCGCGCAGCTCGACACGCGCAACCCTGTCTTATATCTCGATTTCCCCTGCGGCGGGCGCCTCAAGCTGCTGGGGACGCTCGTCTTTCCGAGCAACAAGTACATGTCGCTGCGCCTGCCGGCGGCCGCGGGCCCCGGGCACGCGTCGGGGTCGGCCCCGGGCGGGCACCAGCCCCGGCCCGTGCAGTGCGACGACGTGTTCGAGTCGATCGTGGTGTTCTCAGAGGCGCGGTGGGTCGGGCGCGCGGACGAGAACCCGGACGAGGCGGCGCTGCCGCTTCCGGCGCACCTGACGGCGGCGGCGGCGGCGCCCGAGCCCTCCGAGGCCGGCGAGGACGGCGGCGCGCCCGCGCCCGCGCCGCGCTTGCCGGACTACGCGTTCGGCGCGGCGGCGGCGCCGCCCCGGCGGCCTGGAGCTGGCGGCGGCGGCGACGGCGGCGGCGGCACGCAGGCGGCGCCGGCGTCCGAGGAGGGCGGCGGCGGCGGCGGCGGCGGCACCTCCGAGGGGGCCTCGCGCGAGGGGACGCCCGGGCCGGGCGGCGGGCGGCGGCCGCGGCGCGCGGCGGCGGTCAAGCGCCCGCGCTACGTTGACGGCGACGACGACGCCGGCGTGGACGACGACCTGTTTGACGAGGACGACGAGGGCGGCGGCGGCAGCGACGAGGGAGGCGGCGGGGGCGGGGGTGGCGGGCGCCGCAAGCGCGGCCGCAGCACGGGCGGCGGCGGGGCCGGCGGCGAGGCGTTTGTTCGGCTGTCGCAGCGGGCGCCTTCCGGGTCGCTCAAGCCGCTGTCGCGCGCGCCCTCCTCTGGGGCGCGCGCGTCTGCTGATCCGTCCGACGAGGCCGCCGCCGCCGCTGCTGCTGCTGCTGGTGCTGGTGTCGGCGCGGGAGCAGGAGCGGCAGGGGCGACGCCGGCGCCGGGGGCAGGAGCAGCGGCGGGCGCGCGCAAGCCGCCGCTGCCGCCGCCGCCGCCGTCGTCGCAGCAGCAGCCGTCGCAGCGCCGCGGCTCGCAGGCCAAGCCCGAGGCGGAGGACAAGGCCATACCGGTCGTGGTGCTGGGCGGCGACAGCAGCGACGATGACGACGACGCCCCGCTGATCGCGCGCGCCCGCGGCCGCGGTAGCGGCAGGAGCGGCGAGGCGGCGGCGGCGGCAGGAGCTGGAGGAGGCGGGGGCGAGCCGCGGCGTCCGGCGCGGGAGCCGGCGGCGGCCGAGGCGCCCGCGGTCCTGATTCTCGACGACGACGACGACGACGACCACGACGACTAGATGGCAACGACGAGGTTTCCGCGCAGCGCATGTTTAAAAAAAAGAGTGCTTCTAGGAGATCTAGATTCCGAGCGGTAACCGTCCGCGAAGGGGAACAAAAAGCAGAAAAAAAGAGAAGAAAAAAAGATCAAGCCCTCGCACCGCCGCCGCCCCTCCTCTTCTTCGGCCTGAGCACCAATTGCCCGCACGTTCCCGTCCCGGGCCCCTGCGCCACGGCCTCCCCGGCGGGCCGCCGCGCGTCGAACACCAGGCTCCCCCGCACAAAGGTCTCCAGCACGCGCCCCTGCAACGAGGCGCGCCCCGCGTCCCTGCCGCCGCCGCCGCCGCCGCCGCCGCCGCTGCCGCCGCCGCTGCCGCCGCCGCTTAGGTAGGGCGAGGTGTCGGCGCCGTGCTTGTGGCGGTTTGCCGCGGCCGTCGTGTCGGCCTGCGCCTCCGGGTCCCAAATCACCACGTCGGCGTCCAGGCCGGGGACCAGCGCTCCCTTGCGGGCGGCCAGGCCCGCCAGCGCCGCGGGCGCGGCGCTAAGCAGCCGCGCCATGGCCGCCAGGCCGAGGCCGCCGCTGCCCGCCGCCGCCGCCGCCGCACCGGCACCGCCCTCTCCGCCACCGCCGCCCTCTCCGCCTCCGCCGCCGCCGCCCTCGCTGCGCAGCGCCGTCCACGTGGCCGGCAGCAGGTACTGCAGGCCGCTGATGCCCCCCCACGCCGAGATGAAGTCGCCCGTGTCGGCCGCCTTGAGCGACCTGGGCGCGGGCGAGTGGTCCGACGCGACCAGGTCGACGACCCCCGACGCGACCGCGTCGCGCAGAGCCATGCGGTTGGCGCGCGAGCGGAGCGGCGGCGCGCACTTGAAGCGCGTGTCGCCCTCGCGCACGTGCGACGCGTCGAACAAGAGGTAGTGCGGGCAGGTCTCGACCGACAGGGCCGGGAGGCGGCGCTTGGCGGCGGCGAGGGCGGGCACGGACGAGGCGTCGCCCAGGTGCACGACGTGCAGGCGGAAGCCGCGGGGGTAAGGGGGGGAGGTGGCAAGGGGGGCGCCGGCGAGAGGCGCCCCGCCGCCGCCGCCGCCGCCGCCTCGCGCCGTCCCACCGGCGGCCGCCGCCGCCGCCGCCGCTTTTTCCGCAGCGGCGGCCTGGTGCGCGTCGGCCAGCGCGGATATGAGGGCGCCGATGGCGTCGCGCTCAAAGCTGGCGGGACGGGTCGCCAGGTAGGTCGCGTACTCGCGCCTGCGCTTGTCGCCCGGCGCCGCCGGCGGCGCGACGGGCGCGTCGGCGCCCTCGCGCGCGGCCGGCGCCGCCCCCTCCTCCCCCTCCTGCTCCACCAGCTCCGCGTGCACCAGGTACGGCGCCCCGAGCCGCATGAGCGTCGGCAGCGCCGCCCGCACGTCCGACACGGACACGTGCGCAAAGTCGCCGATGCCCGAGGGGCACATGAACGACTTGAAGCCGAGCGCCCCTGCGTCCAGCATCGCCCCGAGTGCGGCGCCGTCGCGCGCGTTTTTGGGAACGAGGCCGCCCCACAGCGCGACGTCCACCCGCGGTCCCGCGGCCTCGATCGCTCGGATCTTGTCGGCCAGCAGGGCCGCGGTGACGGCCGCGGGCGCCGAGTTGAGCGGCATGTCGACCACAGTGGTGACGCCTCCGGCGGCGGCGGCGGCGGTGCCCGTGGCCACCCCTTCCCACTCTTCTCGACCCGGCTCGTTGAGGTGCGCGTGCACGTCGACGACGCCCGGGGAGATGGCGCTGTAGCCGTAGTCGCGGACGGGCAGGGGCGCGAACAGGCTGGCGAGGGCCTGCAGCGAAAAGGGCGTTGCGGCGGGGCGGGGGGCCTCGTCGCCGCCGCCCTGCGTCGCCGCCGCGCGGCCGAGGCCCAGCAGCGACAGCAGCGGCGCCGCCGCCCGCACGGCCAGCGGCTGCAGCGCCTCGGCGTTGGGGCCGACGGCCGCGATCTTGCCCTTGCTGATCAGCAGGGCGCCCGGGCGCGCGCCGTCCGGGAAGACGACGCGGCTGCTGGCCAGGATGAAGGACGGCTCGCCGAGCAGGCCGCACCACCGCGCGCCGCCGCCCGCCTGTCGCTGCTGCTGCTGCTGTGACGGCGGCGAGGCCGCGGCGGCCAAGCCGGGCAGCGCCTCGGCCAGGCCCAGGCCGACGGTCACGTCGCCCACGAAGCGCGCGACGGGCTCGGGAAAGGGGATCTCGCCGCCCGAGCTGACGCGGTGGTACAGGGCGCCGGCCGCGGCCACGTTGGCCAGCAGGATGAACAAGGCGCGGGCGGCGGCGCTCGGTTGGCTCGAGGACCCTGCCGGCGTCGGCGTCGCCGCGGGCGGCACCGGCGGGCGCGCTCGTGATGGGGTGCCCTTTTTCGCGCTGCGCGGCGGCATTGTGCTTGGGGCGAGCGACGTGTGAGGGGATTGACTGTGGCGCTCGCACGCGCGTGTGCGCTCGTGTCTAGCTGTGCTGGACGCGCGGCACGCCAATGCCCCGTGATTCAAAAAATGGGGGCCAATCAACTTGATTGAATCAAGGACGAATGAACGAGGATCGAGTGCAGCGCAAGAGTCACAAGAGGCTCGAGATGATCGATGAGTAGACTGCGATGGAAGTAGCGTGGAGTGAGGCGTTTGGGCGACGGGAGGGAACTTTTGCTCCACGCACGTGAAGCTTGAGGAGAAAAAGAGATCCGCGCTCCTCTTTCTTGACACGTATAGACACGCGCACGTAATGTAATCCCGCTACTCTCGACCACCCCTTTCAAGCCAGGCTCGTTCAGAGCATCACCGCGAGCGTTCCAACAAGTACCACTACGAAGACTTTTGCACGCGATCGCGCGCGTCCCTCTCTCCCACGCGCGAGTGGGGTCGCCGGACCATCACCCCAAGGTCGTGCGCGCGCGAAAGAGCGCACGTGCGCGCGCCACACACGCTGCCGAGATGGGAAACTACCTCTCGGGAGGGAGCAGGTCTGTCCCCTGAGCGCCGACGCCGCCCTCTCCTCGCGCGGCGCGCGCTCGCTCGCCGTCGTCTCTGTCTCGTGAGCGCTTCGCGCCCTCCGCTCACCCTCCCCCGCCTTTTTCCTCACCCTCAACAACTCCCAACAGCGGCGTCATCACGGACGGGGACCGCGCTCTCTTGTCGCTCAAGGCGCAGCGCAAGAAGCTCGAGGATCAGATGAAGCTGGTGCGTTTCTGGTTTGGGGGGGCGGGGCGCTGGGCCGCTGTCGCCGCCGCCGCCGCCAACGCTGACGCGTGATCTGCTGCAAACAGTCCTGCCTCTCTTCAGAGCGACTACCCTCCAGTCGCTCCACCCTCCCAGCCAACGAAATCGCTATTTCCTCAACACCTCCCAAAACATGTCAAACAAAACAAAACAACCTCAACAGCTCGAGCTCCGCGCCGACCAGAGCGCGGCCGCCGCGCGCGAGCTGCTCGCCGAGGGGCGGCGCGACCGCGCCCTGGTGGCCCTGCGCCGCAAGCGCCTCGCCGACACGCAGTACGCGAGCATCGCCACGTGGCTCATGCGCGTCGAAGAGCTGCTGTCGGGCATGGAGGCGTCGCGCCAGCAGCAGGCCGTCGTCGCCGCGCTCAAGGACGGCGCGGCGGCGCTCAAGGCGGCGCAGCGGGCGCTGAGCGTCGAGGCGGTCGAGCGGCTCAACGAGGAGGCGGCCGAGGCGCGCGAGCACCACGGCCGGGTGCGCGCGGCGCTCGAGTCGGCGGACTTTGGGGCGGCGGACGAGGCGGCGGTCGAGGCGGAGCTGGCGGCGCTCGAGGCCGACGCCGAGCGGGCAGAGGCGGCGGCGATGCCGAGCGCGCCGACGACCAAGGTGGCCGCCGCGGGGCGGGAGGAGGGGGAGGAGGAGGCGCTGCCTTCGGTGCCGACGGGGAAAGTGGTGGCGGAGGCAGAAGAGGAGGAGGGAGGGAGGCAACTGGAGCCGGCGCTGGCGGCGGCATGACGTTTTTGACGCCGGGAAGGGCGCGCTGCGACACGCGCGCTCTCTTTTTTTCTGGTTTTGCTTTTTGTTCTTTGCTCCTTGGCGCCGCCACTACTGTCGAGCATACCATTTCACCTTGTGCGGTATGCTCTCCGATACGCATGCGCTGTATCAAGCAGTTCTCACACACTGACGTCTTTCGCTCTTCGCCACTTTCCGGCGTCGCGGCCGCCGCTCGCTCGCGCGCTCATGACCAAGGCCCGTGGGCGTTGTTTCGCAGGAAAGCATGCGGACCGCTTGCAGCCGCTCGTGGTTGAGTGTGACATCATCGTAAAATTTATTCGGCACGGGAAAGGGGCCCCTCGTCGTAATAGGAAGAAAAAGAGGGAGAGGGAGAGCAGCGAGCGCGCACACAACATAAACACGCCGCGCCCATCTCCTCCCCTCTCCCCTCTCTCTCCCGCCTCCTCTCTATTCTATAGACCATCCTACTCTAGCACCTGCCGCCCCCCAAACAAAACCCTCTCTATCCCTCACGTCTACGTGTCCATCAGCGCCGACGCGCCCGCGATGATCTCGATCAGCTCGGTCGTGATGGTCGACTGGCGGTCGCGGTTGTACTTAAGCGTCAGCGCTCCCAGCATCTCGCCCGCGCTCTTGGTCGAGTTCTCCATGGCGCTCATGCGGCTGCCGTGCTCGCTGCAGTTGTTCTCGAGCATGGCGTTGAATAAGGTCGCCGCCAGCTGCAGCTCGACCAGGTCCTGAAGCGCGTCGGCCTTCTCGCCGGCCGCCTCGAGCTCGTAGGCGTCGAGCCTGCTGCCGCTCTCGGTGGCCATCTGCTTCTCGATCGCGGCGGCGGAGAGGATGGTCGCCACCGTGGGCTTGAAGCTGATGGCGGAGCCGAACTTGTTGAAGAGCACGCGCACGGCGTCGGGCGGGGCGCCGCCGCCGCTCGAGGGGCCCGCGGCGCCGCCCGCGCCGCTGCCGGCCGCCGCGCCGGCCGGCGCCGTCCAGGCAGAGGCCTTGAGCACCTGCTCCGCCAGCACGGAGGCCTGCGCGAACGTGACGCGCGTCTTGTACGTGTCGGCGATGGACAGGGCCAGGAGCTCGGGCTCCAGGCGCGACAGCTGCGAGCGGCCCTTGTCGCCGATCGTCACGACCGTCTGCTGCACGCCTCCGCCGGCGGGGACGGCGGGGCCGCCGGCGTCGGCCGACGGCGAGCCGGCGCTGCCCGAGTACATGCGCAGCAGCGCGCGCGCGTACTTTGTGATCGACGAGTTGAGGCCGCCGCACAGCCCGCGGTCCGAGGTGACGGCGACGGTGACGGTGCGCGACGGGTCGTAGGCGGGAAAGTCGCCGAACAGGCGCACAAAGGGCTCGACGCAGCCGCGGCTGTTCTCGACGGCGACCAGCGCGTTGCGCATCTTGGACGCGGCGACCATCTTCATGGCCTTGGTGATCTTGCCGATGTTTTTGATGGCGCGGATGCGCTGCTTGACTGTGATTGTTGTTTTCGGTTTTGGTTTGGGCGGTTGGGGCGCAAGAGGGGTGAGCGGACAAGCAAGCGAGAGAGCGGACAAAAGTAGCGGCGAAGCGGGGGGCACCGGCGGCGGCGCCGACGGCGTGCGCGCTCGACGGACGACCGCAAAACACCAGCAAATGACTCACTGTGCTGTCCGCTGGCGTAGCGGACCTGCTGGCCGCTGGTGCTGGGCATGTCGAGCCTGCGGTTGTGAGATCAAGGACAAGGGGACGAGATGCGTGAGTGAATGGGGTGGCGGGCAGAAAGAAGGAGGGTTTGCCCCTCTCCCAAAAGGGAGGAACGCCAAGCATAAACGCACCCCAAGGGCAGTGATCCCGTCGCGACCGCGGGCGCCAGGATCCGCGTGCCGAGCTCCTGCTCCAGTCGCGGCGCCACGAGGAGCGCGACCCTCCGTAGCGCCATGGCTCGCGTTCTGCTTTTGTGCTCTCTCTCTCCTCCCTCTCTCTCTGAGTCTTTGATCTGAGCGATGCTGTCTCTCTCAAGGCGAGTGGAAGACGTGGGACGCGGATCAGGGGGTGGGTGATGGTGTCTGTGGGCGCGCTGGCACGGTCGCCGCAGGGCTGCGTACAAGAGAGGAGGAGGAGGGCTTTTTGTTGGCTACTTCTGCTGTTTTTTCCTGCTGCCTTTTTTTTGGAGCTGTCGAAGGAGAAGAACGCAGGAAAAATCGTCTCTCTCTCCCTCTCTCTCTCTCTCACCGTGTGAACGCTCGACAGGATTCCTCCCGACCTTGACCGCGCCTCTCATCGACCACTGACACCCTTGCCGGAGGCCTTTCACAACAACCGTAACAGAGGAAAAGACGGAGGAGACAAAGTCAATTTTTATTCAAAAAAGCTCGAGGACGGGCGCGCGCGCGTGCCCGCGCAACACCAACGACGACAAGGCATCACAAAACACCATGACCACCACCACCCCAACCTCGACCGACCCGACGGGCGTCGGCGCCCTCTTCAACGCCGTCTATCGCGGCGGCGGCGCCGGCGAGCGGTGCGCCCGGCAGCTTTGGCGCCTCGTCGGGCAGCGCGGCCCCGAGGGCGCGGCCGACGCGCTGGTCGCGTGCGTTGAGCAGCTGCTATCGATGGACGCCAAGTCCGCCGGGACCGAGCGCTGCGTGCGCTTCCTCGGCACGGTCGCCCAGCGCATGCCCAACGCCGACACAATGGAGAACAACGGCAACGAAAACGGCGGCGGCGACGACGACGACGACCCGCGCGCCCAGGCCGCGCTCGAGGCCCTCCTGTCCTCGCTGGCCGACGGGGTCGGCGCCGCCGACCGCACCGCGCGCCTGCGCGCCTGCCAGGCCCTCGCGGGCGTCCTGGAGCGCCTGCCCGAGGGTGCGGGCCTCACCGAGGAGGCGGCCGACGACCTGACCTCGCGCCTGCTGGCTCGCATGGCGCTCGACCGCGCGGCGCCTGTGCGCGCGGCGGCCGCCCGCGCCCTGGCGCGCCTGGCCGTCCCGGACGAGCAGACGGGCGGGTACGCGCGCGACCGCGTGGCGCTCGCCTACGCCGAGGCGGCCCGCGGGGACCGCGCGCGCGACGTGCGCGCGGCCGCCGTCGCCTCGCTGCCGCTTGCGCAGGACACGCTGCCGCTGCTGCTCGAGCGGCTCCGCGACGTGTCGCCGCACGTGCGGCGCGCGGCCGTCGCGCGCATGGGCCAGGTGGCCGTGCGCGCGCTGACCATCCGCCAGCGCGCGGGGCTGATGGCCTCGTCCCTGCGCGACCGCGACGCGACCGTTCGGGGCGCGGCCCTCGGGGTGCTCCGGCGGTGGTTCGAGACGGACGCCCGCGGCGACGCGCCCGCGCTGGTCGGGGCGTTCGACCCGGCCACCTACCCGCGCGAGGCCGCCCTGGCCGCCGAGGCGCTGATGGACGGCGAGGCGGCGGCCGAGGTGGCCGCGGCGGCCGCGGCCGCGCAGGCCCAGGCGCACGCGCAGGCGCAGGCGGCGATGCAGGGAGGGGGCGGCGGCGGAAACGGCGGCGGCAACGGCGGCGGCGACGACGACGACGACGGGAGCGACGTCGCCGCGCGCGGCGGCGGCGCCGCGCCCAGCGCCGCGGCCGCGGCCGCCCGCGCCGCCGCGTCCGCGGCCGCCGCCGCCGCCGCCCGCGCCGCTACCCCGGCCCTGGACTGCGTGCAGTGGGCGCGCGCGTGCGCGGCCCGCCGCCGCTCGCTGCGCCACCTCGCAGAGGGCACGGCGCCGCTGCCGCTGCTGCTGGGCGCCGGCGAGGCGGTCGTCTGGCGCGCCGCCTGTGAGCGCCTCCAGGGCGACGCCCGCCGCCGCGGCCTCGCGGCCGCCTCGACCGCGGGCGCCACGGCCGCCGTCGCCGCCGCCGCCGCCGCCGACCGCCACGACGCGCTCGAGGAGGCGCTGCCCGCCACCGCCGAGGACCTCGTGGCGCTCGCCGCCGCGCACGCCCGCGCGGGGCCCGCGCACCGCGTCGCGGCGGCCGAGCTGATGCGCATCGCCGCGCGCTGCTGGGACTGGGGCGACGTGGCCTCTTGCCGCGCGGCCGCGGGCCCGCTGGCGGCGCTCGTGGCGGAGCTGGACCCCTGCGGGGAGGCCGAGGCGGGGTGCGTCGGGCCCGAGCGGGGGCCGGGCGGGCGCGCCGTGGCGGCGGCCCGGGGGGCGGCGGTGGGTGCGGCGGGTTCGGCCGGCGATTATGCGGCCGACGGCGGCGACGACGCGCTCCCGCTTGCGGGCAACAACGGCGACGGCGCGCTCGAGGCCGCGCTGGTCGAGCTGCTGCTGGCCGTGCACGCGTCGCCCGACGCCTTTGCGGGCGCCGTCCTGGCGTCCCTGGCGCGGGCGGTGCAGTCGTGGGGCCTGCTCGAGCGCCAGATGCATCAGGGGGCGGCCGGCGTCGCTTCCTCGCCCGGCGGCGGCGGCGCTCCCGGCGCCGCCCCGGGCGCCGACGCCGACGCCGACGCCGCGCGCTGGCGCCAGGTGCTCGAGTACGCCTGCCTCGCGCTGCGCGCCCTGCCCCCGCGCTCGGCCCTGCGCGTGGACGCGGCGCTGGCGCGCAGGGCGCGCGAAGAATCAGGCCAGGGCGCGGCCCTCACCCTGGGCGAGCTGTGGCGCGGCCTGCTGCTGCCCGCCGTCCGGCACCCGAGCCCGGCCGTACGCGCGCGCGCGGTCGAGGGCGCGGCGCTCTACGCGCTGGTGGCCGGCGGCAACGGCAACGGCAACGGCAACGCCGACGGAAGCGGCGGCAGCGGCAGCGGCCCGACCGCCGACAACCCCACGGCCACGGCCGCGCTGCTCGCCGCGCGCCTGCTGTCGTCGGGCGACTCGCCCGTGGTGCAGCGCGCGGCCGCGCGCGCCCTGTGCGACCTGGCGCTGGCGCTCGGCCCGCCGGCCGTCGACGCGCTGCTTCGCTCGTCGTCTTTGTCCCTTGGCGGCGGCGGTGTTGTCGGCGGCGGCGGCGGCGGCGAGGCGTCGCCGGCGGCGCCCTCCCCCCGCGGCGTCCTCACCACGCTCGTGGGGGCCATGCACGCCGCCCTCGCGCGCTCCGCGTTGCCGTCCGAGGGCGAGGCTGAGGCCGCCGCCGCCCTGCTCGGGGACCTGGGCGAGGGCGCGGCCAAGCTGCTGCTGCACGAGCGGCTGTGGGCCCCCGGCGGCGCCGCAAGCATGGCGACGGCCGGCGGCGGCGGCGGCGGCGGCGGCGGCGGCGGCGGCCCCCACTTTCCGTCGTCGTCCGCGGCCCTGTCGTCGCTGCCGCACGGCGCCGCGCCCCCGGCCCCCGCCCCGGCCTCGGAGCAGGACGCCTCGGCCGCCGCCGCCCTGGCCGCCCTGCTCGTGCTGCAGTTCCACCCGGCCGCCGCCGGCGCCCCGGCCATGCGCCAGTGCCTGTCGGTGTTTTTCGAGTCCTACGCGCAGGCGCACCCGGCGCACAAGCGGCGGCTGGCGGCGGCGCTGCTGCCCGCGGCGCGGGCGGCGCTGGCGGCGGCGGCGGCGCCCGCCGGCTTGGGGCTGGGGGCCGGGCGCCCGGCGGCGGCGTCGTCGGCGGTGGCGGCCGCGCGCCTGGCGCCCGCGGTGGTGCGGTACGCGCTGCAGCTGCTGCAGCTGCCGCTGGTCGGGCGCGGAGGCGGGGGGGAGCAGGGGCGGGGCGGCGCGGGCGCGGGGCGCGCCGCCGTTGTGGCGGCTGCCGACGACACCGACGAGGCCGACGAGGCCGACGAGGCCGCCGCGACCGCCAACGACGGCAACATCGGCAACGGTAACAACATCGACGACGACGACGACGACGACCAGGACGACGACGACCGAGACGGCGGCGACTGCGGCCACGGGCGCCTGGCCGAGCGCCTCCTGTGGGAGGCGGCCGAGGCGTGGTCGCGCCGCGCGGCGGGCGTGCTCGGCGGCCGCGCCGCGCCCGCCCCCGTCGCGCGCGCCTACGCCGCGGCCCTGCTGGGTGCCGCCTCGGGCCTGCGCCTGGTGCCCCGGCACTGCCGCGCGGGCGTGCTGCGCGCGCTGGCCGACCGATGCGCAGAGTCCGTGCGCGGGGACGCGGCGCTCGCAAAGGCGGCGGCGGCGTTCTCGTCGGGCACGGCGCTCGCGCGGTGCGAGGCGGCGGCGGCGGCGGCGGCCCCGGCCCCGGCCCTCTCCGAGGCCGAGCTCAGCGACCTGGTGCACTGGCTCGAGGCCGCGAGGGTGGAGGACAGCGGCATTGCGGCCGCCGTGGTGGGGACGACGGGCGACGGACGGCGGTCGGCGGACGACGCGGCCGAGGGCGGCGGCGGCCGCAGGCGCGGGGGGGCAGCGGCGGCGGCACGCGGCGAGGGCAGGGCGGCGGCGGCTGGCGCTGCCGCTGCCGCTGCCGCTGCCGCTGCCGCCTCGCGCGGGGCCGCGCGCTCTCGCCGCCGCCACAGCACTGAGAGCGAGGAGGAGAGCGACGACGACGTGGTGGAGGACGACGGCAGCAGCAGCAGCAGCAGCGGCAGCAGCAGCAGCGACGGCGACCGCAGCGGCGGCGGCGGCGGCGGCGTTACCGAGGAGGAGGTGGGCGCGGCGGCGGCCAGCAACGCGCGCGGTGGCGTTGCCGGCGGCGACGACGACGGCGACACCGAGATCCTCGAGGACGACGCGGAGAACGCCGCGCCCGCTCCGGCCCTCGCCGCCGCCGCCGCCCCGCGTCGCCGCGCCGCCCCCTTGCGCAGCAGCGGCAGCTCGCGCGCCAACAACGCTGCCGACTCTGCGGCCGGAGGCGTCGGGGCCGCCGTAGCCGCGGACGCCCTCGGCAAGGCGGCGGCGCGGGCGACGCGCGCGCGCGGCGAAGCCGCGGCCTCCCAGCAGCAGCAGCGGTCGTGGCGCTGAAGCTTGCGTCTTTTTCGTTTTGCGCTTGATGACTCGACCCTTACTTGACCCCGTTTCTTTTGACTACGACTACGACTGCACGTGACATACCTTCTTTGCAACTAGCTTGTTTGATCGGCCCTGCGTTTCGAGCGCGATCGCGCGCCTGTCGCGGCGCCGCCCGCCGTCTCGTCGCGCCGTGCCGCTGCGCACTAGACTGCCCCCGCCCTCCCAAGAACTCGCTCCCACAGTCACTGCCTAGTCAATCACACCGATAGAGAGACACCCACACCCACTCACCATGACCCATCCGACGCCGGCGCGAGCGCGCGCGTAGACCATCCCGCCTTGCGGGAAGCGATCGCCTGTTGAGGACCATCCGAAATGATGGGCCTCCCGACGCAAGAGGCGCGCTTAGTGCACGCGCCCGCGGAGCCTTACGGCGTCCAGCTCCTGCGGCGCGACGCAGAGGTGGCAGGGGTGCGTTTTTCTCGAGAGAGACACGGACTCTGGCCCCCTTCCCCCTTGAAAATCCCGACTCAAAACTCACCCGCGCCCTCCCCACTCTCTCTCTCTCCCTCTCTTGTCGACCCCGCAGGTCCCATTCGACCCGTCCGAGTGCGGCGTCGTGTCCGCGCCCTTTGCCACGTCCGGATGGGCCCTCGCCACGGACGAGGAGGTCGCCTTTTGGCGGTGCAGGTGCGACTGTCGTCTCGCACGTCCAGACGGCGCCGTCGACGGCAATCGCTCTCCTTCCTCCCTCGTGTCGTCGCCTCTTTGTCTCAACCCGCACACACATGCCCCCGTCGACCCACCACAACAAACAAACGCACGACAGCGCCGTCTGGACGTGCGGCCGCGCGCTGCGCAAGCGCGTGACCGCGCCCGCCCCCATCGTGGCGGCGGCGTGGGCGCACTTTCCCGAAGACTGCGGCGGCGGCGGCGGCGGCGACAGCGGGGGCAGCGGCGGCGACGCGGCAGCGACGACGACGCCCGCCTGCGGCGGCGGCGGCGTGACCGACGTCGGCGCCCCGCCCTCCCTGTGCCTGCTGACGCCCACCCTCCTGCTGACGCTCCTGCCCTCGGGCGACGCGCGCGAGACTCCCTTGCCGCGCGCCTTCTCCGCGCTGCACCCGCTGCCGCGCGGCCTGCTGCTGACGGGCGAGGACGGCGCGTGCGGCGGCCGCTGCCCGCGATACACGGCCGTGCTGGCGCACCCGCTGGACGACCCGCGGCCGGTGGCGGCGGACTGGCGGCGGCGGCGGCGGCAGGGGGATGGGGCGGCGGCGGCGGCAGCGGCGGCAGCGGCAACCCCCGCAGCAACGCCCGCAGCAGCAAGGGAGGCAGACGGTGACGGCGGCACCGCCGCCCTCCTCCTGCTCACCGCCGCCGCGCGCGCCGCGCGCACCTGGCCCGAGGGCGAGTCGGTCGTGTGGTCCGGCGGCGACCAGCGCGTAGGTCTCGTCGCTACCGCTTTGTACGGCGGCGGCGATGAGGGCGGCGGGCGGCTCTCGTTCTGGCAGCCGACTGTCGGCGAGCCGCGATGGCCGCTCCTGCTGCCGCCGCCGCCGCCGCTGGCCGTGCCTCCGCCCGCCACGCCGGCCGCCGCCGCCGCAGCCGCCGCTGTCTTCGGCCGCACCCCGGGGCCCACGCCCAACACGGGCCTGTTGCCTACGACATGGGGCGCCGGCCGCCCCCCGCCTGGCACTCCGGGCGGCGGCTCGGTGTTTGGCGACCGCATGACGCCCGTGGTGGGGGCGCGGACGCCGGCGGGGGGGGCGGGAGCAGGGGCGGGAGCGGGAGCGGGCCGGGCGGCGGGCGCGCCCGGAGGAGCGGCAGCAGTAGCAGCAGCTGCAGCAGCAGCAGCGGCGGCAGCAACGACAGCTCCTCGGCGAGCCGGGCCCTTGCTGACGCCGTCGCCGACGGCCTGGGCCCTCGGACCGGGAGGCGCGGCGGGGCAGGGCACGACGCCGACGCCCCTGTTTGGCGGCGGCGGAGGCGGCGTTGGCGCGAGCCGGCCGCCGACGCCGCTCATCCGCGGCGGCGGCCCTGCAGCGGCGGCCGCCGCCGCCGCCGGCTTGGGCGGGGGCGCCGCGGGCGTGCGCACGCCCGAGGGCGGGCTGACGCCCGAGGTGTTCAACCCGACGCCGCGGCCCCTGCCGCACCTGGCGGCGCTGGCGGCGGTGTCCGCGGCGCAGCAGCTGCAGCAGCAGGAGCAGCAGCGGCAGCACCAACAAGCGGCGACGGCCGCTGCCGCCGCGAGGGCCGCTGCCATCGCGCGCTCGCCGGGGGACGCCGCGCTCGCCGCCCTGGTCCGCGCCACCAACACCACCTACTGGGGCGAGGACGAGGACGGCGAGGAAGCCGCGGCCGCCGGCGCGGCCGCTGCGGCCGCCGCCGCGGGCACGGCCGCCTATGCAGGCGCAGGTTTGGCCGGCGGCGGCGGCGGCCTCGGCGGCCTCGGCGGCCTCGGCCTCGGCGGCCTCGGCGGCGGCGGCGGCGGCATCGGTGCCCTCTTGCTGCCGAGCCTCGACCCGCCCATCGGGTTTCGCCTGCTGCACTCGGAGGCGCTGCCCGCAAACGTCGCGAGCGTCGAAGGCGTCGGGCTCACCCTCGCGGACGAGGACGGCGCGCTGCGCGTCTGGCTGCTGCTGAGGCCAAAGGCGACGGCGGCGGCGGCGGCGGCGGCGGCGGCTGCGGGGGGCGGCGGCGGCGGCACGCTCCGCCCCTACACCGTCCGCCTTGCCGGTGGCGGAGACGGCGGCTATTTGCAGGGTCACACCGCGCTCATGTTCCCGGCGCCCGCGGCCCCGGACCCGGGCGCGGGCAGCGCGCACGTGGCCGCTGCCGTCGAGCCGTGTCCGCAGGCATCGGACGTCCTGGGTGTCGCCGCGGCCGCGCCCCTCGCCGCGCTCTCCGCCCCCCCGCCGATCCTCTCGGACGCGCCCCTGTGGGCCAGCCCGGGGGTCTGGGAGGCGGCGGCGCCTGGGGAGCTGGTGGTGCTGCACGCGCGACCCGACGACGCGCGCGAGCTGGCCCTGTACGCGGGCGGCAGCGGCGCGGCCCTCTGCAGGGTCGCGGCACCGCCGCTGCCGCTGCCGTCGTCGTTGTCGTTGCCCTCGCCAGCCGCGGTGGGGCGGACGCCGCGGTCGCTCGCGCGAGCGGCTCCTGGCGTCGAGCAGGGCGACGAGAGCGGCTCGCACATGTCGCTGTCGGAGGGTGACGACGAACGAGAGGAGCAGCTGCAACCACCCGCAGCAGCAGCGGTGGCAGCGGCGACGCCGATGCCGGCGCCGGCGCCGAGGAGTGCGGCGCAGGCCGCTGACGGGCGCCGCGCCGGCCCGGACCTCGAGTCGGCCGCCATCCTCGGCCTGCGCGCATGCTCCGGCCCAGGCGGCCGGGTCACCCTGCTCCTGCCGCACGGCGCCATGGCCACGGTCGCGCTGCCCCTGGCCCCGCCGCCCGGGTCGCCCGCGCGCGCCGCGCTCGACGCCCTCGGGCTGCTGCGCCCGCCAGCCGCGAGCCTCCTGCCGCCCGCGGCCCGCCTGGCTTTGCTGCGGGCGGCGCTCGACCCGCGATGGGGCCAGCAGGCCGGCGACGGCTTGTGGGAGCGGCTGGAGCGGGCCCTTGCGACGTGGGCGCGCGGCGGCGTGCCCGCGCTGGCGGGGCCGCCGTCGCTGCTGGCGGCCGGGGCGGACGCGGGCAGCGAAGACATGGAGCTCGCCACGCCGGCACACGCAGGCAGTGCGGCCGCCCGCACTGCCGCCGACGACGGTGGCGGCGACGACGACGACGACGACGACGGCGCGTGGCGAGAGCTACTGCGGCAGCAAGAGCGGTCGAGGCAGCAGCGAGCCGCGCCCACGCGGCCCCCCCCGCTCCTCCCCGCCGCCGAGCGCCCCGCCCACCGCGCCACCGTGCGCTCCTGCGTGCGCGCCCTGCACGCCGCCTACGAGGAGGCGCGCCTGCACCGCGCGCGCTGGGCGTCGCACCTGCCGGCCCTTGCGTCGCTCGCGGCGCGCGCCGCGGCCGGCGGGGGCGGCCGCCGCTGGGCCGCCGCCTACCTCTCGCGCTACCGGCGGGACCTCGGGGAAGGGGGGGCGGGGGGCGGCGGCCGTCCCGCCTTCTTTTGCACCGCCGCGGGCTCTGCCTCTGACGACGACGACGGCCTCGAGGACGAGCGAGAGGAGCCCGCGGACCTGCTGCGGGCGCTCGAGGCCGTCCTGGGGGGCCACCCTGTCTCGAGCGCGGCCGTCGCGGCGCTGCTGCCGCCGCCGCTGCTTCCGCCGACGCCGCCGACGCTCTCCTCGCCGCCGTCCTCCTCCTCGGCGCCCGCTCCCGCGCCCCCGCCCTTTGTGCGGCGCTCGGCCCAGATGCTCGAGGTCTTTGCCGTGCTCGGGGACGGCGCCGCGCGCTGCGCGGCCATCCTGGCGCGCGGGGCCCTGGCCGAGCGACACCTGGAGCAGCAGCAGCAGCAGCAGCAGCAGCAGCAGCCGCGAAAGCAGTGGCTCGCGCGCCGCCTGCGCTCCGCCGTGTCGAGCGCAAGCGCCGCCGCCGCGCTGCGCCTGGCCGCGCAGGGCTGGACCCCCGCCGCGCTGCAGACGCTGCCGAGCGCGTGCGCCCTGCCCCTGCACGAGGCACTGCGCTGCTGCCGGCGCTCCCCCCCCGCCGGGTGGCCGCCGGAGGCGTGCGCGCTGCTCGGGCGGGAGGACCTCGCCGCCATGGCGCTGCTGTTGCCGCCGCCGCCGCCGCCGCCGCCGCCGCTGCCAACGCCGACGCCGCCATCTGGCGGCGCCGCTCCTGTTCCTTTTCCTCGCCTCCCTTCCGCCCCCATTCTTTCCTCGCTCTCGACCCCGGGCGCCTCCTCCGTGCTCGTGTTGCCGTTCGCGCAGCGGCTGACGGTGCTCGGCGTGGGCGGCGCGGCGCACGTGGTGTTGCGGCCGCCCCGCTGGGCGCGGGGGGGCGGCGGCGGCGGCGGGGGCGGCGGCGCCTCTACCGCGGCCTCTCGCGGCGCCGACGGCCGCTCCGGACGCAAGCGTGAGTGGGACTGCGACGACGACGGGCCCGATGACGGCCAAGACGACGACGGCGACCCCGACGACGACGACGACGACGTCGAAGACGAGGATGGCGGCGGGGCGGGGGTCGGCGGCGGGGCGGGGCCCTCGGGCGACGGCCTCTCGGCGCTCTCGCGCGACCCCTCCGCCCGCATGCGCTTCGCGCGCGACGGCCGCCTGCGCGCCGCCCGCCGCCTCCTCTGCACGTCCCGCCCGCGCCGCGTGCGCTTGCCCCCGGACCTGCTCTCGGCGACGGCGGCCGCACCCGGCGGCAGCGGCGGCGCCGCCGAGCGCGCGGTGCGGGTGCAGCTCTCCGTCCTGGCGGCGGCCTGGCGCGCCTCGGCGCTGTGCGTCGGCCGCGGCGCCCTGGGACTCGGCACCCTGCGCCCGTTTCCCGGGGACGTGGCGGCGGTGCCGGGGCTGTGCGCGGGGGCGCTGGTGCCCGCGGCGGCGGCCGGGGCCGACGGCAAGGACGACGAGGAGGAGGGCGGCGGGGGCGGCGGGGGCGGGGGCGAGGGCGGCGGCGGCGGCGGTGGCGGCGGCGGCGGCGGCGGCAGCGGCGGCGGCGGCGGAGCCCGCCCCTCGGCCGTCGTCGTCGCGCTCGACCTTTCCGCGGCGGCCCCCGCCCCTGGTGGCGGCGCCACCAGCGAGCTGACCGCGTGGCCCGAGTTTCACAACGGCGTCGCCGCGGGCCTGCGCCTGGCCCCCGACGACGAGGACCCCCTCTTTGCAGCGGCGGCGCCGGGGTGCGTCGGCGGCGGCGCCATCGCCGCCGCCCTGAGCGCCGGCCCCGCCGCCGCCCTCGCCTCTGCCGAGGGCGAGGCCCCCTCGTACGCGCAGGCCGGCGTGGTGCTGGCCCTGGGCCTGACGGGCCGCCTCGCCCGCGCCTCCTGGACCGACCTCTACCGCCGCCTCGCGCAGCAGCACGACCCGACGACCGCCGCTGCCGTGCTCGGCGCCGCCTGCTCGCGCCGAGGCTCCGGCGACGCCGCCGTGGCGCGGCTCGTGTACCTGCACGTGCCCTCGCGCCACCCCGCCGCCTACCCGGAGATCGAGCTGTCCCCGCTGGTGCAGGCGGCGGCGCTCATGGGCCTGGGGCTGCTGCACCAGGGCACGGGCCACCGCCTGGTCGTCGAAGTGCTGCTCGAGGAGCTCGGGCGGCGGCCGGGCCTGGCCGGCGCGCCCGGCGCCGTCAGCGGCGCCGCCGACCCGCTCGGCGGCCCCCCGCCGGGCGCGGCCGGCGCCGTGCAGGAGCGCGAGGGCTACGCCACAGCCGCGGGCCTGGCGCTCGGGTTCGCGTGCCTGGGCCTCGGCGGGCGCGGCGCCGCGGCTGCGGGCCTGGGGGACCTGCGCCTGCTCGAGCGCCTGCGGCTGCTGGCCCTCGGAGGCTCCGCCCCTCACGCGGCCGCCGCCCGGGTGGCGCGCGCGGCCGCCGCCGCTGCCGCCGCCGCCAAGGCCGCCAGGGCGAGCGGCGCGGCCGCCGCCGCCTTCACGCCCTTCCCCGTCGCGGCCGCCTCCGCCGTGGGCGCGGGCGGCCGCCCCTACAACCTGCTGGACGCCGTGCTCGGCCCGGGCGTCGCGCCATGGGACCCGATCTCGGGCGAGGACCCGACGCGCCCGCCCGCCGCGTCCGAGGGCGCCGCCTGGCCCGGCGCCCTGGGCGGCGGCGGCGGCGGCGGCGACGGCCCGGGCGGCGGCGGCGGCGCGGGCGGCCTGGTGCTCGGCGGCACGGGCAGCCTCGCGCTGCACGGCATGGACTCGGCGGCCATGCAAGCGGCGGGCATCAGCCAGGTCGTCCTCGAGTCGGGCGACGCGGACGCCGCCGTCACCGCCGCCGGCGCGACGCTCGCGCTCGCGCTCGCCTTTCTCCGCACAGGCGACCCGGCCGCCGCCGCGGCGCTCGAGCCCCCGTCTTCGCGCCACGCCCTCGAGCGCGCGCGCCCCGACGTGGTGCTGCTGCGCGCGCTCGGGCGCGCGCTCGTCATGTGGGAGGCGATCGACCCGTCCCAAGCGTGGCTCGAGGCGCAGCTGCCGCCGCTGCTCAAGGGGGCGCTGCCGGCGCTGCTGCGCGACGCGCTGCGGACGCAGGCGGGCGGGGCGGCGGCGGCGGCGGGCGCGTGGGCGGGCGGCGGCGGCGGCGGTCGCGGGGGCGGCGGCAGCATGTTCTTCCGCAGTGCCGCGTTTGGGCGGCGGCCGGCGGCGGCGGCGGCGGCGGCAGCTGGCGCCTCGTCTGCGTCGTCGCGCCGTCCCGTCGCCGCGGGCGCCGGCGCGACGCGAGGCGGCGGCGCCGGCGCCGGCGCCGACCCCGTCGACGTCTTTCTCGCGCGCGTGCACGCCACCGCCGGCGCCTGCATGGCCCTGGCCCTGCGGTTCGCGGGCACGGGCAGCGCGCGCGCCGAGCGCGTGCTGCGCCGCGCGGCCGCCGAGCTGCTGTCCGCCAAGCGCGTCGCGCAGCAGGCCGAGGCCGCGGCGCACGCGTCTTCGCTGGGCGGCGGGCGGGCTGCGGCGGCCGCCTCGGCGTCGTCGCCCGGCGCGGGCCCGCGCGTCGAGGCGGCCGCCACGTCGGCGGCGTCGGCCCCCCTGGGCCCGCGCATCGCCGTCGACCCGGCCGCCATCGAGGCGTGCCTCGACACCGTGGTCCTCTCGCTGTCCGTGGTGATGGCGGGGACGGGCCACCTGCCCACGCTGCGCCTGCTGCAGGCCCTCTCGCGCCGCTCGACGCCCGCAGGCGGCTCTGTCGCCGGCGGCGACGGCGCGGGCGCGGCCGCCGCTGCGGGCTCGGGCGCCCTGCCCGCCGCCCTGGCCGCGGGCGCCGAGGGCGGCCCCGCCGCCGCCGTGGCCGCGGCCCTCTCCGCCGGCGCCGCGGGCCCGGTCCCGGGAGGCCTCACGCACGGCAGCCACATGGCCGTGGGCATGGCGGTCGGCTTTCTGTTCCTCGGCGGCGGCGCCCGCACGTTTGGCACGAGCGACGGCGCCGTCGCCGCGCTGGTCGCCTCGCTGTGCCCGCGGTTCCCCGCGGGCCCCGGGGACCACCGCTGCCACCTGCAGCTGTTCCGGCACCTCTACGTCCTGGCCGCCGAGCCGCGCGCCGCTTCCGCCATCGACGTGGACGGGCGGGCGCCCGTGTTTGCGCCGCTGAGGGTGACTCAGCGCGCCAACGCCTTGGTCGGGCGAACGGCGGCGGCGCTGGCGGCGGCGGCGGCGGCGGCGGCTGCGGCGGCGGCGAGCGCAGCCGCCGCCGCTGCTGCTTCCGCTGCTGCCGCTGCTGCTGGTGTCTCGGTCAAGCCTCCGCGCGCTCCTTCTGCTCCCGCCCCTGCGGCGCCCGCCCCCGCTGCCGCTGCGGCCCCCCACCCGCCCCCGCCGCCGCCGGGGTTGTTTGCGCTGCCGGCGCCCGCGCTGCCGGCGCCCGTGCTGGGGGCGTCGACGCGCCCCAACCAGCAGCAGCAGCGCCGCGCGCTGGGCGCCGTCGTGGCCGTGCCGCTGCCGCCCCCGCCCGCCGCCACGCCCGCGGCTGCCGCGCCGGCGGCCGTCACCATCCCGGCGCCCACGCTTATGTCGGCCGAGGGGCCCGCGGCGACGGCGGCGGCGGCCGCGCGCGGCGAGAACGGCGGCGGCGGCGGCGACGGCGACAAGACCCCGCGCCCCCCCGCGGCTTCCCGTCGCGCTCGCGGGCGCAGCGCCGCCGCTGCTGCTGCTGCTGCCTTTAAGCCTGACCAGGCTGGGGCGGCGGCGGCTGGCAGCTCGCGAGCGGGCGGCGGTGGCGATGCGGTCGGCGCCTCTGGCGGCGGCGGAGGCGCCCCCGCCCCCGCCCCCGCCCCCGCCGCCGACGGCGCCCCCGAGCCAATCGCCGTCGTCCGCCGCATGGCCCCTTGCCTGCTGCCCGAGTCGAGCGCCCTGCTGCGCGTGGACGTGCGCGGCCCCCGCTACTGGCCCGTGTCGCTGCGCCTGGCGCCCCTGCGATCAACCGAGCGGCAGCAGCGGCAGCGGGCGTCGCCGTGGTCTGCGACCACGGCAGACCCCGGCGCAGCCGCCGCCTCGTCGGTGGGGGACGACGACGGCCGCCGCCGCCGCCGCCGCGGCTCGGCGCTCCAGATCGTCGTTAAGAAAAAGGCCGGCGCGCTGCCCTACGCGGACGACCCGTCGGGCATCCGGTCGCTCCTGTCCCGCGCGTTCACGCCGGGCGGGGGCGGGGAGGAGGACGGCGGGCCGCGCCTGCCGCCGTGGCCGGAGCAAGGGCGGCTGGCGGGCGGCATGGAGGAGGAGGAGGAGGCGGCGGGTGCGGAAGCGGAGGCAGACGCGGCGGGCGCGTCCTCTTCCTCGGCCGCCGCCGCCGCCGCGCACCGCGCCGCCCGCGCCAACGACATCGTGCACGTCTGCAACACCTTTGCCGCCGACCCCTTTGTCGTGGCCTTTGCGCGCCAGGTCGCGGCCGCGGGCGCCACGCAGCGCGCGCTCGACGCGTCGGCGGCGGCGGCGGCTGCTGCTGCTGATGCTGCTGCCGCTGCCGACGCGAGCGGCGGTGGCCGAGGCGGCGGCCGCACTTGGGCCCCGCTCCCGCCCCCGCCGCCTCCTCCGCCGGCCGCCGCGCTGGCCTTTTTGCGCGCGTCCCTGTACGAGGGCATCGTCCAGGAAAAGGCCGCGGCCGCCGTCGGCGCGTACGCCGAGCTTTACGCGCTCGGGTCGGCCGCCCTGCGCCCCGCTGGTGGGGGCGGCGGGGGTCGGGGCGAGGTGGGAGCAGCGACGGCCGCCGACGCCGCCGCCGCCTGTCCCCGCGCGGCCGCCGCGCGCCGGCAGCTCGCCCCCTTGCTCCGGCTGGCCGAGGCGCAGGGCCGCGGCGGCCTGGCGGCCGGGGCAGCGGCCGTGTGCGCCGCCGCCGCGGCTTCTCCGGCGGCTGGTGAGGACGACGACGACGACGACGACGACTTTGCAACGACGGATCTTTCGGAAGAGGACACGGACGAGGAGGAGGACGAGGAGGAGGACGACGAAGGGGGCGACGATGGCGGGTGGGCGGAGGACGCGGGCGCCGGCCGCCCGCTGCGCCGCGAGAGCGCCGAGGGCTTCGAGCCGCTGCTGCAGCCGGCGTTCCTGGCCGGGCTCCAGGCGCTCTTGGACGCGCAGTAGCGTGGAGGAACGGCGATAGAGCATTGTTTTTATCCAATTGCAAGAAGCGAAAACAAGACAAAAGGCAGACTGGTCGCTACGCTTATTCGGCGTCGGTTCGTCGGCGCCCCTCGCGGGCAGGGGTGGTACGCCGGTGGTCACCGTGCCCTCGCGGACAACATCGCTGGGAGAGGACGAAAGGTCTCGTCGGGCCCGCATAGCGACGGCGCGGCTGAGGGGCGAGGCCCGGGCTCGAGCGCGCCGACGGCCGCCCCACAACCGACGCAAAACAGCACCGCGGTCGTGTAAGGCCCGGTCGGGGTCGCCGCTGTGGGCCGACGAGCTCGAGCCGAGGCGCGTACACAGTCGCGGCGCTGTTTGCCTTCTCAGCCGCGCCGTCGCGCTCGGCCTCGTGCGGCTGCGAGCGCCGCTTTCGCGCGCGCCGAGCGCCTCTTGCCACTTCCCTTTGCGGGCAAAACAAATTCCCGCCGCTAATAGTCATCCAGCGCGCCCGGCCCCCGCCGCACGAGCTCCGCGAGGCCCTCCGCCAGCCTGCCCGCCGCCTCCGCGCACGCCTCAGCCGGCAGGTTGGCGAACGCGACGCGCAAATAACCGGGCGCCGCGCACGCCGAGCCGGGCAGCACGCACACGCCGCTCCGGCGCAGCAGCCACGCGATCACGTCGTCGTCGCCCGAGGCCCGCGCGCGCGCGCGCTCTCCGAACGGCGCCGGCAGTTTAATAAAAAGAAAGATTCCGCCGTCGCCGCCGAGCACGGCGCCCGCGTCGCCCAAGGCGGCGCTCAGTGCGGCGCGGACCGCGGGGCGGTTGTGGCGCGCGAGGTCGGCGACGCGGGCGGCGACGTAGGCGTCCCCAAAGTCGGCGGCGCTCTCGTCGGCGGGGACGGCGGCGGCGGCGTCGGCGTCGGCGCCGAGCCCCACCGCCGCAAGCGCAGCGGCTTCTCCCTCGAGCGCGGCGAGCGCGATGACCTGGGACAGCTGAGTCGCGCAGATCGGCACCGAGTCCTGCACCTTTAGGATCTCGCTCATCAGCGCGCCGCCGTCCCCCAGGTCCTCGGCCCCGGCCTCGGCCTCGGCCTCGGCCTCGCCCGCGCCGCTGCCGCCGCCGCCGCCGCTCCCTTGCTGCTGCGCCTCCTCGCCTTGTCGCCGCCGCCCCCCCTCCTCCTCCGGCGGCGGCGGCGGCAGCGCGAGCCACCCGACGCGCCACCCCATCATGCCGTACGCCTTGCTCATGCTGAACACGTGCACCACGTTGGGTCCCCTGGGGCAGTAGTGCCGCGGGCCGCCGCCGCCGTTGCCGTCGCCGTAGGCGAAATCGGCGTACGTCCCGTCGACCACCAGCCACGCGCCCGCCTCGGCCGTCGCGCGCGCCGCGCGGTCGAGCTCCTCGCGCGACAGCACGACGCCCGTCGGGTTGCTCGGATTCACGAGCACCGCGACGCGCGGGCGGTCGGAAGGGTTTGGCGACGCGCAGACGCGCTCGAGCCAGTCGAGTTCGGGCCGCAGGTCGGGCGATAGCGGCGCGACCATCAGGCGCGCGGATCCGCCCGTCATCTGGACGCTCATGGCGTGGTTGAAGTAGAGCGGCGGGAACAGGGCGACGGGGTCGGTCTCGTCGCACAGGGCGAGCAGGGCGACGGTGAAGGCGCAATTTGCGCCCGGGGTGACGACAGGCTGATAGCCCGCGAGTCCCATGCGCCCCATCTTTCGCGCGAGGGCGCGGCGGAGGGGCGCCCACCCGGGCGTCGGGCCGTAGGCGTGTAAGAGGGCGGCCTGCGGCCCGCCGCGCGCCGCCTCGGCGGCCAGGCGCGCCGCGGCGCGCATGGCCGCGGGCGGCGGCGGCCAGTGGACGACCCCTTGGGCCAGCGAGACGACGTCGGTCCGGTCGCACGCGGCCACGAGGGCTTTTGTCTCGGCGACCACGGGGGCGTCCGTCGCGCGGACGCGGCGGGACGTGGGCGGCTGCGGGTAGGAGGGCGGCGGCGGCGGCGGCGGGGACGACGACATGACGATGATGACTGGGGGGCGAGGGAGCGGTTGCCGCGTGTCGGGCGGGACACGCGGCTCCCGCGACGTCGGCGTCGGCGTCGGCGTCGAGCGTCGAGCGGAGCCCTCGCCTCTCTCCCTCTTGTCTGGCGTCCCAGGGACGAGGGTGCGCCAGGACGCAGGCGACGAAGCGTGCGGAAGGAGGAGCGCCCCGCGCGCGCGAGAGTCGGTTCCGGGAGGCGGGTGGTTGCCCAGCGAAAAGGAGGGGGGGGGGGGGGGAGAAGGGGGCGGCGGGGGGGGGGGGGGGGGGGGGGGGGGGGGCGGGGGGGGGGGGGGTGGGGGGGGGGGGGGGGGGGGGGGCGGGGGGGGGGGGGGGGGGGGGGGGGGAAAGGTGATGCGGCGCGTGTCGATGATGCTTCGGGACGAGCAATCAAGTGGCGATCGTGGTGCGCTTACAAGACGCGTGGCAACTTAGCGGGGCGGACGACAATCATTGAAGCCGTTCCAAATGCGGCGTCAGCAGCGACGGGGCGCTCGACGAGGCTACGCGTTGCAGCATCGTCCTTTCTCAAACGACCCGCAGCACAACCCGCGCCGCCTCCTCAAGGGTCCGGCGGCAGCTGCACCCCCTCGGCCGGCGGGCGCGTCGCCATGCCGTGGACGCACGGGTCGCGCTCGATCGGATAGGAAAACGCCGCTTCGTCGGCGGGCATTTCCAGCGCGTCGCGCGGCGGTGGGTTGACGCGGTCGTCGTCCTCGACGTCGGGTTCCCCGTCCCGCTCGCTATGATGGTGCGCGCCGGGGGTGTGCCCGCCGGCGAAGGCGCCGCTCATCGCCGCGTACGCGGCGTCGTCGATGCCGGCGCCCGCCGCGCGGGACAGGCACGGCATCGCCGCCGGCCAAGGGTCCCGGTCGGGCCGTGAGGCGTAGGGCCCGGCGCACGAGCTCGCCCCAGGGTTGGGCGGGAGCTCGATCTCGACCTGGGGCGCCGGCGGCTCCTTCTCCTCCTGTTTTGCGGGGCCGTCGTTGCGGGGCAGCGTCGAAAAGCGGGGGCGGCGGCGGCGGCCGGCGAGCGCGACGGCGGCGGCGGCGGCGCGGATCATTCTAGGCCTTCTTCCGAGGTTGTGTTGCGCCGAGAGGAGCAGTGGTCGGGGTTTGCGTGCGTGGATGACGGGAAGAGATGCTTTGATGGTACACTTTTGCAATGTGCGAGGAATGTATGGCTGGCGCGCGCATGTGTGTGTGTGTGCGAGACTAACAACGAAACGCAAATGTGTGACCTTTTCCCGGCGCCGCGCCTAGTCGCGACTTTTTCACCGTTCGGACGGACGCGACGCCGCCACGTTGCCGCCTCCTTTTTTTCACGGATCCGGCGGCAGCTGCGTCCCCTCCGCCGGCGGGCGCGTCGCCATCCCGCCCTGGACCGACGGGTCGCGCTCCACCGGGTACGCCGAGGCGGCCGACGTGCCGCCCTCTGCCGGCGGCGGCGGAGAGACGCCGTCGCCCTTGTCGTCGCCCTCGTCGTCGCCCTCGTCGTCGTCTTGTCCCGGCGTGTGGGTCCCTGCGACCGCCCCGCTCATCGCGTCGTAGGCCTCGTCTCCCAGGCCCGCGCCCGCTCCCCGAGAGAGGGCCGGGTTGGGCGCCGGGAACGGGTCGCGCTCGCTCCGCGAGGCGTAAGGCCCGGCGGCCGACGACGTCTGGGCGTCCTCGGCGCTCTTCGCGTCGGCGGCGGCGCGCTCCTCCTCCTTTTGTTGTTTGTCGCCGCCGCTGTCCGAAAAGGGGCTGGTCGAGGAAGAGACGGCGGCGGCGGCGCGCGGCAGGACCGCGCGCGGCAGGGCGAGGACGGCACGCAGCATCGTTTTGTCTTGGTTCTTTGAAAGACCTTCTTTCGGGAAAAGGAGAAGTGTGACACTGCGGTGCTCCCGCACGGCTCGCTCGCTTTTGCTTCAGACGGCAGCGGCGGACGCCGTGCCGCCGCCGCCGCCCGACGCCCTAAGGACCGGCGGACGTTTTTCCGTCCCCCCTGGCTCCTACACTCGACCCTCCCTTTCGCTCAACCCACCTCCATCTCTCCTGGACACCCCACCTCCTTGCGTCCCTTTGTAGCAGTAGCAGTAGCAGCAGCATCAAGCAGCAGCATCCGCTCTCTCGTGTGTGCGCGGGATCGGCGCAAACCAAAAAACCAAACCGCCCCCTCCCCCAAATACGCGTCAAAATGTCCCCCAAGACGCGGGCGCTCGTGCTCCTGGGCCTGGTGGCGTTCGCGGCTGTGGTCGCGGCGCCCGCGCGCGCCGCCGAGGAGGAGGAGGAGGACTACGGCGACGAGGACACCGCGTTCCTCATCGTGCGCAAGTCGATGGCCGACGAGGCCCCCGCGTTTGTGGGCAGGGCGGCCACCGTGACGATCGAGATCTTCAACGCGGGCGAGAGGTGAGACGATGCGCATGGGCATGTGCTCGCGCGCGTCGGGCAGCTGTGCGACGGGCGGGGCGCTGCTCCGGGCGGAAGAACAACGGCTCGCAGCTGTCGTCCAAAAAACAGAGTCGGTTGGGGGTGGGGTCGAGGAACGCGCCCCCCCTTCCCCCCCACGCGCTCGCCGATTACCCCAGATGGCGGGGGATCCACATTGCCCCGAGCGCGTGAGCAGACCCCTCCTCGGACCTCTCGAACGCGCGCGTGTGTGTTTGCGGGCGGCATCGCGCCGTCCCGCTCTCGTCCGCCGTCGCTGACGCCCGCCCGCCGACCGACGCGCTCCCTTCCAACACACAAAAAACCAAAACAGCGCCGCCCGCTCCATCAAGCTCGACGACTCGGCCCCCCTCCCCGCCGGCCTCGCCCTCGCCCCGGGCGCCGTCACCACCGCCGAGTTCGCCAAGCTCGACGTCGGCGCCACCGTCTCCTATTCGTACGACCTGATCCCGCAGGTCGGCGGCCGCGGCTACGACCTCGCGCGCGCCGTTTTGACCTACGCCGCCTTTGACGGCAGCAAGGAGGCGCCCAAGCAGGCCCGGTCCTCGGCCCCCGCCCTGTACGTCGAGACGCCGCTGGAGGCGGCCGCGCGCCGCGTCCTCGCCGCGGGCGCGTACGGCACGCTGGGCCTGGTGCGCACGCCGGCGCAGTGGCGGAGCGTCGCCGTCTGGGCGGTGCTCGGCGGCACCGTTTTCGGCGGGTCGACCGTTTGGGGCAAGGCCAAGGCGGCGGGGGCGGCGCAGCGGCGCACCAAGGCGCTGGCGGCGCTGGCCAAGGAGAAGTGAAGAAGTGCGGGCGCGATTTGGTTTGGCTTTGTTTTTCGGTGTGCTTTTCGATCGCCGCTATTCTTCCCGCGGGCGCGGTCTCGCGAAGCGGAGCCGCTTTTTTTCGCTTTTTTTTTCGCTCTCCCGGTCCCCCCCCCCTTTTTTTTTTTCTTCCCGGGCGGCGGCGGCGGCTGCAAAGTGCAAAAAAACTTGCAAAGACTTGTCCTTCCGCCTGACCGCCTCATTCTCCCGTCGTCGTGCAGACGTCGTCGTGATCGTCTCGAGCAACCCCCTTTTTCTTGTTCGCCACCGGCCCGTCACCCGCCCCCCCCCCGCCCCCCCCCGCACCACGGC
>Ga0335398_10000694_pt1 | contig 58743 bp, 51 predicted proteins | sample BON03_FD_205742 | JGI IMG/M metagenome (GOLD analysis project Ga0335398, IMG submission 205742) | Freshwater microbial communities from Lake Bonney liftoff mats and glacier meltwater in Antarctica - BON-03 (spades assembly) (version 2) | ecosystem: Environmental > Aquatic > Freshwater > Ice >... | reverse complement strand
GAGCTCGACTGTCAGCCTCTTGTCGGCCAACTCCAGCGGCCTCTCCATCGCGGTCGCTTGAGATACGAACGTAGATTCCCGCTTGTCTCGTGTTCATACTGCGATAGTAGTACGTTCATGCGGTCACCGCTGTGTTGCCCGCACCGGACGCGATGGCGGTATTCAACGCGTTAACCGCCTGCGCCCACAGCAAGAACGGCCCACCAATCCCACCCCGACTCGACAACGACGGCTCCGCGAGCGAAACCACCGGCTCCGCCCAGCCCGATAACCGAACGATTGCCCACAAGCGCGCCGACGCGCTCATCGACTGGGCGAACCGGGCCGCGGCCGACCCCGACCTTCCCACCATGCAAGGCAAGAAGCGCCTCGATGTTCAGGTCGTCATCGACGTCGCGACCCTGCTCGGACTAGCCGATCGCCCCGGGGAACTCATCGGCTACGGGCCCATTCCCGCGATCCTCGCCCGCCACCTCGCCGCCGACTCCGACACCTGGCGGCGTCTGGTCACCGACCCCGTCCACGGACACCTCCTGGACTACGGGACCACCACCTACACCCCGCCAGCGGCACTACGCGAATACATCATCGCCCGCGACCGCACCTGCCAATTCCCGGGCTGTTCCATGCCCGGACACCGCTGCGACATCGACCACGTCGTCCCCTACACCGGCACCGACACCGGCGGAGCAACCAGCGCAGACAACCTACTGACACTCTGCCGACGACACCACCAACTCAAAACCCACAACAACTGGACCCTAAAAATCAACAAACCGGCAAACCACAACCCCGACAACCCGGACAACCCGGACAACCCAGGCAACCCGGGCAGACCAGGCATCTCCGGCAACCCAGGCAGCCCCGACAGCACTAACGAAGCCGAAGGTCATGCCAAAGGCGATACCGAAGGCGATCACGGGCATCAATCACGATCCAGAACCATTCAATGGACCAGCCCACGCGGAATCGTCTACCACCAAAACCGACCAACACCACTCGACATCGACAGTCCCACAAGCAACCCCCACACCGACAGCAACACCGGGACCAAGACCGGGACCGGGACCGACACTGGCACCGGGACCGGGACTGGGACTGGGACTGGCACCGACACCGGCACAGGCACCGGCAGAAACAACCCAGACGACGCACAGGGCCGCGACCACGACGAATCAATCGATAGCGAACTCGAACAACTACTGCGCGGACACCTTCTATCGATCGATGTCCGTTAGCCCGCCCACTCGCGGACTAGGCCGTCGCGGGTAGCGCTGCTTTGATCTCCTTGGCCATGGCGTCCGGATCAGATACCTCAAGGACGAGCCTCTTGTAATTGTCGCCGATGAGATTAACGACCAGGACGCGGTCAGCTCTGTGGACGTACCAGAACTGAATGTCATCGCCGGTCCCGAAGCTGCCTGTTGCGAGCAGTCCGGGAATGCGCGCGCCGACACGTTTGATTATTGGACGTTCCACGGTGGTCAGTTCGACGGCCTCGACAGACTCCACGGACGACAGCGGGACAACTAGTTGACTCTTGAATGCGAGCAACCCACCAATCCCCTTAAACGAGACATCGAGGTTCTTGCCATCAATAGAGACTGCACTAGTCATGCCGTTCACCCCCTCATCCAAAGATTCATTAGCCCGGTTCGATATTACTATCATTTGTGATGTTATTCTCGGATGACGGTACCTGAAACCTGCCTGATCGGCGTCGTGATTGGATGCAGAGATGAAACGCCTCGCCGCGACCGCTGCTCTGCTCAGCCTTGTTGTTGCCACTGGATGCTCGAGCACGGCAACACAGACGACGGAGCCTGTTGACGGGTCCGTGGCGTCCAGCAGTGCGCCGCCGGTCCAAACCGACTGCTCCACGCCGAGGACCGCGCAAGCCGGGACCACCACCAAGACCATCACTGTCGACGGGATTCCGCGCAGCTACCAACTCAATATTCCCCCGAGCTACGACGGGACGAAACCAACCCCCCTCGTCATGACCTTCCACGGTCGCGGCAGCAACTCCACCCAACAACTCCTCGTCACCGGATTCGGCGAGGTCTCAGATAAGAATGACTTCATTCTCGTCGCCCCAGACGCAATCGGCGGCCAATGGGATCTGCCTGCTGCCTCAGGAACGGCGACGACCGATACTGGCCTTGTCGCGCAACTTCTGGGCGACCTACGGGAAGATCTGTGCACCGACACCACTCGGACGTATGCGTCGGGGTTCTCGCTCGGATCGGCGTTTACTCTCCTGCTTGCCTGCGCCCAGGAACAAACATTTGCGGCGTTTGGCGGAGCTGGCGCAAGCTTCTATCGGTCGCAATGCGACGACTCACCTCCGGCGCCGATCATCTACTTCCACGGCACGAAGGATCCCGTCGTCCCGTTCGAGGGGGGAACAGTCGCGGGGTCTCCGGCCAACGATCCAACATCCGCAGTCACGCCAGCGACGAAGAATATGGCCGACTGGGCGACCCACAACAAGTGCCAAGCAGGACCGAGTGAAAAGAAGATCGGCGATACGACGCGGTTCGTCTGGGACAACTGCGCGAACAATGCTGATGTCAACTTCTATCGCACCAACGGTGGTGGCCATACCTGGCCGGGAAGTAGCGAGACGATTGCTGCGTTCCTCGAGAGCTCGCTCGGCAAGACTACTCAAGCGGTGAACGCCACCGAGCTCATGTGGAAGTTCTTCTCGCAGTACAAGCTGGCCTAACTGATTTGCTTACCTCGCTGGCCTCGCTGGCCTCGCTGGCCTCGCTGGCCTCGCTAGCCTCGCTAGCCGGTCGGCCAAACTGACCTACCTGACCTTGCCGACGCGGATCACGGCTTGCACTGACCGGACTGGAGTAGCTGCGACGCGGGGATGGGTTCAAAGCGCAGGACTGCGTGATCCGACAAGTCCATCGACGCACCGAAGATTCCGGTGACGAACGTATGCCGACCGCGAACGAGTACTCCCAGACTTGTCATCCCCACATCGCCCGGGCACGCGTTCACATCTTCGTGGCTCCACGAACCGGCAGTTTGGACGAGGGACGAGCCTGATGGCGTGAAGACGATGCACTTGGTCGTACATGCCGTGAACGCCTCCGTTGTCGACGTGATCGCGGCGCCATTCGTCGGATAGCCAGCGGCGTTCGACTCGTAGACCCAGACTTCAGTGACGGTACTGAGTGGCATCGTCGTGCCCGCCCGGGCTACTGCCGCGGCGCTATCTATTGCGAACGTCGCGAGTCGCGGCTGGGCAGATGCGACACGTGCCCCAGAGCGAGCAGCCGACGTCAGCGCCACGTGATCGCGCAACACCATCGCGAACTCGATGACGCCGAAGAGAATGAAGATGAGCAGGGGGAAGACGATCGCGGCCTCTACTGCAACTGAGCCGCGATCGGAGCGAGATCTCACCAGTTTCAGCCCTGACACAGAACCGTAATCGGCACGTGACGGCGAGCGGTTTAGCGCATAAGAGACCGATAGGGATGACTATTTCTCCGAAGGATCTTTGTCAATACTTCCAATCGCCAAATCCAGAAATCTCTGTCACCCGAATGGGTCCTAGAGATACGGAACCACCACTTCCTGGACCGAAGCTTGAAACGTAACCGCCGGACACTCCCAGCGAGTAGCTCGGTGACATAAGAGATTTACTCGCCGAACGGAGAAGGAAAATGCTAACTCGAATCCGCACGATGCTCTACACAGGTATCTACACGGGTAAGAAGGACACCGGAGCAAGCGCCGTCGAATACGGCCTCCTCGTCGCCGGTATCGCCCTCGTTGTGATCGCCGCGGTCTTCTTCCTCGGTGGCGCCGTCTCAAGCAGCTTCAATGAAGTTGGGAGTGCAGTCGAAAGCGCTGGCTAACCCACGCCTCGGACACTGGTTGGGCGGCTCTTACATAGGAGCCGCCCAACCAACGAGAAACCGGCAAGTTAGACCCCGATACGACCGCTGGAATAGGACACCATCATGGCCCGCAAGTTGCTGCTGATCTTCGCGTCACTGACGTTAGTGGTCGCTGGTGGCGCGCTATATCTTGCGTTATCGAAATCCCCCGCAACTGCCGCCGGATCAACCCGATCAGTCCTCATCGTGACCGGCGACCTACCGCCAGGAACACCTGGAGCAAGTCTGACTGATGCCCAGGTGCAGGCCGTCGAGGTCTCGACCAATCTGGTTCCAGCAGATGCCGTGACATCCATCGGCCAAGTGGCAACACTGCAATCGATTGGACCCTTGTTCCGCGGCCAGATCCTCATGGGCCGAATGTTCGCTCCAACATCTGCAACTGGCGGCTTGCCCATCCCTCAAGGAACCAACGCCATCACGTTGCAGATCACCGACTCGGGTCGAGTGGCCGGCTTTGTCCAGCCAGGCTCCAAAGTCGTGGTCTACGACACGGCGAGAGGGAGCGAGACACCGGGAAGTGTCGTGCTCCAGTCGGCTGAAGTCATCGCTGTCGGGCCAACAACATCTGCCGGGCAACCGGTCGGCGGTGCCGTGTCGAATAAGAACGCGGCCGTCACCCTCGTCACATTTGCTTTGAGTCCTACGGACTCCATCAAGGTCATCGGGCGTGAGGACCTCTACCTGGGACTACTCCCTTCATAACGATCACTGGAGAACCGCGAAGGAGGAGCTATGGCTGTCATACTTGAGTTCGATGAGTCAATCGCCAATTCCGTCACGAGCGCTCTAGGTTCCACCTCGACGGTTGTTACTGATGCCTCACAAGTCATCGTGCACGTCGCTGCGACAGCTGATCCCCTGGTCATCATTGGGCCAAGTGTTGACTCTGCAGTCGCCGTTCGTGTGACGGCAGCGACCGTCAAAGCGCAGCCGATCGTCGGCGTCATTTGGCTACGGCGCCGCGTCGATACATCGATCGTGCTGGAGGCCATTCGGGCTGGCGCCAGCGACGTCGTCGGCGAGAGTGACCTCCCCTCGCTGGTTGCCGCAGCGGAACGGGTTCTAGGACGCGCCAACATCGCCGCCACTGCCACCGGCGACCCCGCCGCCGTCGGAGCGACCCCCCGCGGAACCGTCACCGCCGTTTTCGCTTCGAAAGGTGGATGCGGCAAGACCAGTATCGCGACGAACCTCGCGTGCCTACTGAGTAGCGAAGCGCGTACCAGAGTCTGCATTTTGGACCTTGACCTTGAGTCCGGTGACGTTGCGTTGTTGATGTCGCTAGCGCGCGGACGATCAATCTTGGACCTTGCCGCACTCGGCAACAGCGTTGATGGCGGATCGCTGGCTGCGTGCATGTCGGCGCACCCTTCGGGCACTTACGTGCTTCCAGCACCTCGGCGCCCTGAAGAAGCGGCGGGAATCACCCCTGCGCTGGTGAGCCGTGTCGTTGAGTTGGCGACCAGCATGTTCGACCATGTGATCATCGACTGTCCACCGTATGCGACGGAACATGTCCTGTCGGTGCTCGATGTCGCAGACCATCTAGCCCTGATATGCACCCCGGACGCGGCGAGCGTGAAGAACACCGCAATCGCGCTGGAGATGCTCGACGAGCTGAACTTTAAGGGCCACACCTCACTCATGATCAACCGTGCTGGGGACAAGGTAGGGATCACCACGGCCGACATCTCTGAGGCCTTAAGTTATCCCGTCGCCTGCGAAATCCCTTCGTCTCTCGACCTGCCACTGGCGACCAACAGCGGGCGCATTCTCACGCTCACCCATCCCCGCCACCCCATTACGGCTGCGCTTCGCGAATGGTCGGTGGCGATCAATCCCACCGCCACGGTGACCTCTGCGGCTCAAGCAAAAACGCAAAGCGCCACCGCCAGTAAGCGTCATCGGTTCTTTGGGAAGCGGGTCGCGACGTCATGAATCTTGCTGAGCGATTGAAGGAATCACGGGCTGGCCGAACCGCTGCCCCCCTCGTGCCAGATGCACGAGCGGGTGGCGACGCCACCTCAGCGACGCCCGCACCCGGGGACGGCTACGCCGAAGTCCGCAAACAGGCTCGGAATGCGGTGGTCAAGAACCTCGGAACGCGGATCTCCGATGCCAGTGTCAGCGACGATGATCTGCGCGCCCTCGTCACCGTGGAACTCCAAGACGCGTTGACCAAAATCGATATTCCGTTGTCCAACGAGGCTCGCGCGCGACTGACCAGCGAGATCGCCCAAGAGGTCGTCGGGCTCGGACCGATCGAACCCCTACTACGCGACCCCACCGTCACAGAGATCATGACCAGCGGGCCCTACAACGTGTGGGTGGAACGTAACGGAAAGACCGAACGCACCGACGTCAAGTTCGATGATGAGGCCCATATCCGGCGAATCCTCGATCGCATCGTCTCTCGTATTGGCCGACGAATCGACGAGTCCAGCCCTAAGGTTGACGCGCGTCTCCCAGACGGATCCCGCGTCCACGCGATCATTTCCCCGCTCGCCGTCGACGGGACCGCGCTAACGATCCGAAAGTTCTCCGAAGACAAGTTCACCAGCGATGATCTCGTTGCCTTCGGAACCCTGTCACAGGCATCAGCGGAGTTCCTACGGGCAGCCGTTCACGCGCGGTTGAGTGTCCTCGTTGCCGGTGGCACCGGCTCCGGTAAGACGACCACGCTCAATATGCTCAGCCAGTTCTTCCCCAGCCAGGAACGTATTGTCACGATCGAGGACCTCGCCGAGCTCAAACTCGACCATGATCACTGGATCCGACTGGAGGGTCGCCCGCCGAATATCGAAGGTAAGGGCGAGGTCACCCTCAGCGCCTTGGTCAAGGAGTCGTTGCGGATGCGCCCCGACCGCGTCGTCGTCGGTGAGATCCGTGACGGCCTCGCGGCGATGGACATGTTGCAAGCGATGAATACCGGCCACGAAGGGTCGATGGGAACGGTCCACGCCAACAGCCCACGCGACTGCTTCACCCGCATCGACGGAATGGTCGCGATCGCCGGAATGAAGATCGACCAACAGGCGCTCTATGCCCAGATTGCCTCTGCTATTGACCTCATCGTCTACCAAACGAGAATGCGCGACGGAACCCGAGCTGTCACCCATATCTCCGAGGTCACGGGCATGGAAGGTCCCATCATCAGCATGCAGGATGTCTTCGTCCGCCCGAGCGACGCGGGCAGTTCATCGGTCCCACTGCAACCCTCCGGCATGATTCCCAACTGCTATCAGCGCATCATCGACAACGGCGTCACTCTTGATCGAGGCATGTTCCTCAGCGCACCCGATTACGCCGCCTCTGGAAGGTGGCGGTGATCCCAATGTTGGACCTCCTGCTCCCGATGAGCATCGTCGGAATCGTTCTGGCCGGAATCATCATCGCGGCCGTGCTGCTAATTCCTAGCCGAAACACCGAGCGCTCCAAAGCGCTGGCCAGGATCATCGCCGACTACCAACGCGACCAACCGAAAACAGCCGCTATCGACAATTCCGCGCTGACAGCTATTCGGGTTCGGAGCACGGAACGCACCGCAAAAATGATCGCCAATAAGTCGTGGGCCCAACGCCTCGGCACCGGGCTTAGTAGCGCGGGGATGTCACTGCGACCTGAAGAGTTCATCCTTGTCACGATCGGGTCTGGTGGATTCGGCGGGCTGATTCTGTACGTGTTGTCGCGCGGATCCATCCCCGCCGGAGTCTTCGGACTCGTGATCGGACTAGCGATTCCACCGATGGTGCTGCGTATTCGAGCGAGTAAGCGCCAAGCACGCTTCATCGCTGAGATGCCCGAGATGCTCACTGCCCTGGCCAGTGGAATGTCGGCCGGGGCATCCCTACCCCAAGCGATCGAGGGAATCGCCGCCGACACGACCGGACCGATGGCCGACGAGTTGACCCGCGCCATCATGGAGACGCGGCTCGGTACATCAGTCCCCGACGCGCTGGAGCAGTCGGCCGAACGCATGAACTGCCGAGATCTCCACCTCGTCGTCATGGCGATGCGGTTGCAAAGTATGCACGGCGGCAATCTCACCGAACTGCTCAATACCGTCGCGGCGACGTTGCGTGAGCGAGTACAAATGCAACGACACGTCAAAGCACTTTCTGCCGAAGGCCGCCTGTCACTCATTGTGCTGATGTCGTTGCCGGTCCTCATGCTCGCGTTTATGTCAGTGGTCCGACCCGAGTACTTCAACTTCTTCCTCACGACGTCGAAGGGCATCGCGATGCTCATCGGGGGCTCGATCGCTATGTTGCTGGGATTCCTTTGGGCTCGCACCATCGTCTCGGTCGAGGTGTAGCCATGTCACACACCGGCCTGCTCGCCATCACGGCACTGTGTGTCGTCCTCGCACTGGTATTCGCGGTCCTCGCGTGGAGGATGAAGGACGGTACCCAGGGTCGCGACCTGCTCAAGCAGATCACCCAAGACGCCGGGCGCAAAGGTGTCGTCGACCAACGCTCACCGTTCCGGGAAAGGCTGCTTGATCCCATCCTGCACAAGCTCACCAGGCTTGGCTGGAAGCTCACCCCGGCCGAGCGACTCCGAGCGTTAGAGGAACGCGTCGAAGCCGCCGGCTACCCGGCCGGTTGGGACTTGAACCGACTGATTCTCGTCAAGGTTCTGAGCATGTTCGTCGGCGCCTCCATTGGGCTCCTCATCGCCTTCACCCTCAATCTTGGATTTGGAATCGTGCTCATGCTCGTGCTGGGCGTTGGCGCATTCTTCCTTCCGGATTACGTCCTGAGCAAGATCGCCGAGAAGCGAACCGGCGAGATGCAACGAACCCTGGCCGACACCGTCGACATGTTGAACCTGACCCTCGCTGCGGGTATCAGCTTTGACTCCGCACTCAAACTCGTTGCCCAAAACACCAACGGCCCGCTTGCCGATGAATTCGGGCGCGTCGTCCAAGAAATCACCATTGGCAAGTCTCGCTCCGAAGCGATGATCTCGCTCGCAGACCGCACCAAGGACGACGACCTTCGCCGGTTTGCCACAACCTGTGTTCAAGCGGAACGGCGTGGCACACCCTTCGGCGAGATCTTGCGAATCCAGTCCAAAGAGTTACGTATCAAACGACGCCAAATCGCTGAGGAGAAGGCTCAGAAGGTCCCGGTCAAAATCCTCTTCCCAATGATGATCTTCGTTCTACCCGTACTGATGCTCGTCGTCATGGGCCCCGCTGTCATCCAGATCATGGAAGGCGGCCTCGGAGGCGGGGGTGGGTAGTCATGCCAAATACACACATCATCCCCACTAGCCGCTGGCGCCGCTTCACACGCACGCCGGGCACAGCAGTGATCGCCGCCGCGTATGTGGTGAGCCGGGCCATCCTCGCGCTCATCCCGTTCGGCTTCTTCCCGTACCCGCGCGGCACTCTGGTCGGCGTAGATATCCGCCAGTACTGGGTGTGGGCTGATGTCATCGGAAGTGGCCACTTCCCCGTGAACGATCCGATGTGGCAGTACCCGCCACTCGCCGGTTTTGTGTTCTGGATCGGCCAACAGGTTTCCGTCCGCCCACTTGTTGGCTTCGTCGGACTCGCACTGTTGGTGGACGCGATCATCTTCATGGTTCTCCTGCGACGCGGGATGACCATGCGCGATCAGCTCAGGGCGGCGGGTAATCCGCGCGCCAACTCCGGCCTGGCTGGGGCCTGGTTCTATGTGCTCGCGGGTGCGGCGATCGGACCCGTACTCCTCACTCGCTTCGACATCTTCCCGACCCTCTTCGCGGTACTCGCACTGCTGGCGATCGCTCGACCTGTGCGCACTGGTGTCCTACTAGGAGTGGGCGCGCTACTCAAACTCTGGCCAGGGTTTCTCATCCTGGCGCTTCCCCGGCGGCATCTGTCCAAAGGGCTGTCAGCCATGCTCATTGTCGGAGTCGTGGGACTCTCGGTGGCAATGCTGTATGGGCCCTATTCGATGTCGTTCCTGTCCGGCCAGGGCGAGCGAGGGCTACAGATTGAATCAGTTGGCGCGCTTGGCTACATCTGGGCGTTGATGGCCGGGGTCGACATCGAGACGGTCTTTCGTTTCGGTTCCATCGAGGTGAACGCAGCCGGTGCGGGCCTCATCGCTTCGGTCGTCACCTTCATCGGCTTCTCCCTGATCGCGGCGATCGGCTGGCTCCGGCTTCGGGGACGGCTGGAGGCTGTTGCACCGGCCGATATCGCCCTGGCGCTCGTCCTCATCCTCATCGTGACAAGTCGCGTCTTCTCGCCGCAGTTCATGGTGTGGGCGGCCGGGATCGCCGCAGTTGCGCTACTCAATCGACGGACGCTGATGCGCCCAGTCGCCGGCCTCGTCCTGTTGGTATGCGTCCTGGGACAGGTGGTGTATCCGCTGGGATATAAGGCCCTGCTCACCGGCGGCATCGCCATGGGTCTGGTCCAAACCCTGCGAATTACCGCTCTGGTCGCCGCAACCGCGTGGGCACTTTGGCGGATCTACCAGGTCGCCAAACGTCAGCCGATACGCCCGACTACTCCTGACGCGCCTGCCTCGGCAGACCTTGCCGACGAACATCATCGCCGGAGTTTGGTGTCAGCGGGTTCTGGTGTTGCCAGATCTGCGGCCGATCTCGTGACGAATCGCCTGCGGATGACTCGACTAAGTCAGGACCGGGGCGCCGTCTTAGTGACCGCCTCGATCGTCATGGTGCCGCTCGTGCTGGGCTCGGCAGCGATCGGTATCGATGCGTCAAACTGGTACTACATGGGGCAACGTCTCCAGGTCGCGGCGGATGCGGCTGCCCTCGCCGGTGCGGTGTATATGCCGGGAAGTTTCAGCGAAGCGACGAATGCCGCCCGCGACATCTCGGGGAAGAACGGCTTCACCCACGATCCCGGGAGTTCCAACGTCAACAAACGTGTGACGGTGACTCCGGCATTGTCAGCGAAGGCTTCGGAACTGCGTGTCACAGTCACAGCCACTAAGTCGAACTGGTTTGGCTGGGCGGTTGGCAGCCTCGACCAAACGATGACTCGAACCGCCGTCGCCGAGTACCGAGGACCCGTCCTCATGGGCAGCCCGTGCAATCTCTTTGGTGACGAACCCCCGGGCGGGACGGCCGCGTGGGAGACCGCTTCTCCCGGTGTCGACTGCGATCGTGCACCTGAATTCTGGGCGAATGTGGCAGGTCCCGATTCACCCAAAAGCAATGGCGATCGTTACGCCACCCGCCGGTGCAGCAACAGCAACTCCGGATGTACCAACCAAGATAACGATGACTACAGCCCCACCGGGCACTTCTACAAGGTCAGCGTTAAGGCCCCGGTGACCTCGATCAATCTTGAAATCTTCGATCCGGCCCTCGTTCATGTGGGTGACTACTGCGAGACGAACAACCTTAGCGGGTCGTGGTCTCCGGACCAACCGAATCCCTTCTCCACGATCCCCGGCGACGCTGCTGTTCGCTACGACGGCGGCGCAGCTTCGGCGTACTGCACCGGCGACAAGATGTTCTCCGGTTCAGCAACAACGTCGGTGACAACCTTCGCCGTCCGCGAGCCGGTCCAGAGCGGTAATCCACTGGCAGCACCGGTACGGGCATCGTGCACCAAACAGTTCCGCGGCTACAGCAGTGGCGACATTAAGAACAGGTTGAATGCGTCCAACGGTAACTACGACAGTGGCTTAGCATCAGTCTTTCGGCAGTGGTCATCGCTGTGCACAATCGCCAATCCAGTCGTCGGCGACTACTACTTACAAGTACGCACGAACCTGCCATCAGGGACCTCCAGCCCAACGGCGCTGACGTCAACAACGGAGTACCCGAGCGTTAGTTGGAGCGGCCACAATCGCTATTCGATTCGGGCGGAGGTTGTTGGTGCCTCCGCGAACGTCACCGTGGCCGGCTACGGCCAAATGGTCATCTACACGAACAGCCCCGCGGCCGACACCAACTTCTACCTGGCGCGGGTGAACTCAGCGTCAGCCGGAATGAGTCTGGACGTCAACCTGTTCGATGCCGGCGACGCTGCTCAAGCTGGTGTCATCACGATCGAGCCACCACCTGATGCTGTCAGCGGAGGAGCTGCGTTAAGCCTGTCAACGTGTCAGGCGATCGGGTCAGTGCGCGGCAGCGTGAATAGTCCAGCTTCGCTAGCGGGTTGTGCCATGACGAACGTGTCATCCGGGTCAGGATTCAACGGTCAATCCCAAGTGATCCGCGTGGCGATTCCGGTGGACTATGACTGCAACGAGGCCGATCCGAACGGGTGCTGGTTCAAGATTGACTTCAACTACCCCGCCGCAACAAACGACACCACTTCGTGGGCGACCGACCTCGTCGGACAACCCGTCCGATTGGTGGAGTAGCCGAGGTTCCAGATCGATGCGATTGGGCCGAAAGTCCCGTGAACACCTGCCGTTCTGCTACCCGCGGAGCCGATTTCCTGCGCCATCCTCGTTAGTAGGCCGAACGATTCTTCGAGGAGCAGCCCATGTCGCACAAAAAGCTAGATGTTCTTGCCGAGAAAGGGTTCGTCGTTCTTGACTCGTACGGCGATCTTGTTGACCCACAGGAATGGCAATCTCTGGAATACGTCGATTGGAAGTCCTCCGGGGATACTCGCTTCGCTCCCTTAGCCAGTGCCTACGGCGAGATCGAATGTAACGGCTTCTGGCACTTCGACCCTCCGAAGCCAGACAAGGATGGCGTCTGGATCGACAGCCAAACCGACAAGGCCCCGACGCTGACCTGGCGTGCACAAGAGGCCGGGGCGAACGTCGGGCGCGCTCGCATCATCGAACTCCAGCCCAACTCCTATGCCGATGCGCTATACAACTCCCACCTCGACGACAACAACCGGCTCAACCCCGACGGCGAAGGCTGGATCGTGCGCTGCTTCATGCAACTCACCCATAATCCCGACTCGTACATGATCCTGCGCGAAGACATCAAAGATCCGTCGACCGAAACCCGCCTCGCGTTGCCGGCCGGAGCCCAACTCCTCGTTGATTCCGAGCGCATGTGGCACTCCGTGTGGCACGCCGGTGCCGAGCCGCGCTACTGCCTCATCACCTCGTACGAGTCCGGCCCGGAACTTGAAAAGTGGGTGGAGGCCAACAACCCCACAACAAAGACTGACCAGGTCGAGCTACCCGAGGATGTCGTCATCGATTCCGAGATGGAGGCACAGAATCGGCGTAACGCGCGAACCGCGTTCTACGGCTACGACCCGACGGAAGTCCGCTCCGAGGCATAGGTGGCATCGCCGTCGTGACCTAGCTCGATAACCTCATCAACGAGGTCCAACCCGTGCGGCAAGTGCGTGATGTAGATGACGCTGCGGTCAGCCATGACCGTCAGAATGTCGGTGGCGAGTTCGGCGGCCGTGAGCGCATCAAGGTGCTCGGTGGGCTCATCAAAGATCGCGATCGCATGATCAGCCAGAATCATGCGCGCTAACGCCAACCGTTGCCGTTGCCCACCAGAAAGCTGCGCGCCAAATTGACCCACGCGGGTATTGATTCCGTCTGGCAACGATGCCACCCACGCACCCAACCGAACCCGCTCCAACGCCTGCTCGATGTCCTCATCGGAGGCGTCGCGGCGAGCTAGGCGGACGTTCTCGGCGATCGTGTTGTCGAAGATGTGAGAGTGCTGGGCGGAGTAGCCGATCACCTCCCGCACGCGGTCGCCGGTGAGCTCATCGTAGTTGATTCCGCAGAGTGAGATCTCACCCGATATCGGAGCGAACTTGACTAATCCGGCAGCCAAACTGGACTTACCCACGCCGCTGGGTCCAATGATGGCGATCCGTTTGCCGAGGGTGAGTTCCAGGTTGACCCCGGCGATCGCTGGATGAGCCTCGCCGGGCCAGGTCACCGAACCTGAGCGAACCGATAGCCACGGGTGGGCGGGAGAATCGTCGGGGAGATCGCGTGGGTTCTCAGGATCGGGGACAGCATTGGGCGCGTCAAGGACCTCGACTATTCGACTGGCGCTCGTTCGCGACTTTGCGAGCCAAATCGCTGCCGCTGGCATCGTCGTGACGAGTTCAAATGCGACGAGCGGGATGAGCACGACGACTGCCAGGTTTACGCCGTTGAGTTCACCCGCGACAACCGCCGGGACAGCAACCAGAATGACGGCGATTAACGCGAACCCTTGGGCCGCTGCGCCGATACCAGCTGCTAGTCCCATTCCCCTGGCGGTGATTCGTTCGGCTTGGCGGATCTGACGATCGAGTGACCGAACCTGGCTCACCCCTCGGTGGGTGGCTCGTGCGGCGATGATCTCCTCACTGGCCGCGAACAGTGCCGTCAACTCAGCCGAAAGATCGCCTTTGAGGTGTACTTCTCGGCCCGCCGCTCGGCGACTCACCAGCCCAGTAACCAAGGGTGCAAGCACGCCGCCCATGAGGAGCCCAATCAACATGGCGAGTCCCGCCAACGGCAAGAGTAGACTGACGAGCGCGACAACTCCAGCACCAACGACGACTGCACTGCTGCCCGGCAGAATCGTTCGTAGGCCGAACTCCGAACTCGTGTCCACGTCATCGACGAACCGACGTAGCGCGTCACCGTGGCGCAACCGGCTCGTCCCACCAGGCGCGACTACAGCGATGCGATCAACCAACTGGGCCCGGATCTCCGTCAGGCCGCGCAATGCGGCACCGTGGGACACGAGGCGCTCGGAGTACCGGAACACTCCCCGACCGAGCCCTAGCGCGCGGACCGAAACGACCGCGACACCGAGCGCGAGGATCGGGGGTTGTTCCCATGCACGCGAGATCAACCACGCACTCGACGCGATCAAGCCGATCGCACATGCCAGCGACAGCGATGCCAGTAGGACGGACAGCGCGCCTCGACCATGGCGCGGTCGAATTATCTTCCACACTCGGCGCAGACTGCTCGGCTGGCTAGCGCTGCGCGAGGCGGAACTCATCGCGTGACCGCCGGGGTCAAGTCAACGACGTGGTCGGCGATTGATACGAGGGACTCCCGGTGCGCGATCAAGACCACGGTGCGCGACGTCGCGAGTTCTCGGATCGCGCTAGCGACCCCCCGCTCCGTCGCCGCATCAAGAGCGGCGGTCGGCTCGTCGAGCAGGACGAGTCCGGCGTCAGTTTGGCAAAACGCCCTCGCCAAAGCGATCCGACGACTCTGGCCCGCACTAAATACTCGGCCCGACTCCCCGACTTTCGTCGCTAACCCGTCCGGCAAACTGCGTACAAAAGCCGCCAGTTCCACGACTTCCAAGGCAGCCCACACATCGCTGTCAGGCGCAGTCGGACGAGCCAGCCGGACATTGTCGGCCAGCGACCCCAGCACAAGCTGCGGATCCTGGCCCACCCAGGCGATATTGGCCCGCCAGGCGTCGATTTCGAAATCCGTGAGGTCAACTGCAGGCGCTCCATCGGCACCAGTGACCAGGACTGTGCCAGTGTCAACGTCAACGAACCGTTCCAAGACCGCGAGGGCCGTGGACTTCCCGGCACCACTGAGGCCGACCAGTGCTGTCACCGAACTCGGGGCGATCACCAGATGAAAGTCAATAAGAGCAGGATCGTCGCGACCCGAATAGTGAACGCTGACACCGTCGAACGAGATCGTGGCCCGCGAAAGATCTGGGACATCCACCCGCTGACCACTACGCGGTGGATCCTGTTCCAGGATCTCAATCATCTGCTGGGCTGCACCCAAACCCTCGGCAGCTGCGTGAAAATGCATCCCAACCAGGCGCAGAGGCAGGTAGACCTCGGGGGCAAGAATCAGCACGAGCAGGCCCGCCTCCAGCGTCATCGACCCGTCTACCAAACGCAGCCCAATCGACACCGCGATTAGGGCGACCGAAAGCATCGCCAGGACTTCCAACACCAGGGATGACAAGAACGAGATCCGCAAGACGCCCATCGTTGTCTTTCGGTATTCGTCGCCGATTGCCCGTACGCGTTGGGATTGAGCGCGGCCCCGGCCAAATGCCTTCAACGTCGTCATCCCGACCACCACGTCCACAAAGTGGCCGCTCAGTCTCGACAGCGACTCCCACTGCCGGTCGACCTTCTTCTGGGTGTACATCCCGATGAGAATCATGAAGACCGGAATTAGCGGGACCGTCACGACGACGATGACGGCGGCCAACAGGTCTTGGGTGAGGATGACAACGCCAACGCTGAGCGGAACCATCACCGCGAGCACCAACTGCGGGAGGTACCGCGAGAAGTAACCGTCGAGTCCATCGACGCCTCGGGTGATCAGCTGTGTCAGCTCGGCGGAGTTGCGCCCGGATAACCAAACGGGCCCGAGGTCGAGGATCTTCTGGGTGACGCCGAGTCGTAACTGACTCTTCGCGTCTGCGGAGGCGCGGAAGGCAACCCATTCGCTGAGGTAAGAGACCACCACTCGAATAACGATGACCACCGCGAGGACGACAATGGCCGTCTGAACCTGCTCAATGCCTTCACCGCGGGTGAAGACGGGAACAACAATCCCGGTGATAGCGAACGCCTGGACAATGATGAGGATCGTCGTGGCAACCCCGATGACAACAGTCGCCACGAGAAACCCCCGGGTGGCACTCGCATAGCGCGCGAGTCGGGGGTCGAACGGTCTTATCCCACTGGAACTGATGGTTTAGCCTCGCCTGGGTAGTCAAGCGATCCTGATTCTGGACTCGGGATCGCATCGCCGCTGATTCGCTTGCGGAATACCCAGTAGGTCCAAGACTGGTACAGCAAGACGATCGGTACAAAGATAACCGCAACGATTGTCATGACGGTCAGGGTGTACTCAGTACTGGCTGCATTGTAGATCGTCAGCGACAAGGCTGGGTCATTCGACGCCCGGAAGACATCCGGAAAGAGCACCCAGAACAGGTAGGCGACGGTCGACACCATTGTGGCGGCACTGCAGATAAACGCGATGCCTTCTTTGCCGAACTGGTGAGCAGCCAGGCCACCTACCCAAAGTCCAGCGGTGAGTACTACGAGGATCCAGGTCTCGGCCTTGTTGCTGTACGCCAACTGCGTCCAGACGAGGAAAGTAACGGCCAACACCGCAGCGATAAGTCCCAGCGGGGTCGCGATCTTTTTGGCGCGGTCGTGGATCGTTCCACTCATCTTGATTGTCAGGAAAATTGCCCCGTGAGTCAGGAAGAGGAACAGCGTCGTCATTCCGCCGAGGAGCGCGTAGGGATTAAGCAGGTTGAGCAACACCCCGCCGTCGTACAGAATGTTTCCGACTGGTTCGGCTGCCCGCAGCGGGACACCCCGGACGATATTCGCGAAGGCAACGCCCCACAAGAACGCAGGGATGAAGGAGCCGATAATGATGGCCCAGTCGAACGCCTGGCGCCACTTGAGATCGGATCGCTTTGAGCGGTACTCAAAGGCAACGCCGCGAATAATGAGAGCCACCAAGATCAGTAGTAGCGGAATGTAGAAACCACTGAACATCGTTGCGTACCACTCGGGGAAGGCAGCGAACGTCGCGCCACCAGCAACGATGAGCCACACCTCGTTACCGTCCCAAATCGGCCCAAGGGTGGTGAGGATCGCTCGGCGCTCCCCTTCGTTTTTGGCCAACGGGCGCATGAGGATTCCGACTCCGAAGTCGAAGCCCTCCAGAACGAAGTAGCCGGACCAAAGGACGGCGATCAGGACGAACCAAACTGCTGCCAGATCCATGTCAGAGGCCTTTCGTGAGGTCGATAGGGAAGTCAGGAGTGGAGCTGAAGGTGATCAACATGGCAGTCATACTCGGCGCCTTCCTAGTAGGTAATCGACATCGGACGATTGCCGGACTCGTCGGCGAGGAATGGATCTGCCACTTCCTCCGGCGGTCCGATGATGACGGTGCGACGGATGAGGTCGAGTTCCACGGCAGCGAACACTGCGTAGAGGATGGTGTAAATGACCAGAGAAGTGATCACCAATCCACTCGTTGACGTCGGCGAGACGCCCGATTCGGTCTGCATCAGCCCGAACACCACCCAGGGTTGGCGCCCCATCTCGGTGAAGATCCAGCCGAAACTGTTGCCGATCAGCGGCATGAACGGGACGGTGAGCGCGGCACGCTTGAACCATTTGCTCGTGGGTACTTGGCCCTTACGCGTCGCCCAGAGTGCATAGAGCGCCCACACCGCTGCGAGCATCCCGAAGCCGATCATGAATCGGAAGCTCCAGTAGGCGATCGGGATATTTGGCTTATAGTTACCGGGACCGAACTGCTCTTCGTACTGAGCCTGCAGGTTGTTGATGCCCTGCACCTCACCGTCGAGCGTGTGGGTGGCCAGCAGTGATAACCCGTTCGGGATATCCAGCGAGAAGATCGGCTGGGACCCATCCAGCGTGCCGATCGTGAAGACACTGAAGGGCGCCGGTGCCGACGTCTCATATAGCGCCTCGGCAGCCGCCATCTTCATCGGTTGTTGCTCAACCATCACCTGTGCCTGGTTGTCGCCGGTGATCCCGATTGCTACGGCTGCAACCAAGATTGTGCCGATCCCGAGTTTCATTGTCGAACGAGCGAGGTCGGGGCTCTTGCCCTTGGCGAGTAGCCACGCTGAGATACCCGCAACAACGGCGCCTGCTGTGAGGAAGGAAGCTGTCATCACGTGGAAGCACGCGGATACCGCAGTCGATTGGAAGAGGACTTCGAAGAAGTTGGTCAACTCGACTCGGTTTGCTTCTGCGTTGAACGTGTAGGCCGTTGGATGCTGCATGAACGAGTTTGCGGCGAGGATGAAGTACGCCGACAGCATGGTGCCAATCGCCGCCAGCCAGATCGTCGCGAGGTGAACCTTCTTGTTTAGTCGATCCCAACCGAAGATCCACAGACCGAGGAAGACCGATTCGAGGAAGAACGCGAGCAACCCCTCGACGGCCAGCGGTGCGCCGAAGATGTCACCGACGAATCGACTGAAGTCCGACCAGTTCATTCCGAACTGGAACTCCTGCACGATTCCGGTCACGACACCCATCGCGAAGTTGATGAGGAAGATTTTTCCGAAGAACTTCGTTGCGCGTAGCCACTTCTCGTTGTTCGTGCGGACCCAGGCAGTCTGCATACCCGCAACGAGGAAGCTCAGTCCGATCGTGATCGGGACGAAGAGGAAGTGGTAAACGGTGATAACACCGAACTGCAACCGCGAAAGATCGAGTACGTCCATACCGGAGAAGTTGATTACGTCCATGCCCGCGATCCTGTCAAACGAAACCCGCCAAACCTCCCCGCATTTGACCCCGATTTATCGACCTAGTTCCCGTTGAGGTCGGGACCAAAGTCATGCTCGACCTGGTGCTATTCCACTCGTGTCATCGCGAGCGGCCAAGTACGGTGGGAAGATGAGCGACGAGAAGAAGATCCGGGTATTCCTCCTTGATGATCACGAGGTCGTACGTCGCGGGGTCGCGGACATGCTCGAATCCTCCGGCACTATCGAAGTGGTCGGGGAAGCCTCGACCTGCGCGCAAGCGATCGATCGGATTCCGACTTTGCGCCCAGATGTCGCCATCCTCGACGTCCAACTACCCGACGGCAGTGGTGTCGATGTGTGCCGCGAGATGAAGGCGGAGCTCGATCTCAAGTGCCTGATGTTGACCTCGTTCGTCGACGATGAGGCACTCTTGAACGCAATCATCGCCGGAGCGAGCGGCTACGTTCTCAAACAGATTCGCGGGAATGACCTGATCGGCGCAGTCCAAACGGTCGCCGCCGGAGGATCGCTCCTTGATCCCTCCGCGACCGCCCGCGTGATGCAGCGAATCCGTACCGAGGCGACGAAGGTCGACCCACTCTCCGAGCTCACCGATCAAGAACGGAAGATCCTCGACCTGATCGGCGAGGGAATGACGAACCGGCAAATCGGTGAAGAGCTCTACTTAGCAGAGAAGACTGTCAAGAACTACGTCTCCAGTATCCTTGCCAAGCTCGGCCTTCAGCGCCGCACCCAGGCGGCAGTGTTCGTGACGCGTAGCCACCAGAGTCCCTGAGGTTGATCCCCGCCTGCGGTCTCAGTCGGTCAGTGGGATCGTCCAACTAAGGCGCGTGACCCAGACTCCTTCGGTCCAGGTCGCGGCGTTGTAGCGATCGCGGGAAGACTCGATAGTGAAGCTGCCACCATGCGCGTGTGCTCGTGAGGTCAAATTTCCTAAGCCCAGCCCACGGTCTAGGCGAGCGACAGGAATCGCTACGGAGTCATCGGCTAGATCATCCGGGATTCCGCACCCATCGTCGTGGACGTAGACACGCATCTCGGTTCCGTCGTTCTCCACCACGAGCTCAGCACGAGTTGCACCCGCGTGTTTGGCGATATTGGTCAACGACTCCCTGACGACAGCAATCAGATCGTCCTCGGCCTGCGCGGGGATCCCCGCGTCGACGAGCCCGTCGGCGCGCACCTTGACACTGAAACCCAAGATGGAGCTGAGCTGGTCGGTGAGTCCGATGACGCGTGCCCGCAGGCTCGTGGAACCGTCTCGCTGCAGAGTCTGAAGCGAATAGATCGTTGAACGAATATCTCGGATCGTGAGGTCGAGGTCGTCGCTGATCGAATGAATCTTTGCTGTCACCTCGCCATCGGGAATCTGTCGGGCAACTGCCTCAAGGGCCAGTCCCGCTGCGAAGATCCGCTGAATCACCGAATCATGGAGGTCACGTGCAATACGGTCGCGGTCCTCAAAGATTCCGATTCGTTCCGCATCGTGGCGGGCTTCTGCAAGTTCGAGGGCAATCGCGGCTTGATCTGCGAACGCCCTCAGGTGGCCAATGACCTCACGATCGAATCCGCGTCCATTACCGGCGTTGGCGACACAGAGCGCCGCGCTCGGTCTGCTGTGTCCCAACGGCACCAGCAGTGACGGTTCGGGTAGCGGCAGTGGGGTGCCCAGCAACTCGGTTGCCCGAGCGCCGTCGGCAACCTCGATGACCTGGGTCCCGTACTCGTCTTCAAAGCAGATCGCCGCGACATCAGCATGCGAGATACGCCGAGCCCATTTAGCCACCAACGCCAACACCTCAGAAGAGTCTTCGTCAGCGAGCAGCGCCCGGCTAATCTCGGCGCGAGCGCGCTCACGCTCTTCTGCCCGCCGAGCGTCCCCGTAGAGCCGCGCATTCTCGATTGCCACCCCCGCGGCGCTCGCCAACCGCAGAACAAGATCCTCGTCTGCTTGGGTGAAGCTCCCCGTTGACTTCTCCGTCAAATACAGGTTGCCGAATACCCGCCCTCGCACCCGGACCGGCACTCCGAGGAAGGAGCGCATGGGCGGGTGGTTCGGAGGGAAACCCAAGGACGCTGGGTGAGCAGCCAGATCTTCTAGCCGAATGGGCCGGGGATCGCTCACCAACAGACCCAGAATGCCTTTACCCTGCGGTGGTCTGCCCATCACCTCGCGCTGCTCGTCGCCAATACCGGTAGTAATGAATTCGACCAATGCCGATTCCGTGAAATCTGCCAGCGACACATGGGAATTTTTTCCAAGAACACCCAACGCGGCGTACTTGCAGTCAACAAGTTCCACGGCCGTCTTCGTAATTCGATCAAGAACTACCTTGAGCTCGAGTTCACCACCCACGGCCATCACGGCGGCAAGTAGCTGCTGAACGCTAGAGTCTGGATTATGATTCGTCGGCTCAACGGGATCGATCGGTTCTTGGGCCACGCTCGATACCCTTCCATCTCGCTGATCCATCTGGCTGGACTTCGACCCCTCTTGACCTACTTATTACCCAGAAGGAGGTGACAACGGGGTACTGCGTGAGCCAAGATGGGACCTCGGTCACATGTTCTCCCGGAGGTCACTATGAAGATCGCAGCTATCTTAGGCAACAAAGGCGATTTCGTTGCCACAGTCAGCCCGGACTCTACTGTCGCGGAGCTGCTGGCAACACTCTCGCAGTACAAAATTGGCGCAGTCGTCGTCTCAGCAGGAGAGGGCTCAATCCTCGGGATGGCCTCCGAACGAGACGTGGCTCGCTTCCTCGCGGAACGCGGGTCAGTCGTTCTCGACGGTCCTGTCTCCCAAATCATGAGCAGTGTTATCGCGACGTGTTCGCTGGACTCATCCGTTGAAGAGATCATGGTTCAGATGACCGAGAAGCGGGTTCGCCACATTCCCGTCATCGACGGTGACGTAATGGTCGGGATCGTGAGTATCGGCGACGTCGTGAAGGCACGCATCGACTACCTCGAGGATGAGCGCAAGTCGCTGTTGAACTACATCACCAGCTAGCTAGCGCTACCGGTCGTCTGCGGTCGCTTCGTCAGGCAGCGTCCGCGCGTTGTACTCCACGAGGCGCCAGGCGGGTGCCGGAGGGACATCAGGGAACTCCGCACTTGGGGCGGCGACGATGTCGGCAAGCGAGCCTGATTGCGGTGAAGCACCGTGGAGTTGCGCCTCACCCAGGACACACCACGCGCAGTTTGTCAGCACGCCAAGGATCCCCCAGTGATCAGTGGGCAGACCCAACAAACTGCCGATAGCCGCGCGCGCTGAGCCGCCGTGGGTCACCACGACCAGCACCCCGTGATCGGGGACATCAGCAAGGGCACGATCAATAGCCGCGATCATTCTGGATGCCACCTGACTGCGGCGCTCACCTCCACCTGGCGCAAGGTCCGAACCCGCCGCCCAAGCAGCCAGTTCGGCCCCAAATCTGCTTTCAAGCTCGCTGCGACCCAGACCTTCCCAGGCACCGGCGAAGGTCTCCCGCAGTTCGGGGTCCACATCAACATCGAGACCGGTTGCATCCGCCAGCGTTTTGGCAGTCGCTTGAGCTCTGATCAGATCGCTACTGACGATCTTCGACGGATTGAGCTGCGCGAGCATTTCCGCCGCGAGCGATGCTTGCGCTCGGCCAACCTCATCGAGCGGGATATCGCTGTGACCTTGGAACCGTCGTTGCGCGTTCCACGCTGTGCGGCCGTGCCGCCACAACACGACTTTGCGAGCGGTCAGGGTTGCTCCCCGGCCAGGACCGACAATGAGATCGCCGGGCAATCGCTCCAGAGATTCTCTAGCCGGTAGTAGTCGCGCGCATCTTTGAGGAACGCATGGACTACGACGTCAGGGAATCCGATGAGTACCCACTCATCCGACCCAGAACCCTCCCGATGGAGGCGTTTGTGACCAGCCTCCAGCAACTTCTCCTCGACGTTATCGATGACTGCGCGCAGTTGCGGCTCGTTCTTGGCCGAGCAGACAACAAAAATATCGGCGAACGGAAGGTGGGAGCTGACATCGATGGCGACGATATTCGTGGCCAACTTGTCTGCGGCAGCGAGCGCCGCGATCTCGGCACACGCTTTGGCTTCTTTTGTTGCAGTCACTAGTTACCTTTCGAGTACAGACGAGCAGACTTTGTTGCGAGTGCCTTCTTAGGGATACAGGGTGTCATAGCAACACTTTCACGAGCAGACTCATTCCGCGATGGAGACCGAACCGCTCGGCGTTGGGGAGGGCGTCGTGAGTGTTGAGTCTGGTCCCAGTCGGATAGCGGCCTGCGCACCGGCCGACTGCGCTGGGTTCACGACGACGGAATCTGACGGCAATCCGAGCAATCGTGCGAGCTCCTGACCGAGAGTGCGGCCTGATTCCTCCGGAACGTAAATCCTTGACCTATTCCTGGCTTCCCGATCCCCACCCCACACCATCGTGAGTTGGTTTTCGGCCAGCAATGACTGGGTCGCGACGATCGAACTATCGCTGACACCTGCTGCGTATACCCGAACCCTCGGCAGCGAGTCGTCGACTCCCGGTCTGAGGATCGAGTTGGCGAATAGTGACTCGATGACCGGCTGGCTAGCTGCCGGTTCTAACGTGAACACCGCGTCGGCGGAGGTACCCACCACCTCCGTCGGGGCTGTGGCGAACGTCATGACGCGATTAGTGAGTGCCGTCTGGACCTCCAGCAGAATCTCGGCACTCTGCTCTGGTGCCATCGAGGTGCGAGAGAGGGCACCAAGACTGCCGACGATGCTCCGGACCCGATCAACATTGCCCGGCAACGCGAGAATGACCTGGCTGAACACCTCATCGAACCGGGCCATCCGCGCCTCTTGCGGCTCATTCGGGTTGAGAGTGATGACGTAGGCAGCCGCCGCCGGCCCAAATAGCTTTCGCTTCGCGGGCTTGACGAGGACCTCGGGTTCCCCGTCCGGTCCCTCACCAACGATCGGGGTTCCACCGGCGACGCTCACCCCGCCCACTCCGTCAACGAGCGCCGCGAACGCGAGCCGATCAAGAATCATCGCACCGTCTACGGCGAAGCCGAACTGGTTGGCAACATTGAGCGCAACGTCCCCCGGACTCGCCGCCCCGCGCTGTGCCAGCGTCAGCGTTCCACTTGCGTTGATATCAACGGAGAGACCTGGCTGCACAGACAACCAGCTACCTGCGGTTGGTTGATTGCTGGGAACAGTGCCCAGGACGACTGAGTCGACGATCAGTCCCGTGTCATCTCGGATGGCAAAAAACATCGTGTCCTGGACAGGTCGAGTCGGTACCGTGCTGGTTGGGCTGGGCTCTGGGTCCGGTGGGCGTTCCTGCGGTGAGGTCCGCACAAGGACCGCAATGGCCACGCTGACAATGACCAGGACGAGTAAGCCAGAAACGAGAACGAGCCGACGACTCATTGGGTCGCTACTAACGATGCGGGTGACAGTTCAGTCTCGGAATACAGTCGGTGTTCGTCGATGTAGCGAACCACGTTCGGGGTGGTGAGGTCATCGATCGACTCACCGTTGGCGACTCGTTGACGTATCGCCGTGGATGACACCTCTACCCCTGGCACGTCGAGGCGAATCACGGGGATGGCCGTAGGTTCCTGGTCTGGATCACTGGCCGAATCGAACCCCGGACGAGTCACGGCCACAAATGCAGCGAGGTCAGTCAACTGGTCATAATCCTTCCAGGAATCGATCTCGGCGATCGTGTCGGCGCCCGTGATGAAGAACAGATCAGCCTGCTCGTAAGTCGGTAAGGAGCGTAAAGCTCGCAAGGTGTCGATCGTGTATGTCGGACCTTCGCGATCGATTTCAATCCGGCTGACGGCGAATCGAGGATCATCGTCAATAGCCGCCGACACCATCATGAATCGATCCTCGGCAGAGGCGTGGACCGTCTGTTTTTGCCACGGCAGTCCCGCCGGCACGAAGAGGATCTGATCAAGATCCAGGGTGCTGGCAGCCCACGATGCTGCACTGAGGTGACCGAGGTGAAGAGGATCGAAGGTCCCACCAAGTATCCCGATCCGTTGACCCACGGGCCAACTCTATTCGGTGTCTACCCGGTTCTAGCTAGTCGGTGGAACTAGTCGCTGGAAATCAGCGGTCCATGTTTAGGCGCGAGAGCGCGAAAGCAACCGCAAGGAAGAATACTAAGGCCATCGCGCCGTAGCCATAGGGGCTCGCGTAAAAGGCCACGGACTCCGGTACGGGGTTCAACACGCTAGATCCACCGGGGTACTTACCATCAACGATCTCAGCGCTATTGGCCAGCAAGTTCAGGAACATAGAGCAGACTCTAGCGCTGCCCGCCTAAGAACGCACATGACCATCACCGGTTACGACGAATTTCGTTGTCGTGAGCTCCGAGAGCCCCATCGGTCCTCGGGCATGCAGCTTCTGGGTCGAGATCCCAATCTCCGCACCGAAACCGAATTCAGCCCCATCGGTGAACCGACTCGATGCATTAACCATGATCGCGGCCGAATCGACCTCCGCGGTGAACTGGTTGATCGCCCGCTCCGAATCGCTGACGATGACCTCTGTGTGCCCGGTTGACCAGGTCCGGATGTGGGAGATCGCCTCATCAATCGAGTCGACAATTCCGACAGCAAGATCTAGCGAGTAGTACTCGGCGGCCCAATCGGCGTCCGTGGCCGCGACGATGTTCCCGTTCTCCGCAAACTCTGCCGCGCCAGAATGTGCCTGAAGCGCCGCGTCAGCATGCAGGGTCACACCCGCGTCTACGAGCGCAGGAAGCGCAACGAGGAGGAAGTCATCAGCGATGGCTGCGTGAACGAGGAGGGTTTCGGCAGCGTTGCAGACGCTAGGTCGTTGAACCTTCGCGTTGAGAGTTATAGCGACCGCGGTGGGAACATCAGCGTCAGCATCAATGTAGATATGACAGTTACCCACCCCGGTCTCGATGACGGGCACCGTTGCGTTCTCGATGACGGACTGAATGAGATCAGCTCCACCGCGCGGGATGATGACATCGACCAGACCCCGCGCTGTCAGGAGCTCCTTCACGGAATCGTGGCTTGTCCCCGGCACCAACGAAATAGCCGCCGGTGGCACGAGGGAAGCAGCCAGCGCTGATTGCATAACGTTCACGAGGACGGTATTGGAGTTGAACGCCGAGGATGAACCTCGAAGGAGTGCGGCATTCCCACTTTTGAGGGCAAGTACCGCAGCATCAACCGTTACGTTAGGTCGAGCCTCGTAGATCATGCCGATCACGCCCATCGGTACCCGCAGTTGACGCACCGCTAGGCCGTTGGGGAGGGTGTAGCCGCGAATAACCTCCCCGACCGGGTCAGGTAGCGCCGCAACATCGCGGGTGGCCTGCGCGATCGCGGCAATCCGCTCCTGGGTGAGAGTCAGCCGGTCAATGAGCGCCGGAGAGGTCCCGTTATCTCGCGCTCGAGCGATATCCACGGCGTTGGCCGCGACGATCTCAGTGGTACGCGACACGAGGGCGTCGGCGATCAGCATCAGTGCGGCGTCTTTATCCGCTCGGTTCAGAGTGCCCAGCGAGATACTGGCCGCCAGAGCCGCGGTCGCCACGGAGTCAAAGTCGAGTTGGTTCGTCACATCTTCACCGGCAGCAGTCACGTGCTCAGCCTACGCGAATCCACCCACGGCGTTGCGAGGCCTGATTGAGAGGTCCGATTAGATCAGCACCAAGTCGTCGCGGTGGACGACCTCGCGTTCGTAGGCTGAGCCGCGTTCGGCCGCGAGGTCAGCAGTCTTGCGGCCAAGGAGTTCGGGTAGCTCGGTGGAATCGAAACTCACGATTCCCCGGGCGATCGCGACTCCCTCAATCGTGACCAACTCGACGGGATCGCCAGCCTCAAACGCACCCGTCACCTCAATGATTCCTGCCGGAAGTAGCGACGCATTTCTCGTCGCGATGGCCAGGACTGCGCCCGCATCCAGCACGAGGCGTCCGAGCACATCGGGTCCGTGCTTCAGCCACAACAAGCGTGTCGGCTGACGCCGTCCGGTCGGATGGAAGACGGTACCTACCGCGCCGCCAGCAAGTGCCGCGCGAGCTAGGGTCGCTGAACTCAATACGACCGGGATACCGGCATCTGTGGCCAGGCGGGCGGCCTGGACCTTCGTGCGCATTCCGCCGCTACCGACACGGCTTCCCGCACCGCCGGTGTTGACCAGATCGAGGTCGGACGCATCGTAAACCTCGTGCACAGGTGAACTCCCCGGATCACTCGGTGGGCCGTCGTAGAGGGCGTCCACGTCCGAGAGCAGCACGAGGCCGTCGGCGTGAACAAGGTGCGCCACCAATGCGGCCAACCGATCGTTGTCACCAAACTTGATCTCATCGGTGGCAACCGTGTCGTTCTCATTCACGATTGGCACGACGCCAAGTTCCAGAAGTCGCTCAAGAGTTCGTTGAGCATTGCGGTAGTGGACCCGGCGGCCAATATCGTCAGCCGACAGCAGAACCTGGCCAACGGTAAGCCCATGGGCGGCGAATCGACCGGAGTAGGCGGCAACCAACTCACCCTGCCCGACGCTGGCGGCGGCCTGAGCTGTCGCCAGATCCGTGGGACGCTTCGCCAAACCGAGCGGAGCCAAGCCGCTAGCGATCGCCCCCGAGGACACGAGGACAAGTTGGCGACCAGTAAGCGCTGCGCTGGCCAAGACATCTACGAGGCGATCGATCCGATCCCGGTCGATTCGGCCCTCAGGTGTGGTTAGCGACGATGAGCCGACTTTGACGACCAATCGTTTAGCGGCAGCAACCTGCCCGCGTGGATTGGTCGTGGTGCTCACCATTCCTCCAGGCGAATGTCTTGCCCCCTCGGCGAAGCCGGGGCTGCATCTCCGGCCAACACACTGGGCTGCCAGTCGAAGACGACCGCGTTGTCACGATCACCAATGACGACTGTGGCACCTGGTTGGGCACCTTGTTTGAGTAGCTCGTCCTCGACTCCGAGTCGAGCGAGGCGATCCGCAAGGAAGCCCACCGCTTCGTCATTCGCGAAGTCGGTTTGACGCACCCAGCGCGAGGGGCGAGTCCCGATCACCCGGAACTCATCACCTTCGCGCTTGACCACGAAACTCGAATCATCGACCGGTAGCGGCTTGACGACAACAGCTGCGAGTTCGTCGTCATCCGTGCGCTCCGCACGGGTAGCGGCGACAACTTCGGCCATCGCGTAGCGCAAGGGGTCAAGACCGGTGTGAGCGATCGTTGAAATCTTGAAAACTGGCCAGCCACGCTCGGCAGCTTGGTCAACGACCATATCTGCCAGGTCGTTGGCCTCGGGAACATCAATCTTATTCAGCGCAACCAATCGGGGGCGATCATCCAACCCACCGTAGGCGGCGAGTTCGGCTTCGATCGCGTCGATATCGCTCAGTGGATCGCGACCAGGCTCCAGCGTTGCGCAGTCCACGACATGCAACAGGGCGGCACATCGCTCGATATGCCGCAGGAACTCCAGGCCCAACCCTTTTCCCTCGCTGGCTCCCGGGATCAACCCGGGGACGTCGGCAACCGTGAAGACGGTCTCGCCTGCCTTGACGACTCCCAGATGAGGGACCAGCGTTGTAAAGGGGTAGTCAGCGATCTTTGGTCGAGCTGCGCTTAAGACAGAAACCAGGCTGGACTTACCCGCTGACGGGAAGCCGACGAGTCCGACATCGGCAATCGTTTTGAGTTCGAGGATGACCTCTGCGGCCCTGCCCGGCTCCCCCAACAGCGCGAATCCGGGAGCCTTGCGTCGCTTGTTCGCCAGTGCTGCGTTGCCGAGCCCCCCGTGACCGCCTTTGGCGATAACGAATCGCGTGCCTTGGCCGACGAGGTCCGTGACGAACTCGCCGTCTTCGGTTGTTACGACGGTGCCGTCTGGGACGGCCACCACAATGTCTTCTGCATCGGAGCCCGACCGATTGGAACCTTGTCCCGGCTTGCCGCCATTCGCACGACGGTGGGGCGACCGATGAATATCGAGCAGACTGTTCGTTCCGTGGTCGACAATAAGCACCACGTCACCGCCACGCCCGCCGTTGCCCCCATCGGGGCCGCCGAGCGGTTTGAACTTCTCCCGATGGACGGACGCGCAGCCGTTCCCACCGTCACCGGCGGAGGCGTGCAGGACGACTCGATCGACAAACGTCACAGCCATGAGAGCTCCCTAGAGTGTCGCGGCGAGCTCAACAGAAGTTTGTGAGTGCTACTACAGACCGTCTACAGCGGAAGCTTCGGTGCGAAACCTCTACCTGTCAGATCTATACTGCGGCAGCTTCTGCTGGGGCGACTTCGATGATGTTGACGACCCGACGCCCACGGCGCGTTCCGAAGTCAACCGTACCTGCTGCAAGTGCGAACAGGGTGTCGTCTTTACCGCGGCCAACGTTCTCGCCCGGGTGGAAGTGTGTCCCACGCTGACGGACGATGATCTCGCCTGAGTTGACGAGTTGTCCGCCGAACCGCTTCACGCCGAGGCGTTGAGCGTTAGAATCGCGACCATTTCGGGTGCTCGATGCACCTTTCTTATGTGCCATGGCGGACTACTTTCCGATCTCGATTGCGGTGACTTTCAACTTGGTCAGTGCCTGACGGTGTCCCTGGCGACGACGGTAGCCGGTCTTGTTCTTGAACTTGCCGATGTCGATCTTCGGGCCTTTGGAATGTTCAACGATCTCGGCGGTCACATCGACCTTGCCCAAATCGCCAGCATCAGTTGTGACGGTGTCACCGTCGACGAGAAGCACGGCGGGCAGCGAAATGGTTCCGCCTGGCTCGCCAGCAACACGGTCGGCCGTGATGACATCGCCAACAGCGACCTTCTCTTGACGGCCGCCGGAGCGCACGATCGCGTACACAGGAACTCCTTGATTTTTATATTGCAACTTAATGCTTATGGATGAGGCACCCTATGGTCGGCCGCCTCTTGGTATTCGTGTGGTCTGGTATTCGTGTGGTCTGGTATTCGTGTGGTCTGGTATTCGTTTGGACTGGTATCACTGGTCTTTGTGCGTTTGTGTTGCAGGAAGTAGTTCGCGAGAACTTCCGCGCACAAAGCGCTTAGCTATCGTACGCCATGAGCAGCCCCGACGCCTAAGCGCTACCTGTGATCTACGGCTCCATCGGAATCGGTTACGAGATTCGGGGCGCCCGCGTCGTCGGAGTCGGTCACCGAATCCACATCAACGGCCGCTGCTGAATCGTCGGAATCCTCAACCAAATTTGGCTCCTCAACGGCGTCTGAGTCATCAACCAAGGTCGAATCATCTGTCACAGCCTGGTTGTGGGCCGGCTGGTTTTGGGCTTCCTCTTCCTTCTGCTCAGCTTCCGCAGCCTTAACGATCGCTGGCGCACCCGGGATCGGTCCCGTCGGGCGCTTGCGACGACGAGGCGCTGGCGCCTCAGATTCGCCACGATCAACGGGATCGGTCGAGACCTTCACACCACGACCGTTACAACAGTCACAGGGTTCGCTGAAGGTTTCCAAGAGACCCTGACCGACCCGCTTACGCGTCATCTGCACGAGCCCCAGGGACGTGACTTCGGCAACCTGATGCTTGGTGCGGTCTCGTCCTAGACATTCCATCAACCGGCGGAGCACCAGATCGCGGTTACTCTCGAGCACCATATCGATGAAGTCGATGACGATGATCCCGCCAACATCGCGCAGTCTCAACTGACGAACGACCTCTTCGGCAGCTTCCAGGTTGTTACGGGTGACGGTCTCCTCAAGGTTTCCGCCCTGACCGGTGAACTTCCCGGTGTTGACGTCGACCACTGTCATGGCCTCGGTGTGATCAATGACGAGTGAGCCACCACTTGGTAGCCACACCTTGCGATCGAGTGCCTTCGCGAGCTGCTCATCGATGCGGTGCGCGGTGAACACATCCTCGTTCTTCGCCCAACGCTTTACGCGGTCGGATAGATCCGGGGCGACCGCCTTGACGTACTCCTCAATCGTCGACGTGGCGCTATCACCGGAGACGATGAGCGATGCGAAGTCCTCGTTGAAGCTATCCCGAACCACTCGCGTCGCAAGATCAGGTTCACCGTGGAGTAACTCTGGAGCCTTCACCGATTCGATCTTGCCTTGCAGTGCATCCCACTGGCCGGTGAGCCGGGCAATGTCGTGGTTGAGCTGTTCCTCAGTCGCGCCCTCTGCTGCGGTCCGAACGATAACGCCTGACCCCTCGGGTAGTGCATCCTTCAGGAGTCGCTTGAGGCGGCTGCGTTCCTTATCTGGCAGCCGACGGCTGATCCCCGTCATCGATCCCCCGGGGACGTACACGAGGTAACGGCCGGGCAGTGACACCTGGCTCGTGAGGCGAGCACCCTTATGGCCGACCGGATCCTTGGTGACCTGCACGAGGACGGGATCGCCTGACTTCAACGCAAGCTCGATCCGCTTGGGCTGACCGACTAATCCGGCAGCATCCCAGTTGACCTCACCAGCGTAAAGAACAGCATTGCGGCCACGGCCGATATCAACGAATGCGGCTTCCATCGACGGCAAGACGTTCTGAACGCGCCCGAGATAGACGTTACCGACCATCGAGGTGGACGCAGATCGATTGACGTAGTGCTCTGCCAGGACGTTGTCTTCGAGCACCGCGATCTGGGTGCGTTGGTCTTGCTGGCGCACCACCATGACCCGCTCAACGCTCTCGCGGCGGGCGAGGAACTCGGCTTCGGTCAGAATCGGTGCCCGACGGCGACCAGCTTCGCGGCCCTCACGACGGCGTTGCTTCTTGGCTTCAAGTCGGGTTGAACCACGGACGCTGGTGACTTGGTCATTCGCGTCGCGGCTCTGGCGCACATGGGTGACCGTGTTCGGCGGATCGTCTTCTCCCCCGCCACCTGATCCCCCGGCGGTACGACGCCGACGCCGACGCCGACGGGTGTTCGACGAGTCAGAGCCGGAGTCGTCGTTGCCATCCCGGTCACTGCCGTCAGCGTTGTCGCTGTCGTCACCACCGTCAGATTCCGCATCTGAGGAGGTGCCGGAGTCATCTGTTCCGGAGTTCGTGGAACTTCCGTCACCTTCGCCGGCCGGCTTCTTCCTCCGCCGTCCGCCACGACGGCGGCGCCGCTTTGGCGCGCCGTCGGAGTCGTCAGAGTCGTCGCCATCGTTACGGTCGTTACGCTCGCCGCGGTCGCTGTCGCCTGAGTCATCCGAATGATCGTTGCTGGACCGCTGCTTGTCTTTCGAGTCTGCCGCGGGCGCCGAATCGTTGCCGTCGGCGGAGTCTCCGCCAGCCTTGCCACCGGAAGCCTTCTCGGCCGGGGCGCGCTTTGGTTTGGCCGGCAGATCCGAAATCTCGGGCGGTGATTGGAACAGCGCCGCTGCCATTGGCGGCTTTGCCGTCTTGGGTTTGGTGGCTTTGGGTGCATCCTGTGACCGTGACGGCGCAGGAGTCTCGGGTTTGGGTGCACTGAATGCCGCTTTTAACTCTGCTGGAGCTCCTGCTGGCCGAGAAGCGGCCCGCCTGCGGCGCTTAGGAGGTGACGCGGTGTCCGATGTTCCCTCGGACGAGCCCTCGCCGGTGGTGCCACTTGCTGTCTCGTCTGTGTTGGCTGGGTTGGCTGGGTTGCTTGTATTGCCGGTGTTGTCTTCGTCGAGCACGTGATGCTCCGTGTCCGGCCCTTAGTCGGTTCGCGGCAGCGACCTTGTCTTACCCATCGTTGCCACGCCCGCTTCGGGGCCTATCGTCGGCGCCGGGTCCCGCTAACGAACAGCGGCACTCGGCGGCGAAAGCCTGGGTTGAGCTACACGATGCGAACGCAGTTCGTAGGAATGCAACTTGGTTTAGCTGCACGTCCACGTTGACGCCTCGTGCCGACGAGTGACCAAGCGGCGCCTCACAACTGTGACGCGGTCGTACTTGTGTCCAAACTCTTCGGGTTAGACCCAGCGCGATCGGGCGCCAGTGGGTCGCTAACCGTCCGAGCGTCCGCAGCAAGTAGCCCCTGTGCCAGCCGAGTTACCCGAACGGGAACCGGCGGCACGAGGTCGGCGACTTGCCGCAAGGCGGCGAGGACATCGTCGGGCCGAACAGACGGGGTTCCGTGCTGCGCGACCAAAGTGAGTATCGCACACTGTTCGGCTTCTGGGGGGTTCAATGAGACGTCGACTCTCCGTATGGGAGCGCGCACGTCGAACTTCTTAACTCCCCCTTTTGTCTTGCGATCAACCTCGACGACGTCACAGGCGAGGAGTTTATCGACTGCCGCTTGCACCGTTTCTCCTGCAAGGTCAGGGAATACGAACTCCCAAACGCTACCTTCAAGGCGACTCACGAGGTCACCAGAATCAGCCAAAACCGCGTCGACGATATCTAGTCCTGGCGGCATCGCGTTATCGAGTTGGACACGCAACTCATCAACATCTCGCGGTTCGGCGAGCCCAATTTCGATGTATTCCGCCTCGCTGGCCACTCCAGTTGGAGCCGCGTTCGCGTAGGAAATCTTCGGATGTGGGCGGAACCCGGCGGAATAGGCCATCGGGACCCCAGCTCGACGTAGCGCGCGCTCGAACGCCCGCTGAAAATCGCGATGACTAGAGAATCGCAGGCGTCCTCGCTTTGCATACTGAATCCGTACCTTGGCGACCGGCGCGATGTACTCCCGACCCGGATCTCGCGATTGCTGGGCCACTACGGAATGACCGTGATCGGGAGGAGTTGGCGTCCGGTGGGTCCAACCTGGATTTCGGTACCGAGTTGATCGCATACTCCGCAGTCGAAGCATGGCGTCCACCGACAGTCGTCAACTTCGGTCTCGTTCAGGGCGTCCTGCCAGTCCTCCCATAACCAGTCGCGATCCAGCCCAGAATCGAGATGGTCCCAGGGCAGAACTTCGGATTCTTCCCGCTCACGCGTCGTGTACCACTCGACATCGACGGGCTCATCAGCAAATGCCTTGGCCGCAGCCGCCATCCACAGATCGAAGGAGAAGTGCTCACTCCAGCCATCGAAGCGGGCACCATCGCGCCACACCTGCTCGATGAGCAAACCAGTGCGCCGGTCACCGCGGGACAACAAACCTTCGACAACGCCGGGACGGCCATCGTGGTACCGGAACCCGATCGACTTGCCGACCTCTTTGTCGTTTCGGATGGCGTTGCGTAGCTTCGCGAGCCGGGCATCCGTCTCCTCCCAGCCAAGCTGGGCGGCCCACTGGAAGGGCGTGTGGGGTTTGGGCACGAACCCGCCGATCGACACGGTGCACCGGATATCGCGGCGGCCGCTGGCCTCACGTCCTGAGCGAATCACCTCGCGCGCGAGGTCGGCAATCTCCATGACGTCTTCGTCAGTCTCGGTGGGGAGCCCACACATGAAGTACAGCTTGACTTGGCGCCAGCCGCCCGCATAGGCCGTCGTCACCGTTCGGATGAGGTCTTCTTTGCTCACCGTCTTGTTGATGACCCGCCGGATTCGCTCGCTGCCACCTTCTGGGGCGAACGTCAGCCCGGAACGGCGACCGTTACGAGTGAGCTCGTTAGCGAGCGTGACGTTGAACGCATCGACGCGGGTGGACGGCAACGACAGTGACGTGTTGGTCCCCTCGTAGCGATCCGCCAGCTGCTTGGCGATCGGGCCGATCTCGGAGTGGTCCGCGCTAGAAAGGCTCAAGAGCCCAACCTCGTCGAAGCCTGTCTTCTCCAGACCGGCAGCAACGATCTTCCCGATCGTCTCAATCGATCGTTCGCGGACAGGACGAGTGATCATACCGGCCTGGCAGAAGCGACAGCCGCGGGTGCACCCCCGGAAGATCTCGACCGACGAGCGCTCGTGAACCGTCTCGGCCAGCGGAACCAGTGGGGCCTTGGGGTATGGCCATTCATCGAGGTCCATGACGGTTCGCTTCGCGACTCGCCACGGTGCATCGCCTTGGGCATTCGGGGCGACGCGCTGGATCCTGCCGTCGGGCAGGTAGTCAACGTCGTAGAACGAGGGAACATAGACGCCCTCAATCGTGGCCAACCGGACGAGGAGTTCTTTGCGCCCATCCGGGGAACCCTGAGACTTCCACTCCGCGATGCAGTCAGTGATGTCGAGGGCGGCTTGTTCCCCATCGCCGAGGACGGCAGCGTCGATGAAACGCGAGATTGGCTCCGGATTGAACGCCGCGTGTCCGCCAGCGACAACGATCGGCGAGTCTTCCTCGCGGTCTTGGGCCAGCAACGGAATCCCGGCGAGGTCTAGGGCCGTGAGCATGTTCGTGTAACCCAGCTCGGTGGAGAACGACAGCCCGAAGACGTCGAAGTCCCCGACAGCCCGGTGGGCGTCAACAGTGAACTGCGGAACCGAATGCTCACGCATGAGCGCTTCGAGATCTGGCCAGACCGCGTAGGTACGCTCGGCAAGCGCGTCCTGGCGCTCATTGATCACTTCGTACAGAATCTGGACACCCTGGTTCGGCAGGCCGACCTCGTAGGCATCGGGATACATCAGCACCCACCGAACATCGGCGGACTCCCAATCCTTCACGACGGAGTTCAACTCACCGCCGACGTACTGCACGGGTTTGCTGACCAACGGCAATAGACGCTCTAGTTGGTCGAATACGGTTTTGCCCTCATATCGCACAGCAGCCAGAGTACGTGGCATCCGCGATTTACTAAAGGGGGTGGCTGACTACCGGTCCAGGAACCTACTACTCCCGCGAGCGCAGATGGACGGACTGCAGTAGCCCGATTCCGATCCAGGCAGCAAACATCGATGTTCCGCCGTAGGAAACGAACGGAAGTGGGACACCTGTCACTGGCATGATGCCGAGGTTCATCCCGATGTTCTCGAATGCCTGGAATCCAAACCAGCAGACAACCCCCGTCGCAACAAGGCGACCGAAGGGGTCCCGCGCCATGCGAGCGATCCGCAGTCCGCGCCACAAGACGACACCGATCAGGCCGATCACGATCGTGGCTCCCAACAGCCCAAACTCTTCACCGGCCACCGAGTAGACGAAGTCCGTTTGTTGGTAAGGAACGAACGCACCTTGGGTCTGTTCACCGTTGAGGAATCCCTGACCGAAGAGTCCCCCGCCACCGATCGCGATCCGAGCCTGCGAGGTGTTGTAGCCAATCCCCTGAAGGTCCCGGCTTGGGTCGGTGAAGGCGAGCAGTCGATCGATTTGGTACTGATCCAACACACCCAGAGCGATGGCTAACAGCCCGCCGAGGACAGCCGAAGCCAACAACCCGATTACCCAGCGCGACCGAGCGTTGGAAATGACAATGACGCCGATAACGATCGTGCCAATAACCAGCACGGTGCCGAGGTCGGGCTGCAACATGATGAGGGCGACGGGACCTGCTGCCCAGACCAACGAGCGCCGGACGTCGGCCTCCATCGGACGGTCGCGACCCACCCCGCGCTCCGACAAAATCATGGCCATCGCCAAAATAACGACGATCTTGGCGAACTCACTCGGTTGGACGGTGAATCCAGCGGGCAGCGAGATCCACGCGTTTGCCCCATTGATTGTCGTGCCGAACGGCGATAACACCACCAGTAGAAGCGTGATCACCAGCCCATAGGCCAACGGTGTGTACGCGCGCAGCGTTCGGTAGTCGACCTTCATCACGACCCAGCCCAGCGAGACGCCGATCACCAGGTTGAGTAGGTGTTTGATGAGAAAGCTATTGGGGTCGTCGTCAGCGGCGAGGAGGCGACCACGGGTCGCCGAGTAGACCAACATGGCGCCGATCAGCGACAAGGCCAGAGCGGTGCCAAGTAGGACGATGTCGAGGCGCCTCAAGCTAATGACGTTTTGGCGAACTGTGTTGGCAATCCACTCGCTACGCCGACTGCTTTGCGGGCGCCGCTCGACAACGACAGCCTTAGGTGCGGTCGGCGGCAGTGCCGTCGGATCTGCCGAGTCACGGCCGTCACGTAGATCAATCGTTGGATCTACGTCACGGATATTCCGGGTGTTGTTCTCCGATGGCGTCATTGGCTCCGCCCCGACGTTCGACTCGGAACGAGTCCGACCGGGGTCTCAACACCCTGGGTCGGATTCGGAACGGGCGACTCGCCGCCCGGAACGACCGGCGTGGGCTGCGAGTCGGGCCTGGACTTCTTCGGTTTCACCGCGACTTCAGCATCAGTTGCCGAGGGGTCGGGGTTGGAGTTGGCACCGATTCCGTCGCTAGAAACCTGCGGAAGCTCGGTCGCAGGCGCTGCCCCCACCAGGACGCTCTTGTTCGGATTCACTGTTTGCCCCGTGACACCGAAGAGTGCTTCATAGATTGCCCGGACGCTCGGTCCACAGGTCTCGGATCCAGTTCCGCCTTGGGACACCATGCACGTCACGGCGTACTTCGGTGCGTCCGCCGGGGCGAACGAGGAGACCCACGACGTCGAGGTCTTGCCGACAACCTCCGCCGTTCCGGTTTTAGCCGCCACCCCACCAACCTGCCCGAGCGGGAATCCGTCGAATACCCCTCGGGTCGTCCCGCTCTCGCTCGTCGTCGTGAGCGCGCGGCGCAGATACGACAGCGTGGCATCGCTGGCCTCGACCTGGCCGTTGCTCACGGGCTCGAACTCTTCTCGCACCTCACCTTCACGGCTGACTGCTGCCTTAGCCAACTGCGGGGCCCACAGCGTGCCGCCATTGGCGATCGCGGCATAGAGAGTGTTGATCTGCAATGGCGTGGAAACCGTGTCGCCCTGGCCGATGGCGAAGTTCAACGCATCACCAGCCCGGTACTTATCGCCCTCGGCGCAATAGTCCTTGGCATAGGACTTGAGGAGGTCGGCCCGTTCGGCAGATTTCACCTCCGGATAGCCCTGTTCCGCACGACGGCAGAAGTCATCCTTGCGTTCGGCGTAGTCGGCAATCCTCGTGTCACGCCCAACAACTCGACCAGGAGACTCTCCCGGAATGTCGATCCCCGTCCGGGTTCCCAGGCCGAAGCTACGAGCTTCTTGATAGATCGCCTCCGCTGGATCACCGGTCGGGTTCAGGCCGCCATCGGCCTCCCACAGTTCGTGAGCGAGCCGGTAGAAGACGGTGTCGCACGAGACGGATAGCGCGCGGGCGAAGTCGACCGAGCCGTACGCCTTCGATTCGTAGTTCCGGAATGCCTGGCCGCCTACCGAGTACGAGGATGGGCAGCCGTACGCCGCATTGGGGTCATAGCCAGCTTCTATCGCGGCGGCGGCCGACACAACTTTGAAGGTGGAGGCAGGTGCGTAGGTCCCTTGGGTGGCCCGATTGAGCAGCGGGTTGCCTTCTTTTTCGTCCGTCAGGCGGGTGTACTCCGCGTCTGCGATCCCGCCAACCCACACCTCCGGGTCGTAGGTCGGTGCCGACGCCATCGCCAGTATCTGACCGTTCGTCACATCTGTCACGATGATCGTCCCGGAATCCGATGGCTTGTCCTGCTCGCGACCGCGCTCGAGTGCCGCTTGCAGTTGCTTCTCGACGACCGCCTGCAGCTTCGCATCGATACTCGTGACCAGGTTGTCACCAGGTACGGCGGATTCATCGCGCAACGTGTCCGTGACAGTTCCCGACCTGCTCACGGCGACCTGCTGGACTCCCGCCTTCCCCATCAAGACGTCGTTGTACTTCTGCTCAAGTCCCGCCCGACCAATCGCCGAGCTGGCGAGCACTCGATCCTCTTCGTCGAGGGCCGCGACCTCGTCGCCTGTCATCGGACCGAGGTATCCAGCGGCATGGGCGAAGTTGATGCCATACGGGCTCGGGTAGGACCGTGTTGGCGTCAGCTCGATACGAACCGCCTTGAAGTCGCCTTCGGATTCCATCAGTTGAAGGCCGACATCCTGCGGGACATCTTGGGCAACAACGGCTGGCTGCTCATTGGGTCCGTTCCAGCACAGCGGCTGTTTGGCGGCTCCGGGCGTCCCACACGAAATCAATCGGTCGGCGAGTGCTTCTGTGGTTGTGCCCAATCTGGTCGCGAGTTGATCCAACACTGCAGCGCCATCGTCGGGTTGGCGAGCCAACTCAGCGCGGTCGATCGTGACGGACAACGTGGATCGATTCGCCACCATCGGGCGACCCTGTTGATCGAGGATCAAACCGCGCTGGGCCGGAACCACAACTTCGCGGACACTATTGGCGGTGGCAGCCGTTCGATACTGTCCACTGTCACCAACCTGCATCCACGCCACGCGCAAAAACAGCGTTGCGATGAGCGAAAGGAACAGGACCTGCAAGACCACCAAGCGAGCATCGCGGCGGCGAACTGCCGTGACGTTCCCCTCTCGAACGCGCTCGCGACGCAGAGGGGATGACTCCCGCGATTGCTGCTCGCCTCGGCCCGGATCACCTACGCGACCATTGATGCCAACGCTGAACCGGCGACGTATCTCGTCCCAGTCGATATTCACGCGAACCGCCCATCCTCAGCAGCGCCGCGGTACAACATTCCCACGGCCGGAATCACCAACAGGGATAGCGCTGCGGCGTAAAGGAACTGAGTGAGCGCCAGGAGTGGAACGATCGACCACGTGACCTCGGGGCTTCCGATCACGCTGGCAAGCAGTGCTTGGGTCAGCACGACGCCCACGCTGAGGCCGGACACGGTGGCGACAGCTTGCAGGTCGGGACGCCCCGGCTTCAGTTCGATGAACCCAGCGAGGAAGCCAGCGATCGCATAGATTGCGGCCGTTTGACCGAGGGAACCAGCCGATGGGGGCGCAAGGTCCACGAGGACTCCGGCCGAGAAACCGATGATGGCCCCGGCTGCTGGTCCGGCACTCATAGCGAAGGTGAGGACGACAACCAGCAGTAGCGCGGGAGTCGCCCCTGGGAGGCCCAACCGAGCGAAGAGGGACGCTTGTAGAACGACAGCCGTACCGAGGGCGGCGATCACCAGTAACACGCGTGACGTGTTCATCCGCATCATGATCAGCGCCTCGCAGACGTCGGATCAGTGGGCTCTGTGCCCGGTGTCCAAGACGCTGGTTCAGGTACGGTCGGCGCGGTCGGCGTCAGTGCATTTCGTGATTCAGTTCGAGGGACGACGACCACAACCCCGACGACGTCAAGAGCTCCCATCCGAGCAGCGGGTGAAATCAGTGCCACACGGTCAGCTTGGCCGGGTTCGCCGCGAAACCCGACGACGGTGCCCAGTGGCAATCCAGCGACGTACGGTCGACCCTCAGGTGACCCGAAAGTCACGAGTTGGTCGCCCTCCGCGACCGGTACCGTCGGGTCTAGCAGGCGCAAAATACTCTCGCCCGGTTGTCCAGTACCTTCTAGTGCGCCAGCGGCGCCCGAGGACACCAGCCGCGCCCCGATTACCGAATCGTCGTCGGTGGCTAGTTGCACGGTCGCGGTCGCTGGTCCGACCTCAATCACCTTGCCGACGAGCCCCTGACCGTTCATCACGCTCATATCGGCCGAGATACCGTCACCGCTGCCGGCATCGATCGTGACGGTGCCGTTGAACGTCTGCGCAGACCCATACGCGACAACCCGCGCTGGTAGTACCTGGAATCCGCCGACTCCGGCGAGTTTGAGCATTGCCTCAAGCTCCTCGCGGGCTCGCAAAACGTCTGACTGGGTCGCCGGGTTGCCGTTGACCTCTCGCAGCTGTTCGGAAGCCGCCGCCGAGCGCTCCTCGGCGTTACCGAAGCTCGTTGCCGACTGCGCCATGCTGACAAAAGGTGCGAATGCGGCGGCAACAGCCGTCTCGACTGGGCCGACCACGGCGCTGGCGATTCCCCGTAGGCCGCCGATCGCGCTGCTCCCCCGGACGTCGAGCAGGATCAACGTGATGGATACGAGCAGCAGCACACCGAGCACAGCTCGTGCTCTCGTCGCCTCACGCATCTCGCTCGTCTCTCATGTCCTACCCATCCCCCCGGATTGTCTCCCCCCGGATTGTCGTCAGCGCAACGCTGCGCGCTCACCACAGACTCGGCTCCGGCTAGTAACGTGACTCTGCTAGTAGAACTGGCTTTAGCGCTTCAAAGTCCTCGACACACCGACCAGTACCCAATGCGACACAACTTGCGGGATCTTCGGCGACCGTCACGGGCATTCCGGTCTCGTGGCGAAGCCGCTCGTCGAGGCCCTTGAGCAGGGCGCCGCCGCCGGTCAACACGATGCCGGAATCCATCACGTCGCCAGCGAGTTCCGGTGGGGTGCGGTCAAGCGTCGTGCGCACGGCATCCACAATCGCCGTAACAGGGTCATTCAGCGCCCGGCGGATCTCCTCAGCCGTCAACACCACGGTTCGCGGTAGTCCGCTGATCAAGTCCCGACCACGCACCTGCGCTTGCGGTTCGTTGCGGGTCGGGAAGGCAGACCCGAGGCGAATCTTGATGTCCTCGGCGGTCCGCTCCCCCAAGAGCAACGAGTACTCCTTTTTGACGTGGTGGATGATCGCATCGTCGAGTTGATCGCCTCCCACCCGTGCCGAGATACTCGTCACGATCCCACCGAGACTGATGACAGCGACTTCGGTTGTTCCGCCGCCAATGTCGACGACCATTGATCCTTCAGCATCGTGAACGGGAAGGCCAGCACCGATCGCGGCCGCCATTGGCTCCTCGATGACGAACACCCGCCGGGCGCCCGCTGCGTAGCCAGCATCCTTGACGGCGCGTTGTTCGACAGCGGTAATCCCTCCGGGAACGCAGATCACCAACCGTGGTTTGGCGAGGGTCCGGCGACCGTGAACCTTCTGGATGAAGTAGCGCAACATGCGTTCGGTCGTCTCGAAGTCGGAGACGACGCCGTTCTTCAGCGGGCGAATCGCCACGATGCCGTCGGGGGTCCGACCCAGCATCTGTTTGGCCGACGTGCCGACCGCCACGATCGCGCCGGTCCGCTGATCGAGCGCGACGACGCTTGGTTCGTCCAATACGATGCCGCGGCCCCGTACGTAGACCAAAGTATTCGCCGTCCCGAGATCGACCGCCATATCGCGGCCGAGCGCTGACATGGCGCCGGAGATCGACCACTTACTCCCCGCGGGTTCGGCGTTACCGGCGCGCGCACCGTCACTGGCTTCGGCGTCACGTCGCGCTGCGCGTGAGCTGCGCGGCGGGTTCCGTCGAGCGCGTTGCCCATGATTCTCGTCGATGAAGCCTGCCTCGTCGCGCGCGGATTCCACAACGGAGATTCGGTCGTTGGGGACGTCAGTCTCCGACCAATCCGAAGCCGAGGAATCGGCGGGCCTGGGTGGCGTCATGGCGCGGACGCTTACCTTCCAATTTGAGTGCACGGTGGGAAGGATTCGAGCTTACGTCGAAGTTAGCTCAATTCTGGGAAGAACAGGCCGATCTCTCGGTCCGCAGATTCTGACGAATCGGAACCATGTGTGACGTTATGGCTCATTTCGGTCGCAAAGTCGCCGCGAACCGTCCCTGGTTCGGCAACTTTGGGGTCAGTCGCGCCCATCATCGTGCGCCACGCGCCAACAACCCCGGGACCCTCGACGACGGCCGCCACGAGCGGCCCAGAGGTAATGAACTCAACAAGGTCGTCGAAGAACGGCTTCTCGCGGTGCTCGCCGTAGTGTTCCCCGGCGAGTTCAGCCGAGATCGTCCGCTGATCCATCGCGACGATCCGGTATCCGCGGCGCTCAAGGCGCGTCAGGACCTGGCCGGTTAGTCCACGGGCAACACCATCTGGCTTGACCAAGATCAATGTACGTTCGCTCATTGCTTTGTGCTCCTTGATATTCTTTCGGTTGGTGGTCGTTCAAGAATTTGTGGTCCGACCGTGCGCTCAGGCTACGTCGGGTTCTGGATCGTTAGCTTCCTGGGCTTCGCGGGCGGCCTTAATCGCATCACCTTGGCGGCCGACGCGGATCGCGTAGAACCACAGGACGGCGAAGACGGCGCCGAGGAAGAACATAATCGGGACGAGGAAGCCGAGCAGAATCAGGATCGCCTGCATCACCCATCCTCCGGTGAGCGCCCAGTCATGCCGCCGCTGGGCTGCAGACAAATAGATCGCCGCCAACACGAGGATGATTCCGCCAACGAGCCCGACCACTGGAGACGTCGCATTGGATTGGATCGCCACCGGAATTGCCAAGACGAGAATGATCGATTCGAATGCCAAAACTGCAGCGCACAGCGTCTTCATGGCGTCATGTTTTCATGTGTCATCAGGTCTACCTCGAATCGCTTCGACATCGGGGAGTCAGGACTCATCGTCGCGGTCATCTTCCTCGCGATCATCTTCCTCGCGATCTTCGGCATCGGTGATGCCGTCAACGTTCTGTAGCGGGTCGTCCTCAGTGCCCTGGTCATCGACCAACTCACCGGGATGCGCCGGCACGCGGAGGCGTTTGGGGAGCAGCATCTTGCGAACATCTGCCGCTGTCACGACTGAGCCCAGGGCAACCACTGCCGCAGATCCCCATTCGGCGACATCGTCTGCCATTCCGACGGCTACATCGACGGCCTCGTCCATCTTCGAGCACGCAACGACCCGATCTTCGCCGAACACGTCTATGGCAATCTGCGCGAGGTCGTCGACCGGTAGCGAGCGTGGCGAGGAGTTGCGGGTCACGACGATCGAATCGAACCCTGGTTCCAGGGCCTCCAGGATCCCGCGCACGTCTTTGTCCGCGACGACGGAGACGACGGCGATCAGGCGACTGAAGTCGAAGGACTCGGCCAGCGTTGACACGATAGCCCGGGCGCCGTGTGGGTTGTGCGCAGCATCGATGAAGACGGTGGGGCTCGTCCGGACGCGCTCGAGGCGACCGGGAGAGGTCGCTTCGGCAAGACCGGCGCTGATGGTCTCCTTGTCCAGAGCACGGTCAGGACTTGCTCCCAGGAAGCTCTCAACCGCGGCAAGGGCAACGGCAGCGTTGGCAGCCTGGTGCTCACCGTGCAGCGAGAGATAGAGCTCCTCGTAGTCCCCCGACAACCCGTGCACGACGATTTGCTGACCTCCGACGGCCAGAGTGCGATCGACGACCGCGAACTCAACCCCCTCGCGAGCGGGCTCGATTCCGAGGTCGGCGCAGCGATCCATCAGCACGCTTGCGGCCTGTGGCTCCTGGCGGGCAAAAACTGCCATGGCGCCCGGCTTGAGGATCCCGGCCTTCTCGCGGGCGATATCGGCAATGTTGTCTCCGAGGTAGTCCTGGTGGTCCATGCCAATCGGCGTAACGACACACACCGCCGGGTCAACGACGTTCGTCGCATCCCACGTCCCACCCATTCCACATTCGATGATCATGACATCGACCGGGGCGTCGGCGAAGCGGGCAAATGCCAGTGCTGTAACGGCCTCGAACATCGTCACTGGCGGTGCGGCAACTCCAGCGGCTTGGTCGTCGATCATTCGTAGAAAGGGTTCGATCTCGCGGTAGCCATCGGCGAAGCTCTGCTCGGAGATGGGCTCGCCGTCGAGTTCAATCCGATCGGTCACCGACTCCAGCGATGGGCTGGTGTAGAGCCCCGTGGTCAAACCGTATTCACGCAGCAGACTCTCGATGATCCGCGCGGTACTGGTTTTGCCGTTCGTCCCCGCGATGTGAATGACCGGGGCACACTTCTGCGGCTCACCGAGGAAATCCATCAACGCGGTGATCCGCCCAAGCTCCGGGGCAACCTTGCTTTCCGGCCAGCGTTCGGCTAGATCGGAAAGCACATTCTCGAAGTCTGAGGGTTCATCCTGGGTGCCCGGCATGAGGTCAGTCTAGGGTCTAGTTTTTGGCAGGTGACTGCGGTCGGGCGCCCTTCACTAGGATGAGCGACATGACCGACGATCTGACCGCCCGTTCCACCATGCCCGAAAAGCCCTCTCTCGATGGAATTGAGGCGAAGTGGGCGCAGGTTTGGGATGCCAACAACACCTACACGTTCGACCGGACGAAGACCCGCGACGAGGTCTACTCCATCGATACGCCACCGCCCACAGTGAGCGGATCACTGCACGTCGGTCACGTCTTCAGCTACACCCACACGGACACGATCGCGCGTTACCAGCGAATGCGCGGCCTTGAGGTCTTCTACCCCATGGGGTGGGACGACAATGGCCTACCAACCGAGCGCCGGGTGCAGAACTACTTCGGGGTGCGATGCGAGCCGACACTGCCCTATGACCCGAGCTTCACCCCGCCGGAGAAGCCAGAGAAGAACCAGCTGCCGATCTCGCGGCGCAACTTCATCGAACTCTGCGAGCAGTTGACGGTCCAAGACGAGAAGGTCTTCGAAGATCTATGGCGCCAACTCGGGCTGTCCGTGGATTGGGCGAATACGTACCAAACGATCGATGAGGGCGCTCGGGCCACATCTCAGCGGGCATTCCTACGCAACCTGGCGCGCGGCGAGGCCTACCAAGCAGAAGCGCCCACGCTGTGGGATGTCACGTTCCGGACCGCTGTTGCCCAGGCGGAACTCGAAGACCGTGAACGTCCCGGGGCCTATCACCGGATCGGGTTCCCACGAACCGACAACGGCGAAGCGGTATTCATCGAGACGACTCGCCCCGAACTCCTTGCTGCCTGTGTGGCGCTGGTTGCCCACCCAGATGATGAGCGGTACCAGCCGCTATTCGGCTCCACCGTGACCTCACCGGTATTCAAGGTTGATGTCCCCGTCCTCGCCCACCACCTAGCCGATCCTGAGAAGGGATCCGGTATCGCGATGATCTGTACGTTTGGTGACACCACCGACGTCATCTGGTGGCGCGCCTTGGATCTACCAACCCGCCCGATCTTGGGACGCGACGGTCGCATCATCCGGGACACCCCTGAATGGATTACCGACGCAAGCGGCCGTGACGCCTACGAGCAACTGGCCGGGGCGACAGTGTTCACCGCAAAGGAGCGGACAGTCGGCCTGTTGACTGAGACCGGCGACCTCGTTGGCGAACCGAAAACGATCAGCCATCCCGTCAAGTTCTTCGAGAAGGGCGAGAAGCCACTTGAGATCGTGACGTCGCGCCAGTGGTACATCCGCAATGGCGGTCGTGATATGGCCCTACGCGAGGAACTCCTCACTCGCGGCGCGGAAATCGACTGGCACCCGGCCCATATGCAGGTGCGGTATCGCAACTGGGTCGAGGGACTCAATAGTGACTGGCTGATCTCCCGCCAGCGATTCTTCGGTGTGCCGATCCCCCTGTGGTATCCGCTTGATGACGCTGGTGATCCGATCTACGACTCGCCGATTACCCCCGAGGGGGCGAGTCTGCCGGTAGATCCATCCGCGGAGGCACCTGAGGGATTCAACGAGGCGTCGCGCGGTGAACCCGGCGGCTTTATGGGAGACCCGGACATCATGGATACCTGGGCGACCTCATCGCTTACCCCGCAAATCGCCGGTGGGTGGGAGCGCGACCCCGACTTGTGGTCGCGGGTCTTCCCGATGGATTTGCGCCCGCAAGCGCACGAGATCATCCGTACGTGGTTGTTCTCGACCGTGGTTCGAGCCGACCTGGAGAACGACTCGCTGCCGTGGAAGCACGCGGCGATCAGTGGGTGGATTCTTGATCCAGACCGTAAGAAGATGAGTAAGTCCAAAGGAAATGTCGTCACTCCCGCAGATCTGTTGAGCGAGTACGGCTCGGACGCCGTTCGCTATTGGGCCGCCTCCGGTCGCCCCGGCACCGACACCGCCTACGACGTTGGTCAGATGAAGATTGGACGCCGCCTAGCGATTAAGATTCTGAATGCCTCAAAGTTCGCCCTCATGTTGGGCGCACAGCGAGACGATTCGGCGATCACCGAACCGATCGACCAAGCGATGTTGGCCGGGCTGCGCCAAGTCGTCGCCGATGCCACGTCGGCCTTCAACGACTACAACTACACGAAGGCGTTGGAACTGGCCGAGACCTTCTTCTGGTCGTTCTGCGATGACTACATCGAACTAATCAAGGAGCGCGCCCACGGTGCCCGCGGCGAGCAAGCAGCGGCGTCGGCGAAGGCCACCCTCGCGCTGGCGTTGTCGGTTCAGCTTCGCCTGTTCGCACCGTTCCTCCCGTTCGTCACCGAAGAGGTCTGGTCCTGGTGGCAAGAAGGCCTGATCCACAAGTCCACCTGGCCGACGGTGGCAGAGCTTGGTGCTGCAGCAGGCGCTGACCACGCCGTGATGACCGATGCCGCGATTGTGTTGACCGCGATCCGCAAGGCCAAGTCCGAAGCTAAGGTCTCAATGCGAACGGCGGTTGCTTCGACGTCGGTGACAGGTCCGGCCGCGGCTGTGGCCAATGCTGAACTAGCGGCGGCGGATCTTACTGCCGCCGGTAGCGTTGCTGATCTCAGCTTTAGTGCTGACGATGGCGAGTACCTAGTCGCGGCGGTTGTGCTCTAGAGGCCACAGACTCTGTCGCAGCTTTCGCGTTCACCTTTCGGTTACCTGCCGCAAGCGAGTGAAGATCACCGCGGCTCACCAGGAATCAGCGGACAAGGTGCGCGATTCTCGACAACGTGACTAACATCGATATCGCTAGCGAAGCAGACCAACCGCTGGAACCAGCAGACGCGGCGATTGCGCTTGATCTGCTGCTCACCGAGGCTGCCCTCGGGACGGCGTATCACTTCCGACCGCGGACCGCGACCTTGCGACTCGCGGCGAAGCTCGCGTCCAAACCGGCTGCGGTAGCTCGACGGACGCGAGACCTCGCCACCGAGCTCGCCAGAATTGCCGCCGGAAAGTCCGAGGTCGCTCCGGATACGCGGGATCGTCGGTTCGCGGAGCGCGAGTGGGACGAAAACCCGCTCTTGCGCCGCGTACTTCAGAGCTATCTGGCAGCGGGTAAGACAGCAGAGGATCTGCTCTCGGATGCCGAACTTAGCTACGACGACCAAGAGAAGGCCGACTTCCTAATCCGTAACATTAACGAGGCCCTCGCTCCGAGCAACAATCCACTGCTGAACCCCTCGGCCCTGAAGGCAGCGAAGGAGACGAAGGGTGGAAGCCTCGCCCGTGGAGCACGGGCATTCGCAAACGATCTGCAGCACGCACCTCGCCTGCCATCGATGGCTAGCGATGAGGGCTTCGTCCTAGGCGAGAACATCGCGGCGACACCGGGCTCAGTCATCTGGCGCACGGAGATGTTTGAGCTAATCCAGTATCAGCCGACAACCAAGACGGTCTATCGCCATCCAGTCATCATTATTCCACCGATGATCAACAAGTTCTATGCGGTTGATCTAGCACCGGGTCGCAGCATGGTCGAGTACCTCTTGAGCCAGGGCCAGCAGGTCTTCGCCATCTCGTGGCGCAACCCAACTGCGGAACACCGCGACTGGGGATTTGATGAGTACGGCGCGAGCATCCTCGAGGCGATCGCGGCCGCCCGCGCCATTACGAAGGCGAAGAAGGTCAACCTCTACGCCATGTGCTCCGGTGGCATTGTCACGACGATGACGTTGGCTCATCTGAAGAAGATCGGCGACGCCGAGCAGGTCGCCGGGCTTGGACTCGCCGTTGCCGTCCTCGATCAAGACCATGCGGGCCTGGCGACGGCCGCACTCGATAGCAAAACCGCGAAAGCCGCGATCGCTATCTCGGCATCGCGCGGGTACCTCGATGGCCGTCATCTCGCCGAAGCGTTCGCCTGGCTACGACCAACTGACCTGGTGTGGGGCTACTGGATTAACAACTACTTGTTGGGCCGCACACCACCGAAGTTCGACGTACTGTTCTGGAATGCCGACACGACTCGGATGGCCGCCGCCTTGCACAAAGACTTTGTCGAGACGGGTCTGACAAATAGCCTCGCCCACGCCGGAGAGTCCAAGATCATGGGAACGAAAGTTGACCTGGGAACCGTCGACGTCGACTCCTACATCATCGCCGGAATCTCCGATCACATTTGCCCGTGGTCGGCCTGCTACGCCACAACGCAACTACTCGGCGGGGAGATGAAGTTCGTCTTGTCCAACAGCGGCCACATCGCGGCAATCGTCAATCCCCCAACAAATCCGAAAGCCACCTACCGAGTCGCCGAGAGTAACCCGGCAAGCTACGAGGAGTGGTTCGAACAAGCTGAGAGGGTCCCCGGGAGTTGGTGGAGTGACTTCGCGAAATGGCTGGGTAAGCGTGGTGGTGGAAAGGTCAGTGCTCCACAGACGTTGGGTGATGCCAGCCATCCGGTAGTTGCCGCCGCTCCTGGGACCTACATCCTCGAACCGTAGGTAATCGCCACTGCTGGCGATCCCAAGGCGTACTCTTGCCGGATGCCCCCCAAGCTGACAGTGCCACCGGTTCGGGAATCAGAAGTCCTCGATATCGAGGTCGGTAGGCAGCGGTTCCGCGTCGTGATCGATCGTGGCACTGGCGGCGGCATTCCACTGCTCCTGATGAACGGTATCGGCGCTCGCCTGGAACTACTCCAACCACTCGTGGATGAGCTTTCGCCCGCGCGGACCGTGATTCGCTTCGATGCGCCCGGGGTCGGGGCCTCTTCCACCGCGAGCAGGCCGTATCGCTTCCGTCGCCTCGCTAGGCAGCTCGCGACGGTCCTCGACGATCTCGGGTACGACCAGGTTGATGTGCTGGGAATCTCTTGGGGCGGCGGCCTGGCTCAACAGTTCGCTTGGAGTCAGGCGAAACGGTGTCGACGCCTGGTGTTGGCGTCGACGGCGACCGGAGCCATCATGATTCCAGCACACCCCAAGATCCTGGCAAAGATGCTGACACACCGGCGTTATACCGACCCGGACTATCTGGAAGAAGTGGCTCACGAGCTCTACGGCGGGACCATGCGCGACGATCCAGCCGCTGCACTCGCTGCCCTGCGCGCAAAAGGAACGAGCCACAATGCCGTCGGATACGTCATGCAACTGAGTGCCGGGATGGCATGGACGAGCGTTCCATTCCTGCCCCTGATCACGGTCCCCACCCTGGTGATGTCGGGTAATGATGATCCGCTGATTCCTGCCTGTAACGCCAAGTTGATGGCGCGCCTGATCCCAAACTCGCAACTCGACATCTTCGACGGCGGACACCTCGCGGTTGTGACTGAGGCAGATCAGCGCGTCCCGACGATCGAGCGCTTTCTCGATGAAGTCGATGAAGTCGATGAAGTCGATGAAGTCGATGAAGTCGATGAAGTCGATGAAGAAAGATTTCACGGCCCTCCACCTGTCAACTAACGAGTAGTTTCGAAGAGGTACCCACCACATGCGCGCAGCACACATCACTGACCTCACCGGCCCAGACGCGATCACCCTCGCGGAGGTCGCACCCCCGGAGCTAGGACCCGGTCAGATCCTGATTGATGTCCAGGCAGCGGGCGTGACCTTCCCTGATCTGTTGATGAGTCGAGGTGAGTACCAACTCAAACCACCCGTTCCGTTCATCCCCGGCTGCGAGGTTGCCGGCACCGTCGGCAAAGCCCCCGCGGGCAGCGGCTGGAACGTCGGCGACCGGGTGGCTGCGTTCACCATGCTTAACGGCTATGCCGAGCAGGTAGCCGCAAATGCGGACTGGGCTGTGCGACTACCGGACGCGATGTCCTTCGAGCAGGGGTGTGCGCTACCCATGAACTATCTAACAATGGATTTTGCGCTTGCGCGTCGCGGACGGATCAAAGCGGGCGAGACAGTGCTGATCCACGGGGCGGCCGGCGGTATCGGGACGGCCGGCATTCAGCTCGCCAAGGCTCACGGCGCGAGCGTGATCGCGGTGGCATCCACAAAAGGCAAGCGCGAGGTCGCGATAGCCGCCGGAGCCGACGACGCCATCGATGTCGACGGCTTCCTCCCGGCGGTTAAGGAACTCACGGGCGGTCGAGGTGTCGACATCGTTGTTGATCCGGTCGGCGGTGATCGCTTCACCGATTCGCTTCGTAGTCTGGCGCCACAGGGTCGGCTACTGGTTATTGGTTTTACGGCCGGTGAGATTCCGACGGTCAAGGTGAACCGTCTCCTGCTCAACAACATCGACATTGTGGGGGTCGCGTGGGGCAGTTTCGCGTTCGCGGACCTTGCCTATATCGGTTCGCAGTGGAAAGAGATCGAGAAGCTACTTGAGCGTGGAGTTATCGATCCACCGCTGGGTCGGAGCTATCCGCTGGCTAGCGCCGCGGCTGCCGTTGGGGAACTCGCGCAGCGAACCGCGACGGGGAAAGTGGTCGTGGCCGTCACCCGCTAGCTACGGACACCTCATCGGTTAAGAAGCGTGGCGGAACTAGGCGCTCTTCTCGCGGGGGGTACGGGGTTTAGCGTCGCGGCGTACCAAGGTCGGATTGACCTTCTCGCGTACCACCTCGTTGGTGATGACGACCTTGGCGACATCGTCGCGGCTGGGCACGTCATACATGACGTTGAGCAGGACTTCTTCCAGGATGGCGCGCAGCCCGCGAGCACCCGTCCCGCGTAGGAGCGCCTGGTCGGCAATCGCTACGAGCGCGTCGTCTGTGAATTCCAGTTCTACGCCATCAAGTTCAAACAGCTTCTTGTACTGCCTGGTAAGAGCGTTGCGCGGCTTGCTCAGGACCTCGATCAAGGCTGCCTGGTCAAGGGCTGTCACTGACGTGAAGACGGGAAGCCGACCGACGAACTCAGGAATCAGCCCAAACTTCAGAAGGTCCTCAGGCATCGCCTTGCTGAAGATGTCACCCGGGTTGGTGTTGTCAGCCTCAGAGGAATCCGAGGTGAACCCTAGCGACTTCTTGCCGATCCGCTGATCGATGATGGTGTCTAACCCAGCGAAGGCCCCGCCAACGATGAACAGCACATTGGTGGTGTCGATCTGGATGAGTTCTTGGTGGGGGTGCTTGCGCCCGCCCTGCGGTGGGACCGAGGCGGTCGTTCCCTCGAGGATCTTCAGCAATGCTTGTTGGACACCCTCGCCAGATACATCGCGAGTGATCGACGGGTTCTCGCTCTTGCGCGCCACCTTGTCGATCTCGTCGATGTAGATGATGCCGGTTTCGGCCTTCTTCACATCGAAGTCTGCTGCCTGGATGAGCTTGAGCAGAATGTTCTCAACATCCTCGCCGACGTAGCCGGCTTCAGTGAGCGCAGTGGCATCGGCGATCGCGATCGGGACGTTGATCATGCGCGCTAGTGTTTGTGCGAGCAGGGTCTTCCCAGAACCGGTGGGTCCGAGCAGCAGGATGTTGGACTTCGCGAGCTCAATATTGTCTTCGCGCTTCGTCTCGTTCTGCCCCGCCTGCACCCGCTTGTAGTGGTTGTAGACGGCAACGCTCATCGACTTCTTCGCGTGGTCCTGGCCGATGACGTAGTTCGACAGGTACTCGTAGATCTCTTTAGGCTTGGGAAGTTCATCGAGTTGCAGATCTGAGGCTTCATTGAGCTCTTCTTCGATGATCTCGTTGCAGAGATCGATGCACTCGTCACAGATGTAGACGCCGGGGCCCGCAATGAGCTTCTTGACCTGCTTTTGGCTCTTTCCACAGAAAGAACACTTCAGCAAGTCTCCGCCGTCACCAATCCGTGCCACGTGCCTCGCCCCCCTCGACTAGTTGTGTCATAGACGGTACCTGAGGAATCCGGATTCGGCTCGCTGCATTAGAAGACACGAGAACTCTTTCGGAGCAATGTTTGCCAACTTTGCCAACTCAGACACATCAAGCTTTGGGTTTGCCCTTACGGGATTCCACGACCTGATCGATGATGCCGTATTCCTTTGCCTGGGCGGCAGTAAGGATATTGTCGCGCTCGATATCCCGCTGAATAAGCTCAATCGAACGGCCCGTGTGCTCGGCGATGATGCCTTCCATCTCGGCGCGCATCCGGAGGATCTCGTTGGCTTGGATCTCGATATCCGATCCTTGGCCGCCACCCTCGCTGTAGGGCTGGTGGATGAGGATCCGGGAGTGCGGAAGCGCGTGACGCTTACCGGGAGTTCCCGCGGCGAGCAATACCGCCGCCGCCGACGCAGCCTGGCCCAGACATACCGTCTGAACCTCAGGCTTGATGAACTGCATCGTGTCGTAGATCGCCGTCATCGCCGTGTAGGAACCACCGGGTGAGTTGATGTAGATCGAGATATCACGATCCGGGTCCATCGACTCCAGGCAGAGCAGTTGGGCCATGACATCGTCGGCGCTGGCATCGTCGATCTGCACACCAAGGAAGATAATGCGCTCTTCGAACAGCTTCGTGTAGGGATTGTGAACCCGCTCGCCGTTAGCCGTGCGCTCACGGAACTCCGGCAGAATGTAGCGCGAGGTTGGTTGTCCAACTGTTGGCAGTTCTAGTTTCATGCCGTGCCGCCCTTTCCGGCCACATCATTCGCACTTCGGACAACGTGATCGATGAATCCGTAGTCCTTGGCCTGATCGGCGTCGAACCAGCGGTCACGATCGGAGTCTTTCTCGATCTGCTCGGGGGTCTGGCCCGTGTGCTCGGCGATGAGCCCCGCGAGCTGCTTCTTGATAAGCAGCATTTGCTGGGCCTGGATCTTAATATCTGATGCGGTTCCACCGAGTCCACCGGATGGCTGATGCATCATGATCCGAGCATGCGGAAGGCTGTAGCGCTTACCGGGGGCACCCGCGCTTAGGAGGAACTGGCCCATCGATGCGGCCAAACCCATCGCAACGGTGGCAACGTCGTTCGTGACGAACTGCATGGTGTCGTAGATCGCCATGCCAGCGGTCACTGATCCACCGGGTGAGTTGATGTAGAGGTAGATATCCGAATCCGGATTCTCAGCTGCGAGCAGCAGAATCTGGGCACAGATGAGGTTCGAGTTCGAATCCTCGACGGCTGCACCGAGGAAGATGATGCGCTCCTCAAGCAGTGCCTGGTAAACGGCCTGGTCGTGGCCGAACCCGGCTGGTAACGCATTAGTTGGCGCCAGTTGATCAGTCATTATGCGAATCGCACCCTTCAGTCAGACGGTCTACGGACACTAACGCCGGGATCGCGGAAAAACGTCCCGCAATCGCACGTGTTCGCCAACAGGTGAACACGTGCGGCATTCGTGCGACTACTTCTTGTCTTCTTGTTCCTTGAACGCGGCTTCGTCGGCGGCCGCTTCGGCAGCTTCTTGCGCCTCGTCGAGCTCTTCACCTACAGCTTCGATGACTTCTTCGAGCGCCTCGATCTCAGCGATCTCAGCGATTGCCTCTTCGACGATTTCGTCTTCTAGCTCCTCAAGGGCTTCTTCTTCGAGTTCCTCGTCTAGGGCCGCATCCAGCGAGCTCAGATCGACCACGTTGCCCGACGCATCCGTCACGGTTGCTAGGTGCAGAATCGATGCCAGTGCCTTACCGCGGCGAACATCCGCCACCGCCATCTGGACCTGGTTGGCCTGGACGAGGGCTTCAGCGAACTGATCCGGAGTCATCCCGTACCGGGGCGCTTGACTGACGAGCCACTGGGTGAGTTCGGCCTGTCCAACTACAACTGCCTCGGCATCAGCGACCTTGTCCAGAATGAACTGGGTCTTGATCGCCTTGCTCGTGTCTTCTTCAACCTCGGTGCGGTGTGCATCATCATCGTCGCCACCGTGGCCGTCTTGGAAGTGCTCGTCAACCTGAGCCGCGAGCATCGATTGCGGAACGTGGATCTCGGTGTTCTCTAGGAGGTAGTCGAGCACCTTCTCCCGAGCTGCCATGCCCTGCTCAACGAGCGCCATCTTCTCGACGCGCTCGCGCAAGTCTGCTTTGAGCTCGTCAAGGGTGTCGAACTCGCTGGCTAGCTGCGCAAACTCATCATCTGCGTCGGGTAGTGAGCGCTCGCGAACCTCTTTGACATCCACGGCAAGTTCAATCTCGCGGTCAACATGTTCGCCCTCTTCCGGGCTGAAGGTGAAGGTCGTTGACTCATCCTTGGACAGGCCACGAATCGCCTCGTCTGCTCCCGAGACCATGCCGACGCTGCCTACCTCGTAGGACAAGGCCGTTGCGCAGTAGTCCTCGATGCGCTCGCCGTCCAGCGAACCGACGACGTCAATGAGGACGAGGTCTTCATCTGCTGCCGCCCGGTCAACCGGAACAGCAGTTCCGAAGCGCTTGCGCAACTCGTCGAGCTGCTCGTCAACCTTCGCGTCGTCGACGACCGAATCCTCGACCTCGACGGAGATGTCGCTGTAGTCGGCGACCTCAAACTCGGGACGAATGTCGACCTCGGCGGTGAATACAACTTTGTCGTTATCGCTGACCTCTGTGACCTCAACCTCTGGCTGGCTCACAATGTTCAGTTCGTTCTCCGCAACAGCGCTCTCATAGGCGGCGGGCAGAATCTCGTTGACGGCTTCTTCCAGGACCGCGCCACGACCGACTCGCTGATCGATGATCTGCGACGGAACCTTGCCCTTGCGGAAACCTGGAACGTTCACCTGGGAGCTGATGCGCTTGTACGCGGCATCGATACTCTCGCCCATCTCATCGAAGGGGACCTCGATCGTCAGCTTGACGCGGGTCGGGTTCAGGTTCTCGACTGTGCTCTTCACAAACAATCCTTGATCCGTTGAGGTGGGTCCGCCTCGTGTGCCATACCGACTCATTGGGCGGGTGCGTCCGACGCTGGTGCGTCCGATGCGGGACATCGAATCAGCAACCGAACGACGTGGAACTACGAACGCCAAGCGGTTGCTGATCGCGACTTGTCGGGGCGGGGAGACTCGAACTCCCGGTCTCCTGCTCCCAAAGCAGGCGCGCTAGCCACTACGCTACGCCCCGGTCTAACTCGGCCAGTGTAGTCAAACCCACCTGCAGCGCAATCAGCGCCGTTAGGTAGTTCGACCGGATGCTAAATCAGGCAAGCGCTATGCCTGATAAGCAACCTCACCGTCGATGCGGGTTTCGCGACAAGTAATCGAATCCCAGCCATCTGGATCACTTGTCCACGGGTTGTCCGAGAGGATCGCGTAGTCGGCCCGTTTGCCCACCTCGAGTGTGCCTCGATCATCAGCATGAATCTGCCAGGCGGCATCGATCGTGATGGCCTTCAGCGCTTCCTCAGGTGAGACAGCCTCGTTGCCATTGAGGACTTCACCGTTGCCACGCATGACGCGCTTGACTGCTGTCTTGGCCGAGAGCAGCGGATGAATCGGCGTCACGTTGTAGTCCGAATGCAGCGATGGCCGCAGTCCGGCTTTGAGTGCGCTGGCCACCATGTCTAGGCGATCGGCACGCTCCGGCCCGAGGATGTTCTTCTGAAATACCTCACCCCAGTAGTAGACGTGGTTCATGAGGAAGCTCGGCGAGATCCCGAGCTCACTCATCTTCACGAAGTCCTGTACGTGGGAGAAGGAGCAGTGCTCCAGGCGGTGGCGTAGGTCGGTATCCTCCCGCCCAGCGAGAGCGTCGGCGTAAGCGGCCACCCCGAACTCGACAGCCGCGTCACCGTTGGTGTGGACCATCAGTTGCCAGCCTGCATCGAGACCTTCGATCATGACCGCTCGCAACTCTTCGGGGGTCATATTGGTATGTCCGCCGGATGTTTCGTTGAGGTATGGCTGTTGGAAGTAGCCAGAACGGCCCTGGTTAGACCCATCGGTCACGATTTTCCATGCATCTGCTCGAACCATTGCGTCGCCTGCAAACGGCGTGACGCCAGCGGCTTCCCACGCAGCATTGCCCAGGGACGCCCATTGTGCCGTCGAGATCCGCGTCGGTAGTCGCTTCATTCCGTTCAACTGGTGCAGTAGGGCGACCTCCCCGACACCGATCACCGCGCCTGTAGCGGCTTCACGCAGTGACGTGACACCTGTGGCTGCCGCATCGTTCATGATCTTGATGAGCGTGCCCGCAGCATCCGCCTGGCTCGGCTGCGGGACGACCGCGACAAACGGCATGATCGCGCCGGATTCGCTGAGGACACCAGTCAACGCGCCGTCGGCCTTTTCGAAGGTTCCACCAGGCGGGTTCGGGGTCGAGTCGGTGACCTTCGCTAGTTCGAGCGCCTTGGAGTTGACGTACCCGAAGTGCATTGAAGCGTTGAGAATGAATACCGGGTTGTTCGGTGACACCTGGTCCAATATTGCGCGTGTGAGGTTCGGCTCCCCGTCGTACAGACTCGGGTCAAAGAGTTTGCCCAGGACCCACTCGCCATCGGGAGTCGCGGCTGCAACGGCCTTCACCTTGGCAACCACATCATCGAATGTCGGATTCTCCAGGGCGGATAAGTCAGGCCAGGGCTCCACAAGCATCGTCGTCCACAGATGCATATGCGGCTCAATCAGCCCGGGAGAGATGACCCCGTCACCCGCTTTAACGATCTCGGTGCCGGCGCCGACGAGGCCTTCGACGTCGGAGGCAGATCCCAATCCGGTGATCACACCGCCAGAGATCGCCATCGCCTCAACCTCCGCTGCACCGGGGATGCCTGTGGCGATCCGGCCCAGCACTAATAGGTCGGCCTTGCCGGTGGCTGGGCGGTAGTAGTTTGCCGGAGTCCCTGCGGAAGCAGGCACCAATAGGTGAGACGCCATCGCGGTATGCAGAGGGTTGGGTGAACAGCAGGCGATCTCGTGCGTGTGGCTCTGGTACATCCGCGTCCTATCGATAGGGGTAAGGCGACCGCTCGGCTACATCTCCCACCGTGCGACTACATGGCCTTCGCAGGCTACCGACAATCCGGGTCGGAGTCATCGGAGGCAAGACACGGCACTCACCCAATCGCGTGACGGCAATGACCAAGGCAACACGACGGGGCCAATCCAAGATTAGGTAGTCGCAACCAGCGCGTTGTTCTTGAGGCGATACAGCACGTGCCGCCTCAAACGGTGGTCTCGATCTAACGCCGGGTGATCGAAATCGTCACGTGTCTCGTGTGTCATCCCGACGCGCTCCATGACATTGATCGAGCGTTGGTTCACGACCGCGGTCATTGACACGATTTCAGTCAGGCGGTGTCGACCAAAGCCGCAAGCGATTGCGGCCCTTGCAGCTTCGGTTGCATAGCCCTGTCCCCACCACTGGCGCGCGAGACGCCAACTAACTTCTATCGGTGGTTCCTGGGCGCTCGCGATGGGAAGCTTCGGGCTGACTGGTGTCAGTCCAACGAAACCCATCATCGACTCATGGCTCGGGTGTTGAACCGCCCACAATCCGAATCCGTTGGCAGACATCTCTTCTCCTATGCGTACGGCTAGGGCATCGCTTTCGGCGCGAGAGAGCGGGTGGGGGAAGTACTCCATAACAGCGGGGTCCGCATTGATCTGAGCGAATGACTCAAAATCCGTGGGTCGCCAAGGTCGCAGCAACAACCGTTCAGTTCGAAGCTCGGTCAGTCGGGAAACTTAGCGTCCTCAGCTTGCCGGTCGTGACAGCCTCATAGGCGCGCTGTCTGATCATCGAACGCCTCAGGTAGTATCCAACCGCGCCGTGAGGCGTATGCGGGTGTAGCTCAATGGTAGAGCCCCAGCCTTCCAAGCTGGCCATGCCGGTTCGATCCCGGTCACCCGCTCCAAGAGCACCTAGCGGAAGAACGTGAGTGACGGCTGGATCCTCATGACTGCTGCCAGAATCTCGGCTGCATCGGAGATCGCGGATTCGACGTCCGCGACCGTCACCGCGTCACCCGGCTAGCGAGGGTACTCAATCTCCGAACAGCGACGCCGCAGAGCGCCGAAGCTGTCAAAGGTCCACCGAATTGCGCCCGGACGACAGCCTTTACTGGTTCTGGCACGTAGATTCACCTAGGCCAGTGCGGGTGTGACCGGGACTAGTGTGACGTCGTAGCCCATTTGTCGGAGCTGATTGATGGCGTGGCTCTTGGTTCGTTCGGGTTTGATGCGGGTGTAGTAG
>Ga0335398_10000691_pt1 | contig 58843 bp, 29 predicted proteins | sample BON03_FD_205742 | JGI IMG/M metagenome (GOLD analysis project Ga0335398, IMG submission 205742) | Freshwater microbial communities from Lake Bonney liftoff mats and glacier meltwater in Antarctica - BON-03 (spades assembly) (version 2) | ecosystem: Environmental > Aquatic > Freshwater > Ice >... | reverse complement strand
AATGGAAGTGTTTCTGAAGAGAGCCGAGTTTCCCAACTGGCAACCGACGCTACGATTCCTGCTGTCTCGTCGCGTGACGAGTCTGGGGCATAAAGGTGTTATTGAGTTGCTTGAACGCTTTTTGAAGAAGATTGACCTGCGAAACGTCTCCAAATCGATGGGCTTGGCACTGACAGCGCAGGATGCATTGGCAATTCTCCTGGATCGTGGCCTGAATTTGCAGGGGCCGTTGCTTGAGCGATTCACGACAATCTGCCTGAAGACCATCGAGCAGGATGTCGCCCCAAAATCGCGACTTGAACTGGCTCTAATGCTGGGACGTATTGGAGATCCGCGGGTTGCCGAGAGTCTAAACGATGCAAACGCGTGGGTAACGGTTCCCGCGGGCGATTACATCTACGGTGACGACAACACGAAAATCAACATCGAGCGCCCCTTTCAGCTTTCCAGGTACGCGGTAACCAACGCCCAGTTTGCCGGGTTCGTGGCTGAGGGATATCAGGATCAGCAACTGTGGCATCCCGCTGGATGGACATGGAGAGAATCGAACAACATCACTCAGCCTGACCACTGGGCAGATTCCAAATGGAATGGAGCCACATGTCCGGTCGTCGGCGTTTCCTGGTGGGAAGCCGATGCCTTTTGCCGCTGGGCAAAGGTTCGACTTCCAAACGAACACGAATGGGAAGCTGCCGCACGAGGACCAAAGGGATTGGAATATCCGTGGAGCGATCAATGGCAGGAAGGACTTTGCAACTCCGCCGAAACCGGCCTTGGGCGAACGAGCCCAGTGGGAATCTTTCCGAAATCCGGGTCGTTCTGCGGTGCCCAGGACATGGCAGGAAATGTGTGGGAATGGTGCAGCGAACATTACGATCACGAAGAGCGAAAGAAGGACAATGCTGGCCGCGTGTTGCGTGGCGGTTCCTGGATCATTCAGGCGGCCATCTGCCGTTCCTCGATTCGCTACGACGACCAACCCGGTAGCCGTTACTTCTACTTTGGTTTTCGTGTGGCGAGAACTTTATAGCCTGTCGGCTTGTGCCTTTACTGCTTGCGGCTTTGCAGCTTTTCCCCTTTACCAGCGTGGCGAGGCACGAGCCGCGCCGAAATTTTGCGAGGACGATTTTCCTGACAATTCCGCAGCTCGTCCATTTATTGCTGTTTTACGATCTGATGTCTGCACAAAATGCTCCGGCCTTCAGTACCAATGCTCATGCCCGAGCATTGACCGCCATCAGTCTCGATGATGATGCACAGATTGTGACGACAGCGGCTGAGGACGGCGTGTTGCGACTATGGAAACGACTCTCAGGTAGACTGGAGCTTGTGTTTGAGTTGACGAATGATTCGACTCCGATTCAGGAAATGCGATTATCGCCAGACGGTGAGTTTCTGTATCTGCTCCGCAAAGGGGAACGGGGAGTTCGACGATTGGATATTGCCCGTTTGATGACTTTGTTCAGTGAGCATGGTTTGTAAGGTGTCGGCGAGCTGTTGGAGACCTTCGGTCATGGCGGTGGCTCGGTCGGAGACCGGCCACAACATGGGAGACCGGCCACAACATGGGTCATGTAAGGCGGCTCGCCGACGGGTGCGCAGGGTGTTAGACTGTTCGTGGAAATCGAACGAACGACCTCAGCGAGCCTGCCTCATGAATCCCAGCAATGCTGCCACTGTTGACACGGTCTGCGATGCATTTGAACGCGAATGGATTGCAGGTCGCGTACCGAATATCCTGGCCGCGCTGGACGGCATCGCACTGGAACTCCGGACAACACTGGCTCAGCAGTTGATGCTGGTGGATGCTGAGTATCGCAGGGCGAAGTATGGGGTAGCTCCGAGCGTGGACGAGTACGCAGTGATGATGGATGTCGAACCGCTGGATCTGCTGGCGGTGGCCGATACGGTGGATATATTGGGGGATGTGCAGCATACTCCAGTGATCGAATCGAGATTTCTTAGCGGCGATTTGGACAAGCAGTCCCGGCCTGAGGACATGTCGGGCTACGAAACGAATCACGACGATTCCGCACCGCTACAAATCGGTCCGCTGATTCCCGGCTACGAAATCCTGTCGGAGCTTGGCCGAGGAGGGATGGGCGTGGTCTATAAGGCTCGACAGATTCGAGCCGATCGGATTGTCGCACTCAAGACGATTCATGCGCCCCATCTGGCCAGCAAAGAACAGGTGCAGCGGTTTCAGGCGGAAGCCAAAGCGGCGGCCAGGCTGACTCATCCGAACATTGTGCCGGTCTATGACGTCGATCAGGGCAACGGCGTGCATTTCTTTTCAATGGCATTGGTCGACGGTCCCAATCTGGAAACATTGGCACGCGAGCAGGTTCTTGCGCCACGAGCGGCAGCGGAAATCTGCCGGGATCTAGCCGATGCTCTGGAGTACGCACATCACAACGGAATAATTCATCGTGACGTCAAGCCGCTTAACATTCTCATGGGACCTGACCACAAGCCGCGTCTGACCGACTTTGGTCTTGCTCGGTTCAGAGATCAGGATCAAAGTCTCACGACCACCGGGCAGATTATCGGCACGGCCACTTATATGGCACCGGAACAGGCAACCGAAAGCGGCGCTAACCTGGGACCGACTGCCGACATTTATGCACTGGGAGCGACTCTGTATCGCTGCATTATAGGCCGGCCTCCGTTTCAAGCCGCAACGACACTGGAAGTTCTTCGTCAGGTTGCGAACGATGAACCGGTGCGACCACGACGATTGAATCAGGAGATTGACGCCGACATCGAAACGCTCTGCCTGAAGTGCCTCGAAAAAGATCCGGCCCGCAGGTTTCAGACAGCGGCTGAGTTATCAGCCGAGCTGTCTCGGTATCTGAATCATGAACCCATTCACTCACGTCCCATCGGTGTGATGTCGCGAGCCTGGCGATGGTGCCGTCGCAGGCCCACGACGGCAGCTGCCCTTACACTGTTGACGCTGCTGATTTTTGTCATGTCAACTGGTGTGCCGTACGTCCTGTGGCAGAAAAGTAGATTGCAGAAGGCGGACCTGAAGAAGGCGCAAGATGCTCGAGTGATTGAACAGGCGGAGTCGGCTCGCAAACTGGAACAGGCCGGTCGACAACAGGCCGAAGTACTGTCCGCCTCTCATGCGGCTCGAGCGGCGACTCAGGAATACTTTGTTTCGATTATGAAGGTTCGTGAACTACAGCTGCAGCCAGATCCGAAGGCCGGGTGGACCTGGGAAGCTCTGGACCTGCTGCAGGAAGCGGCCACATCGGACGGAGACGGCAAAGATCCCATCATCCTGCGGTCTTTGATTGCCGACACGTTGATGACGCCTGATCTGCGCGAGATCGGGCGAATCAATAACGTCCGAAACACACATGCCCTGGCTGTCAGTCATGATGGGAAGCTTCTGGCGGCTGGCGACTATGCTGGCAATCCAAGTCAGATCCGCGTTTATCGGATCAAGACGTTTCAGAACGATCACCAACGCGAACACGTTGAATTCGAGCTGATTCGTACCTGCTCTGTGAACACCACGACTGACTACCTTCAAGCCGAGTTAATTGAGATGGGAGTTCAGTCCGGGACGATTAAAGCGGAGGGAATGTGGGCACTCGATTTTTCGCCGGATGACAAGAACATCGCGGTCGGAACTCGCAATGGAAACCTCACAATCTGGAAGATTGACTGTGATCCGCCGCAGATCCTGTTCGACAAACGCTTTCCTGAACGGGGCACGCACAATCTGTCCTACAGCTTGGACGATCGCCAGATTATTGTCGGTTATCGTAATCCGGGCTTGCTGCGAGTTTTCGATCTGAATGACCAATCAGAACGCATGACTTTCTCAGATAAGTACATTGATTTCGGGTTGATGCCGAGCGGAAAGATTCTTGTCAGCAGAGATGGGCACATCTCCCGGCTTTCCGCTGATTCTTTCACGGACTCAGTTGAGTTCGCGAAGGAAGGAACTTTTCACTCCCTATGTACCGATCGAAATTGCTCTGTAGCCATTGTCGGAACAGTTCCGTCTTATCTTCTGAATCCCATCACCGGCGAAAAGGGGTTCACGCTTCAGCAACCATCTACGGATCTCAAGCAACCCCATGACATCACATTTGCCGCCGGCACTGCGATCGCAATTGGGGCGACAGAGCCGCAGAACCTGAGACTCTGGGACGCGATATCAGGACAAAGAGCCATCGATATTTCTTACCCCGGTTACGAAACGCCTCTGGTTTGTGCCGGGAAAGAACATGATCGAATTTACGTGTACTCGACAGTCCACACGTTTGCCTATCAACTTCGTTGTGCTCAGCCATTGCAGACGGATTCCGGGCAGACAGTCCCTGAGCCAACGACTCTGCTTTCGAATACTGCGGCACCTCTCTCTGTCTTTGCGCCTGGAGCACAAAGTCTCTCCTGCTTTGCATTGAGCGACGATCAGCAGCACATCGCAGTTGTGGAAACAACGTCGACTAATGGTCTGCAGAAAATCCCCGAAAATTACCGTGCCCGTTTGCGCAAGTTGAACGTCAGCGATGGACAAGAAACTGAACGATGGACGTGCTCGCTGCTGAGTTCAGGCGAGAATCGAAATACGTTGACCGAGGGTGACGCGGTGACGTTTCTTCGCGATGACGAGAAAATTGGATTCACGACGCCTGCGTTGGGAAACATTGCGGTGGTCTCGGAGTCTGGGTTTGAGTTTCCGGCGGGGGTTGGAATTGATGTCACGCAACAATCACCGGTTATCGATACTGCCAACTCCGCAAGCTGGATGGGCATGAAGGTTCCGGAAGTATCGGCAACGATTGGATTTCGACCAGCAATTGCCCTGAAGCTTCCACGCGGGTTAACGCAGTCGAAAGAGCGTTTGCTGCTGCGGCTGATTTGTGGCGAAACGGTTCAGCAATACGACCTCGCAGACCAGCATCTGGATTCCTCTGGATGGCATCTGATCTGCCTCGACCACTTCAAAGAAACATTCGAATCCGGTACGTGGCGAGTCGAAGCGACTCTCGTAGAATCCAATCTGCAGTTCGATTTAAATTCGGGCCATTCTGCCGCCAACGACGAATCCACTATTCAGTTGAGCCAACTGTATCTTCTCCCGTCAAAACTTTTGAAACGAGGTCAGACACCGCCGGCCTATCCAATGAGGCTCGGGCCGCTGGCGCCGCGGAAGGATGGCGGCCTTGCAGCCGTCATTGAGAGCTGGACTCTTCATCAGTGGGGTCCGGATCTTTCCGAAAGCACATCCGCTCCTTGGCGTGATGCGGCCAACAACGAAGAGGATATTCGTGGAGTTTGTGCCGGCACCGACGGTTATCTCGTCGGAACGGATTCTGGACTGGTCGCTCTCGTTAAGGCAAATGGAAGTCAGGAACTTATCGAAGGCGTCGATGCAGGAAAAGGCGGTTACGATTCTCGAGATGGAGTTCTGGCGACAGCCATGGCCGAAGATGCAGATCTCGCTATGGCAGGAACACAGCGAGGGCAGATCAAGCTTTACGATCTGCAGCAGAAGAACGGGACTTCCATTTCGATCACCGATGCTCATGACCGCGAAATTGTGGCGATGGCAAGTACTCCGGACGGAAAAATTCTGGCGACGGGATCTGCCGATGGGGTCCTTAAACTTTGGCGTCTGAGAAACCATACGCTCGAATTTCTCTTTGAGCTGACCCGCGACCGAAATCCTGTGATTCAGATGTCGCTCTCACGAACCGGAGATGCGCTGTATCTGCTGAGAACAGGCGAACGCGGGGTACGACGGATCGATCTTCAGCAACTTCGCGATCAGTTTGCTCGCCTGGGAATTGGCTGGCTGGAAGACGCGACGAATTAATTTGACGGCGCTGGGTAAAAGCCAATAGACCACAACGCAGATCAGCCAGAACGCCTTAGCGTCCGGTTCAGAAAATCTGCCCTGAGAAACGGAGGCGGGCAGACAGTGCGCAGCTGTCAACCGGGCGTTTGAAGCGGATCTTACGTCCTTCTGTCTTCTCTCATTTTGTACCCATCATTTTGTCTCAACCTTGTTGTGCAAAGGTCTCCTGACCTCGCACTGCATTCTTGTTGTGCAAAGGTCTCCTGACCTCGCACTGCATTCTTGTTGTGCGAAGGTCTCCTGACCTCGCACTGCGCTCGACCGCAGGTCTCAAGTGCGCGGAGTGTATCGGTGGTGGGGGCGCGGGGAGAGACCTTGCGGTCATGCAAGGTGGCTCGGTCAGGAGACCGGCCACAACGCAGACCGGCCACAACGCAGACCGGCCACAACGCGAGAGGTAAGGAGATTTCCTGAAATCGGATCGGCTAGCGCCTCAGGCTCAAGGCGGTGCCGATCTGAGACAGATCGGGCGACAGAAGGAATCATGTCACTTCATTTCGCAAAGCAGCTTACTACAGTGTAGCCTTCTACCCGTGAAGGAATTGGATTTGTATGTTCCGCTTTGCCGTCACAATCTTTGTCAGCGCGTTTCTGCTGTTTCAGGTTCAGCCTCTGATCGGCCGATTTATACTGCCGTGGTTCGGCGGAGGCCCATCGATCTGGACCAGCTGCATGCTGTTCTTTCAGATCCTGCTGCTGGGCGGATATCTGTATGCGCATCTGATCAGCGTCCGGCTGAAACTGCGGACTCAAGTGATCACTCATCTGAGTCTGCTGGCGGCATCGTTGCTGTTTCTTCCCATCGCGCCGGCCGAATCGTGGAAGCCAACGGGCGACCAGTCTCCGTTGCTGCAGATTTTGCTGCTGCTGCTGGCAACCGTGGGTGGCCCCTACTTTATGTTGTCGTCGACCGGGCCGCTCATGCAAAAATGGTTCAGCCATGCGTCGCCAGGAAAATCACCCTATCGCCTGTATGCATTGTCCAACATTGGCTCGCTGCTGGCTCTGTTGAGCTATCCATTTGTCTTTGAGCCCTGGCTGACTCTTCGCCAACAAGTCTCCTCGTGGTCCATGGCTTATGGGGTCTATGTTGTGCTCGCTGCCTGGTGCGCCATTCCGTTGTGGAGAAATCTCAAAGCAGGTGTGAGCTTGCAGGGCGTCACTGCCGCGACAGGTTCCCTTACAAGTGAGTCTCGCCCGATCCGCCCGAGTCTCGGAATAATGCTGCTTTGGCTAAGCCTGGCCGCCTGCAGTTCAGCGATGCTGCTGGCGACGACAAATCAGCTCTGCATTGACGTTGCGACGGTGCCGTTTCTGTGGGTGCTGCCGCTGAGTCTCTATCTGATGTCGTTCATTATCTGCTTTGACAGTCCGCAATGGTACGATCGCCGATCTTACGGCCTGCTTCTGGCAGGATGTACGCCAGTCGCGTGCTGGCTGATTTCGGAAGGAGCCGACGTCAACATTTCGATGCAGGTCGTCCTTTATTCCACGATTCTTTTCGCCTGCTGCATGACGTGTCATGGCGAACTGGTGAGCTGCAAACCGCACCCGCAGTATCTGACGTTGTTCTACGTTCTGATTTCCGCCGGAGGTGCGCTGGGTGGCGCATTTGTGGCGATCGTTGCACCATATCTGTTTCATGGGTACTGGGAATACCACATCAGTCTGGTTGCCTGTTGTGCGGTGACATTGATTGCGTGGTGCGTGCAGCGAATCTGGCTGCGAACGCCGTCTGCAGATTTCTGGAGTTGCGCGGCTGTTGTCGGCGCACACATCGCGGTGGTCTGGCACTTTTTTTATTCGCCGCTGGCCGGTTTTATGGATGCAACTGACGAAACTATTCTATTTGGCGTTTACGCCGGCCTGCATTTTCTTTGCCTGCTTGTGACAGGCGTTCTGGCTCAACGACGTCGACTGATGATAGCAGCGTGGATTCTGCTTTTTGCGGTCTCATCAGGCTGGCTGCTGGGCTACTCGCACCGGCAGTTCGCGGAACAAGTCAGCCTTCAGATGAAGCAGATCCTTGCGGTCGCCGCCATCGTGGCGCCCATCGTTGTTATCACCTTGAGCTGGCTCTGCCGGAAGCTGAGCGTTTCTGTCGCACGGTTCATTGCTGTCGGTTTGATTTATGTGGTAGCAAGTGTCGCGTCCGGATTTTTTGCTTATCAGGAGTGGAATGCGGTGAAGGCCCTCGCCGACGTGCAGCATCAGAGGATGTACATTTTTCTGATGCTGTTGGGGGCTCTGTCGCCCATTGCTGCAATGCTACATCTTTGGCTGGCGGGCATTCACTGTGAAAAGTCCTGGAAAGTCTTTTCGCTCGGCCTCATCTATCCGCTGATGAGTGTGATTTGCGGAGGCCTGTATTCTCTGAATTACATTGAAGGCTGGCAGGCGATTTCGCTGCTTTGTACCACCGCGGCCGCTTTGATGATGGAGTGGTCTTCGAGCGGATTTCGAGGGCCGCATCAGCCATCAGTGGGATTCTGGTTTTGGGTTCCCTCGATAACCTTGCTGCTTCTGCTCTCCAATCGTCTGGCGGAGATTGTTCAGTCCGACAACGAATCCACTGCGTCCGTGACAACGATTCACACGTCGCGAAATTTCTACGGCGTGCTGCGAGTCAAACATGAAGCGTCAGAAGACGACGATGGTGACTTCATTCCACCGAAAAATGCGCTGACACATGGGCAGATCAGACACGGCTTTCAGTTTGTGGATGACTACTGGAAACGTCAGCCGACAACTTACTATGGGCGTGAAAGCGGGATCGGCCTGGCCATCGAACAAAGGCGTCGGCATGCCAAAGCGACGGATACGCATTCGCTGCGAGTTGGCGTTGTTGGACTGGGAACCGGCACAATTGCGGCTTACGGTGAAGAGGGTGACTATTTTCGTTTTTATGATATCAATCCGGACGTGCGGAAATTGTCCGACACGATTTTCACGTATTTAAAAGATACGCCGGCCAGGACTGAGGTCGTGATTGGTGATGCAAGGATCATGATGGAACGTGAGCTGGCGGCCGGAGAAGCTCAACAGTTTGATGTGCTGGCCATCGATGCGTTCAGCAGTGATGCAATTCCCGTCCATCTGCTGACCAGTGAATGTGGTGACATTTACAAACAGCATCTGCGGCCGGGCGGAATTCTGGCGATCCACATTTCGAATCGCTTCCTGGATCTCAATCCTGTTTCGCGAGGCATGACCGAGCATCTGAATTGGCAGGCGTTTCGAATTGAAAATGGAAACAACGATCTGACAGGCGTCTTCAGTTCCACGTGGATCCTGCTGTCATCCAGCACTGAACTTGCAGAAGACTCCATCATAAAAAACCGCATCGATCCGTGGGGCGATGAGGAACGCGTTCTGCACTGGACTGACGACTATTCCGGACTCTGGCAAGTGCTGACGTTTTGATGGCCGTCACGGCGTGAACTTTTGCCGATCGTTAGTAGTTTGCGTCCAAAATCAACGTCTCTTTTTTGACGATCACGAATCAGCCATCCCCGCGGCTGGGAGAAGAAAGAGAACGACGATGAAATCTATGACCACTTCCGCATGGAATTTATGCGGCAAGCGGCACGGCTGGAAGAAGAAGCAAAGAAGGAACATCTCGCGGGAGCTGCCTACTTTCAACAGAATCTGACGGCAACGTGCATTGCCTGTCACGAGTACATCCGCGATGAAGAGCTGGACGACAAGTAGCCGACCACAGGGGGCGGGCTCGCCTGATTCACTGGGTGGTAGTGCAAAGTCGGTGTGAACCCCCGAGGTGAACTCGGGGGCGTTTTATTCGTCAGGGGCGCTCTGACCTCGCCCGCCGCGGAGCTTGCGTATTCGCAATTCGCGGATGTGTCAGCAGCTTCGCTCGGTCACTCGAAGATCGTTGCGAATTTGATATTCCGGAGCCAGTTCACGAGCGACCTCCTGAGCCCGCTGCTTTTGGTACCACGACGGGACTGATCCAAACAGCTGCATCCGACTTTCACACACGTGGACTCGCACGGACAGTTGCATTTCACACTGAAGACGCCGCTCCAGTCGAAGAGCCAACTGAATATCCCGGTCAGTTCTTTGTTCGGGGACGGGGGTCGAAAAATCCAGGTCCGCACAACGAAGCATGGCAGGTCAACTTATCCTGAAAGGTATGTTGGCTCTGTCGTCCTGACGTCAAAGGAGCCGACCAGCATCATTGGCGACTCAGCAAATGAGATAACTTCTGCGGCTGCGATCGGAAATTCCGGCAGTCTCCCGCAATAGATCACGGATTCACACTGGCGATCTGAAGCCGAAAAAAATGAGTAGCATTCATGAGCGCGGTGGTACAGGCAGCGAACGGCAGGCAGGATGCCATCATTTTTCGAGGGCACTCAGGAACAGGGCACTGTCCGCAGCGGGCGGTTTCGGGATCAGATTCGCCACGCTGGAAGACCGGACATGCGCGTGGCAATTCGTGCAGCTCAGCGTCAGCCGCATAAATCCCAGAGAGACTCCTTCCGCATCTTTCCCTTCGGCCATCCGACTGAGAAATTCGGCGGCCGTGACGAAATCGGCGGTATCCTGAACGAAGCGAGCGCTTGCCATGCGTTCCCACGCTTCATGCCGACTGAGATCAATCATCTCAGCGGTCATCTCCTGAACTTGCTCGTAGTCTTCGCGAGCCACACCTTCCAGGGCTTGCTGGGCGGCGGCCAGTTTTCTTGCCATGAATTTTTCCATGGCATTTTTTCCCACAGGCGCCGCGATCTCGTCCTGAACCGCAGCCGCGGTTTCGGAAAAAAGCGGTTCAGCGTTCGGCGGTCCGAACAGCGCAATCGCAGCGGAACTGATCATCAAGGCCACCAATCCCGACTGCAATCCCGTCACCGGCGTCAATGTAAACATCGGGCGCTCCAGATCAAAAATAGGGCGGTCGCAGGGCATTCGAACAGATCCGATCCGCAACCGTTCAACTCCATTGTTTGACTTCAAATGCATTTACCATGCCTTTGAAACGGTCGTGTTTCCGGATCGTGCAAAAATCGAAAAGTGGCGGCCTTTGGCGAAGTCCCATGCCGTCCGTTCTGCCAGCCACCGCGGGGATTTCAGCAAGAATTACAAACAGAGATTGATCATTTTACAGTTTCAGCCAGAACTGTATTCCGCACCCATTCATGGCACTTCAGGCACTTCATCGTAACATTGACCCACGCCATGGAAGTCCCGTCCATATCATTGTCTTCCGCTTCTTTCTGAAGCTCCTCCACCGCATGAATGAACTCGGCGCTGTAACGTCGGTAGATAATATCGTTGGAAACCCGCCAGCGTTCTTCATGGCTCATCTTCATCAAGGTCTGAGAACCGTCCGCCACCATTTTCAGATCTTCCGTACACAGCCCCTCAAGAATCAGGTTCGAAGCCTGCAATTTCTGCCGCATAAAGCGAGTTAACGCCTGACCTGGCTCCTCTTTTTTATCGGCTGATCCGTCTTCCTTTGCAGGCGGCTGGGAAACCGGCTTTTTCTCATCCGCTGCTGCAGACGTGCGACCAGATCCCAATGCCTGGGAGAACGCCATCAGCAGCACGGTGGCCACGAGCGTCACCATAACTGACTGAACTTTTGCCGACCGAACAAATGCTGGCATAATCTGACTCCGTAGAAGAGGGATAATTTGAGACCCGTTGTCTTCCAGAACCACCACGCAAACATCGCGCCGCCGACCGAGAAAACGCGAGCGCGTCGTGCGCGACGAAAAACGCCAATGACAGGAAAAAACGGACTGAGTGGCGATCCAAAGAAGACAGCACAAACCCACTCGGCTGCTGCCTGCACGTTCGACGAACAGAGCATGATCGTAAACCACACGTCTTGTGTGCAGACTCGCACAGAACATGTGCCAACCTGTCCTTGTGTCACACCGCTCGCGGTTTCGATAGACTGGATCGAACTTCAAAGTGTTCCGAAACTGATCTTACGGGAATCAACGTGCATGGAAGAACTGACTGTCGCGATAATCTTCATGGCCCTGGTGTCGATCGGAACATTTTTTCTTGTCCGCCGAACGCTTCTGAAAGCTTCACCTTTACTGCTCGACAGCATCGCCGTTGTGCTTGTGCTGCTGGTCGGAGTTTACGTGCGTCTGGTCTGGGGACAGCTTTGGATCGTGCGTTGGATTCCGTTTGCATCCGTCATCATTCTGTCTAACTGGTTTCCACTTCTGCTGGCTGCTCTTGCGGGGGTCCTGTGGGTGCGAACGCAGTCGCAGTCATTCCTGCGCCGCCTTCCGATGCAGCTCGTGCTGATCAGTGGTGCCATCTGGTCGGTCGTTTATGTGATTCCCCGCACTCCGCCGGACTGCGGCGATGTTTGGATCGAGCCCACTCCACTTTCGCCGTTTCGCATTTGCCGACAGACAACTCCCTACACGTGCTCGGCAGCGGCCTCAGCCACGATCCTGACTGCCCTGGGCATTGAAACCACGGAAGCGGAAATGGCAGCCTTGTGCCTGACCAAAGAAGGCACAACCTGGCTCGGAATTTATCACGGCCTGTCAGTTCGCCTTCGCGGTTCCGGCTTGAAGGCTGAGTTCTTCGAATGCAGCCCTGAGGAACTCGGCGAGGTCATTTCCTGCTATCCGGCGTTGCTGTGCTGTGAGCTTAGTGACGAGGTCGACGCCGAGGTTCCCGCGTATCGGGAAGTGGATGGCTGGATTGCCGGCATCGCGCATTCGACAGTTCTGTTTGGCAAAATTGCCGATCGTTATTTCATCGGCGATCCGTCGCAGGTGGAACCGGAAATCTGGTCCGATGACGACATGAAAAATCTCTGGACCGGTCGCGGACTGCGGATTGTCCCAACAGGCACATAGTGCTCTGTCAACAATGAAACGAGGAATGGCGCCGGCTGGTCAGGTCGCCGGAAGACTCGGACCGCTATTCAGCTGAACCGCCAGCCTGGTGCATTCGGCAACTCGAGCCCGTGCCAGCTCACATAACGCGGCATCATCATGATCGGTGTGAAACTGCTGCAGGTCTTCAGTGGAGAAGGGACTTCCAAACACGATCTGAACACGCCCCGGTCGAATCCACCAGGCTCCGCGGGGCATAACTTGATTGGCTCCGACAACACTCACGGGATAGATGGGCTGCTTTGTGCGTCTTAACAGGGCCAGAAACCCCGGTCGGAATTTATGAACGTCTCCGTCCGGCGAACGCGTCCCTTCCGGAAAAATGCCAACCAGAAATCCACTCTCAAGGCGTTCCAGAGCCACGCGAATGCTGCCTCCGCGAGCCGCCTCGCGACTGATCGGAATGACGTGCGTCTTCCGCAGAATCCAGCCCAGCACAGGCACACGGAAAAGGCTGTCGCGTGCGAGAAACGAGACCGGTCGCCGGAGAAACACGCCGACCAAAAGTGGATCCAGAAAACTCTGGTGATTGATCAGAAACAAGCCGCCTTTGGTCCGATCCACATGCTGTTCTCCCGCGATCTTGAGTCGCACCCAGACATGACAGAAAATCCAGAAGGGGACTCGCAGAATTCGCCACAGCAGATTGGGCCGCAGAACGGCCGTTGATCGCGTCGGCATTTCGGTCAGCAAACCGTCGGCCACAGTCGGCAGGGTCGACGGAGCAGGGCAGGGGGCTTCGGCCGATTTTTCTTGAGCATCCATGATGCGAATTCTATCCATCCTGAGCACCGCAGCGAGGGCCAGCGTGAAGGGTTGTGTTTTTAGTTTTCAGTCGTCAGTTTTCAGTCGTCAGTTTTCAGTCGAGTCACAGGTGAAGCCCCTTACGACCTGTCGGCCACCTTCTCCCCCAATCGCGTGGACTTAACGTATTTTTTTGTAGCGGAACTCGCCGGGAGTTTCGGTTTTCCCTGCAAAAACGGGGGTGCCGAAAGTCTTGGCGACTTCCGCTACACCTTAAGTCCACGCCATTTATCTTCTCCCCAGCGGGCGCGAAGGGACAAAAATTTCGATTCTCAAACTGAACCTGGTTTAAATTCAAGCCATTCCGATTCACGATAGCCGCTGCAACAGTCGAACGGCCACGTCTTCGGTTGCACTGAGATCATCGAACAAATGATCGGGTTCATGTGGACTCAGCTGATCTCGCGAATAAACGCCGGTGGCCACTGCGACCGCTCGTGCATTGATTGCTCGAGCACAGCGGATATCGGCCGGCGTATCGCCGATGACGCACGCATCCTGCCCCGGGACATCTCGCTGAAGGTGGCACCCCACATTGTTGAGTGCCAGGCGAGCCACATCATCGCGGTGAGGATGATCGTCTCCGTAGCCACCCGTCAGAAAGAAATGGTCGATCTGAAAATGACGCAGCTTGATCCAGGCGCCTTCCGCATAGTTTCCGGTGAGAAGACTCAGGTGAACATCGGCACGCTGATAAAAGTGTTCCAGCAATTCCCGAACCCCAGGCAGCAGCGCGCCTGGCAGCGTCTTCAGACATTCAGGAAGTCGTTCCAGATAGCTGTTCATAAATCGCCGACGTTCGGCCGGTGAATCGGTCAGCTGATACTTTGCAAAAATCTCGTCCGCAATACCGCAGTCTGTGCGGCCGGCGGTGAGCACATCTTCAAAGGGAAAACGAATCCGGAATTCTTCAGTCAGAGCCAGCTCCATGGCTTTCTGTCCGGCCCCGCCAGTGCTGAGCATTGTGCCATCAATGTCAAAGAAAAGAATATGCTGAGACACTAAAAAACCTGTTCCTGTAAGACGAAATTTCAACACCGGTCACGTCATGACAACAGCTGCACAGATCCTGCAGAAAATGATCCAGCACGAGAAATGCAGGACAATATGGGCAGCCGATCCAGACGAGCCGGACACGAACAAAGTCACCGCTGCGACCGGAGCACGAAGTCTGACACTGCGGGTTTCCAGCACCCGCAGGCGACACACGATAACCTTTGCGTCTCGCTGTTGGAACTCTTCGCGTCGGCATCCCACGTCGAGCACAAGTTACTTGACATGGGTCAGCTGGCCTCGTTCAATCCGCAACTCGGACGCTGTCGGCCCTGATCGGCGGTCCGCTCTTTGACAACTGAGCCCTAAATCGCGTGAGTCCGCAATCACGTCTCCACGGTCAGTGCAATTGCACTGTCAGCTTTGGCTCGTCCTGAACACATCCTGATTTCGCGTCGCTGGACGCACCACTATTGACTGCCGATTGACATAATGCCTCGCTTTGAACTGATTGCCACGACCACCTTTGGGCTTGAATCTGTCGTCTCCAGGGAACTCGAAAAACTGGGCTACACCGAACTGCGCGTTCTCGATGGAAAGGTGCATTTTTCTGGAGACGAGCGCGATATTGCTCGCTGCAACATGTGGCTTCGGTCTGCCGATCGCCTGCTGATTAAAGTTGGCGAGTTTCATGCGCCCGACTTTGGGGCTCTGTTTGATAAAACAGTCGATCTTCCGTGGAGTGACTACATTCCGGTCGATGCCAAATTTCCGGTTGCCGGACGCAGTGTTCAGTCCCGACTGCATGCCGTTCCATCGATTCAGGGCAGTGTCAAAAAAGCGATCGTGGAGAGTCTAAAGAAGAAATACAATCGCTTTCGATTTGAAGAAACGGGGGCCGAATTTCCGGTCGAAGTTTCGCTTCTGCGCGATACCGCAACGCTGACCATTGATACCTCCGGTGACGGACTGCATAAACGCGGTTATCGTGAATTCGCAGGCCCCGCGCCTCTGCGTGAGACCATGGCGGCCGGACTGATTCAGCTGAGCTACTGGAATCGCGATCGACAATTTGTGGATCCGTTCTGTGGCAGCGGAACACTGGCCATTGAAGCCGCATTGATTGGCCGCAACATCGCGCCGGGTGCGAGCCGTTCGTTTCTGGCCGAAGACTGGCCCTGGATGGATCGCAAAATGTGGAAGGAGGTCCGCAATGAAGCCAAGGATCTTCGCCAGACACGTTTGAGCGAACCGATTTTTGGATTTGACCACGATCCTCAGGCGATTCGACTTTGCGAACGGAGCGCTTCCGAAGCGGGTGTCAGTGGCGATATTCAGTTCCGAATTCAGGAAGTCAGCGAACTTAAAATGAGCCGCGATTACGGTGTCATTGTCTGCAACCCGCCGTATGGCGAACGCATGGGAGATCCAAAGGAAGTCGAAGCCGTATACCGTGAACTGGGGCGCGTGTGTGACTCATTGCCGACGTGGAGTGTCTACGTGATTTCATCGAACCAATGGTTTGAAAAACATTTTGGACGACGCGCACCACGCCGCCGAAAACTTTACAACGGCCGGCTGGAATGCCAGTTCTATCAGTACCTCGGGCCAGCTCCGCCAAAGGAACGTGGAGAGGTTGAGGCGGAAGCAACCGAAGACGCCTCGTCAGATAAGCCGACGCCTGTGATTATCGCGAAGCACACGCCTGTGAGCATCGCGAAGCCCGTTGCGAAGCCCGCAGAACAACCGTGGATGGAGAACAACTGGTTGGAGCATACTCAGGTTATGCTGAACTCGTTTCGCCGATTCGTAGGACGAGATCTGATCCAGCGCACAGGTGATCCGGTTCAGGAGGCCCGCAGAATCTTTGAGGTTCCGTTCGTAGTTGTGTCTCACGGGACTCAGGAAGATCCTGTTATGAACTATGGAAACCGCGCGGCTCTCGACCTTTGGGAAATGGACATCCCAACACTCACATCCATGCCATCACGGTTGACGGCCGAACCGATGCACCGCGACGAGCGTGCACAGCTGATGGCTCGTGCGGCACGAGATGGATTCGTGGATGATTATCGAGGCGTTCGGATCAGCAGTACGGGAACAAGATTTCTGATTGAAGAGGCGATCATCTGGAATCTCGTCGATGAGGAAGGCACACGCGTGGGGCAGGCCGCGACGTTTTCCGAATGGAAACCACTTTCGGGTTCCTGATTTCATCCTAACCCGCTGCGTGAGCGAGGGATTGTTGTCGAAAAACGCGGCAACTTTATCCCTCACTGACGCGTCGGGTTGTGAAAACCCATGAAATCAACAACCCGCTTTCGCCCAACATCGCGTGAGCCTGCAGCAGATCAAAATCCGAACGATTAATGACGTCTTTCGTTGCGTTTTTCCCTTAAAACGTCGGACCATTGCCACCGCAGCCGCAGAAACTGTTTCCCAATCGTCGATTCATGTGATAGCCTTTTGCTGTCAACACCCGTTGATCTTCCGCCCGCCGCTCTCCAGTCTTTCTGCGAGACCCCGCCTTATGCTCTCCATCCTCGGTCATGGCCACAGCGCCCTGTGTGACGGTATCACTCGTCGAGACACTCTGCGCCTGGGCGCTTTGACGCTCGGCGGACTTACGCTGCCGCAGCTGTTGAAAGCCGAACAACTTGCCGGGATTCGAAAATCGCCCAAAGCCGTGATCATGATTTACATGTGCGGGGCACCCGGTCATCAGGACATGTATGACCTGAAGATGGAAGCGCCGTCAGAAATTCGCGGTGAGTTCAAGCCGATCCCCACCAATGTTTCGGGCATTGAAATCTGCGAACACATGCCCCGCATGGCCGCGATTATGGACAAGTGCGTGCCGCTGCGAAGTGTCTACGGATCACCGGACGGTGATCATGATTCGTTCATTTGCTACACAGGACATTCCAAGCGAAATCAGCCGGCCGGTGGCTGGCCTTCCATGGGCTCCGTGGTTTCCAAAGTTCTGGGTGCAACAAACAAAGCTGTTCCTCCATTTGTCGGTCTGTCTCCGGATGCCGGTCATCCGCCTTATGGTTCCCCGGGTCTGCCCGGATATCTGGGAGTCGCCAATGCCGCGTTCCGCCCGTCCGGTCCGGCCAGCGCAGACATGAAGCTCGAAGGCATCAGCAGCGATCGACTGAACGACCGCAAAGCGCTGCTGACAAGTGTCGATAGGCTGCGTCGAGACATGGATAACAGCGGAACTTTGGCCGGTCTTGATGCGTTGTCGCAACAGGCGTTTAATATTCTGACCGACAGCGCACTTGTAGACGCGCTCGATATCTCCAAAGAACCCGAATCCGTTCGCGAGCGATACGGCAAAGGTGATGCAAACCGATTCGGTGACGGGGCACCTCGAAATCTGGAACACTTTCTGATGGCGCGCCGCCTTGTGGAAGCCGGCTGTCGTGTGGTCACGCTGAACTTTGGCCGCTGGGATTTTCACAGCGACAATTTCAACGGCATGAAGAACACGCATCTGCCGCAGTTTGACCAGGGCCTGTCAGCGTTGATTGAAGATCTTTATCAGCGCGGCATGGACAAAGATGTGGCCGTCATCGCGTGGGGCGAGTTCGGCAGAACGCCTCGAATCAATCCGGATGCCGGGCGAGACCACTGGCCACAGGTCGGCGGTGGTTTGCTGGCAGGTGGTGGGTTCCGAACGGGACAGGTGATTGGAGCCACCGATCGATTGGGTGCTGAAATCACTGAACGCCCGGTTCACTTCAGCGAAGTCCTGGCCGCTCTTTATCGCCATCTGGGAATCGAGCCGGATGCGACCAAACTGCATGACCTGAGCGGACGTCCTCAATATCTGCTGGAGAAGACGACGCCGATGCCAGAGCTTGTTTGAGCCTATTCAGGGTTGCTCAACTGCGGCCGTTGAAGATATTCTAAAGTCTCAAGTCTACCTCCGTCTACCCTGAGCCTTCTGATGTCGACCAGCGCCATTCGATACTCGCCGACCTATACCGTCGATGACTACGAACAGTGGGAAGGCGATTGGGAGCTTTGGGATGGTGTGGCAATCTGCATGTCTCCCGCGCCTACACCCCTGCATCAGTATGTGGGCCTTATGCTGGCGACGGAAATCCACAATCAATTGGAAAAGAAGCAGGATTGCAATTGCCTCGTCGTGCCAGAGATCGACTGGCGAATCGATCGCACAACGGTCGTTCGCCCTGATATTTTGATTCTCTGCAACGGACTTCCCAGCAAGTACCTTACCGACGCACCTGCGTTTATCGCGGAGATTCTGTCGCCGTCAACGAGCCACAAGGATCGAACAGCAAAGCGGGAACTTTACCAGCAACAGGGCGTGCAATGGTATTTCCTCGTTGACGCAGAACAGAAGACGATTCAGGCACTCGAACTCGTTGGTGGGGCTTACGTCGAGCGATCAACGGAGTTTCGCGAAATCACGTTTAACGTTGATCAAGGACGCGACATTCAATTGAAGCTGGAACGAATTTTCCCAAAGTGATCTGAGACTTACGCTTGGACAGATGATTAAGCACAATTCGTTTAACGGCAAGCCGCAGGCGATAAAAAATTGCCGCCGACCTGACGCCTTCGGCTTGCCGTTAAACGAAAAAGTCATGCGAGGGCACTTAAAAAAAAACGCCGCCCGATAATTTCGAGCGGCGTTGTTCAGAGACAGGCGTGAAAGCAGATCGGAAGCCAGATCTCCCTATTCGTCTTCTTCACGCAGCTTGGCCAGGACGTTCAGATCTTCCAGAGTCGACGTGTCACCGACTGATTCACGACCCGCCGCGATGTCTCGCAGCAAACGTCGCATAATCTTGCCACTGCGAGTCTTTGGCAGAGCGGCTGCGAACTGGATCTTATCAGGAGTCGCCAGCGCGCCGATCGTGTGCCGCACGTGGTTGATCAGCTCTTTCTTCAAAGCTCCATCGCCATCTCCGGACTTCAGCGAGACGAAGCAGCAAATGCCTTCGCCCTTGATCTCGTGAGGAAAACCGACCACAGCGGCTTCCGCAACTTTCGGATGAGCCACCAATGAACTTTCAATTTCCATAGTGCTCAGACGATGGCCCGAAACGTTCAGCACGTCGTCGACACGGCCCATCACCCAGATGTAGCCGTCTTCATCGTGTCGAGCCCCGTCGCCCGCGAAGTAGCAGCCCGGAATGTCATTGAAGTAGGTTTGTTTGAATCGCTCATGGTCGCCGTAAAGCGTCCGCAGCATGGATGGCCATGATTGGCGCATGACCAGCAAACCACCTTCGTTCGGGCCAAGGCTGGCGCCATCGCGCGTCACAATGTCGGGGACAACACCTGGCAACGGTCGAGCACAGCTGCCGGGCTTGGTCGCTGTCACGCCGGGCAGAGGACTGATCATGATGGACCCGGTTTCGGTCTGCCACCACGTATCCACGATCGGACAACGTTCCTGACCAATGATCTTGTGGTACCACATCCATGCTTCAGGATTGATCGGTTCTCCGACGGAACCCAACAGTCGAAGGCTGGACAGATCGTATTTCTCTGGCCACTGATTGCCCCATTTAATGAACGCGCGAATGGCCGTGGGAGCCGTATAGAAAATACTGACTTTGTACTTCTCAATCATCTCCCAGAATCGACCTTCATCCGGCCAGTTAGGAGCGCCTTCGTACATCACAACCGTCGCGCCGTTGGAAAGCGGACCGTAGCAGATGTAGCTGTGACCGGTGATCCAGCCAATGTCAGCGGTGCACCAGTACGTGTCTTCGTCCTTCAGGTCAAAGACCCATTTGGATGTCATCGTAGTGCCGAGCATGTAGCCACCGGTGGTGTGCATCACGCCTTTTGGCTTGCCTGTGCTGCCTGACGTGTAGAGGATAAAGAGCGGATGTTCGCTATCGAGTTGCACAGCATCACAGTCCGCCGACATTCCTTCCATCAGTTCGTGCCACCAAAAATCTCGATCAGGCACCATATCGACGTCGCCCCCGGTACGGCGGACGACAACGACTTTTTCGACCGAAGGAGATTTGTCCATACTGGCATCCACGGCGGCCTTTAGAGGCACCTCTTTGCCGCGACGCCAGCCTCCGTCGGAAGTCACGATGACTTTGGCCTGAGCATCATTGTTTCGATCGGCAACGGCTTCAGCGCTGAAGCCACCGAAGATGATCGAATGCACGGCTCCAATACGAGCACAGGCCAGCATCGCAATCGTGAGTTCCGGGATCATAGGCATATACAGAGTGACTCGATCACCGGTCTGCACACCCAGCTTCTTCAACACGTTGGCAAACTTGCAGACTTCGCGATGAAGATCCTGATATCGCAGAACTCGAGTGTCGCCGGGTTCACCTTCCCAGATGATCGCCGCTTTATTCCGTGATGGCCCCTGAAGATGGCGATCCACGCAGTTGTAGCAGGCATTGATCTTGCCGCCGACAAACCATTTTGTGTCGGGCATATGCCCCTGCATGACGGTGTCCCATTTCCGGAACCAGTCAAGATTTCCAGCCATCTCGCCCCAAAACCCCGCCGGATCATCTTTCGCGCGATGCCACATGGCTTCGTACTGTTGCTCACTGTTGATGTGAGCACTTGCGGAAAACGTGGCGGGAGGTGCAAAGGTTCGAGTTTCCTTCAGAACACTGTGGATACTCTGGTTGCCCGACTGAGTCATACGTTGGTCTGCTCCTGCGCGATTAAGACGGCGTGTTGAAAAGAGGTGGGATGGCTTTACTTCGGTGTTTTCAAAGATTCACACAAGCCGAACGCAACTGCTGATTAGCAAACAACGTGAGCGTTTCTTTGATTATCGGACTGGCAAGCCAACCGGATCCGGACGGAGTCCCGAATCTGGTCAGCAGTTTACGGTCCATATGACCACGGGAGGAACTCCCCTCCGCCAGCAAATTGCTTCGGGATCCTCATTTTGCGGACGTCCAGGGCGATTGTCCACCTGACAGCCCCTGTTTGCCGCCGAGAGTCCAAATTGTCATCTGTCTACGCTGAGTTTTCCGCTGTCCGGGTCCCAGTTACGCCCAAAAATTCAGACACGGGCAGGAAACCGGGGCCGCAGAAGCCGTTACCGCGTCCAGGCCAGCCATCGCCGAAACAGACTTTTCACCCACGGCGTCAGCCTTGGTCGATTGAACTGATCACCCAGTCTGCGAATGGCTTCAGCCTGCGTTGGATACGACGGACAGTCGATCATCGTGAACGGGGGAAAAACTTCAATCCCTGTGGCGAATTTCGTGAACAGGAAGGCCACGCTTACAAAGGACGCCTCGATAAACATTATCCGGTGATTGATGCTTCGCGGCAGCTGCCGGACGGCACCCGCGCATCAACCGTTTTCAGAATTTGCAAAACGCCTTGCTGGCTCGTGAAGACCTGTTCCTGAAATGTCTGTTCCGAAAAATGATGACCTACGTGCTGGAAAGAGAACTGGGGCCCGCCGATCGGAAGGCCTTTCTTGCTCGAATGTGACGTTGCGTGGTAAACAGTAACTGGGGCCTCACTCTGACATTGTTCTATTCACTGCAAATGTGCGTTTTCTCTCAGGCGACATCATGAATAAACGTCTTACAGCACTCATTCATCGCGAAGAAGATGGCTTTGTGGCGTTTTGTCCGGGACTGGACATTGTTAGTCACGGCAGCAGCATTCAGGATGCTCGTGATCAGCTCCGCGAGGCGCTGGAATTGTTCTTTGATGTGCTTCACCTGAAGAGATTGAGAGCCGCCTTGATGATGACGTGTTTGTCACGCACGTTGAGGTGTCGATTGGCTAAACTTCGAGTGCTCTCCGGGGCAGCAGTCTGTTCAATTGACGCAGATGGGCAGCAGAGCCACTGCCCAGGGTGTTTGTTGGCGAATAGCACCCAAAAGGCCAGGTGAGGGCCGTTAAACGTGATCACGGCAAGATGCACTCAGACGATTTATCTGTTGTCCGTGACCGCTCTGGCGTGGCTCGGAATGATGGCCGTTCATGAAGTGGGGCATGTGATTGGTGCATGTATTACAGGCGGCCAGGTCAATCGAGTTTTCCTGCATCCGGCAGCGATCTCGCGAACAGACGTGGCTCCCAACCCGTCGCCGACCATCGTCGTCTGGGCAGGCCCCATATTGGGCAGCCTGCTGCCGTTGATGGCTCTGTCAGCTTCCGGATTGATGGCGCAAACTTCAGGACAGTGCCGAAGCCTGCTTCAGTTCTTCACTGGATTTTGCCTGGTGGCCAACGGAGCCTACATTGGTGCGGGCGCATTTGACGGTGTGGGAGATGCCGGCGAAATGCTGCGTCTCGGAACACCTCTGTGGGCCATGCTGGCCTTTGGTATTCTTGCCTGCGCGCTGGGATTCTGGCTCTGGCACTGCATGGGTTCGCTGAAACAATTTCTCTCGCGGCCCGAAACCGTCCAACCGTCACAGGCGTTCGCTTTGGCCGCGACGCTGGCTCTTGTCATCGTTGCTGGAGCCCTTCTGTCGGCTCAGTCATAAAAGGCTGGCTCCATGCATTTGCCTATGCATCTGCAGACCAGCGCCTGACACTTCGCCCATCGTCGCATTCCCGCACCAATCAAATTACAGTGCGTACGGCCAGCAAAGGCTCCCCGTCCTGTAATTCACCTGACCGCAAACTCCAAAGCTTGATCGAATGGAATCTCAACAGCCATCTTCTGAAGAAATTGCCCTGCGGTACCTGGAAGAATTGCCATGGCCACCCTATCCGTTTCAGGAACAGGCCATTCTGACATGGTTTGACTCGGAAGATGGAATTTTGGTCTGCGCTCCCACGGGAACGGGCAAGACCGTCATTGCGGAAACCGCGCTTTATGAAGCATTGATGACGGGTCGCCGCGCCTATTACACAACTCCGCTCATTGCATTGACGGAACAAAAATTTCGTGAGTTGCAGGAATCGGCTGTCCGCTGGGGATTTTCCGCCAGCGATGTCGGACTGATTACCGGGAACCGGCGCGAAAACTCCGATGCAAGAATTCTGGTCGTCGTGGCCGAAATCCTGTTGAACCGTCTGCTGTCGCCGGAAGAAGTTTCCTTTGACGATGTCTCCGCTGTCGTGATGGATGAGTTTCACAGTTTCAATGATCCTGAACGAGGAATCGTCTGGGAACTGTCGCTTGGTCTTCTGCCCAAACACTGCCGTCTGCTTCTGATCAGTGCCACGGTTGGTAACGCAACCGACTTTGTCGTCTGGCTGGCACGCCAGCACGGCCGCAAGCTGAGACTTCTCCAAAGCGACGAACGACGGGTGCCTTTGGATTTTCGCTGGGTGACTGACGAGCTGCTGCCTGATCAGCTGGAGATCATGGCGGATGGTGACGAAGAATCACGGTACACGCCAGCACTCGTCTTCTGCTTCAATCGGAATGAATGCTGGAGCGTCGCGGAGCAACTGAAGGGCAAACGTCTGCTGGCGGATGGTCAGCAAAAGCAGCTGATTGCGGAACTCGATCAGGTCGACTGGTCCACAGGGGCCGGCGGCAAGCTGAAGCAGTTTTTGATGCGGGGTGTCGGCATTCATCATGCCGGCCTGCTGCCGAAGTATCGTCGTGTGATTGAGCATCTGTTTCAGAAGAAACTGCTGAGTATCTGCGTGTGCACGGAAACTCTGGCGGCCGGTATCAATCTGCCGGCGCGATCCGTTGTGATGACGTCCCTGCTGAAGGGACCGCCGGGTAACATGAAGGTCATCGATGCCAGTTCGGCGCATCAGATGTTTGGCAGAGCAGGGCGGCCACAGTTTGACACCCGCGGCTACATCTTCGCAGTGGCGCACGAAGATGATGTCCGACTGTTTCGCTGGCAGGAAAAGTATGATCAGATTCCCGAGGACACTCGGGATCCGATGCTGATCCGCGCGAAAAAGAATTTGAAAAAGAAGATGCCTCGGCGCCGCGAAGGGTTTCAATACTGGACCGAGCGACAGTTTCAGACTTTACGAGAAGCGCCTCCTGCGAAGCTGGCCAGCCGCGGCCGTCTTCCCTGGCGACTGCTGGCATTTTTTATTCGTAAATCGGGGACGGTGCTTGGCTTGCAGGAAGCCGTCCGCCGGCGACTGCTGGATTCGGGCGAGAAGGACGACGCGGAAAAACATCTGGTCCGCATGCTGATGACTCTGGAAGCTGGTGGCTTCATTACGCTGGATCCTCCGCCACCGCGACCCGCTATTGCGCTGGATGCGACGCAAAAAGTGGATGGTCCCGTCTTTCATTCGATTCGCGCGAGTGAGGCTGTTTCTCAGATCGCGCCCGCGATTACGGCCGCGACACGCCTTCAGGAAAGTCGCTGGATTTCTACACATCTCGCGCCATTGACAGAAGCCGAGACGCAGGCCGCGCCGGAATCCTCCGAGGAGGTCCCTGTCGAAGATCCCGGTGAATTCGGGGAGGGAGTTGATCCGGACGAAGCGGCTTCGGAAAGTTCTGAGCCGCCTCACAACACTGCGCTCACTCCAGAAGTCGTCCCTGATTCTTCGTTACCGGTCCCGGAAGCTCCGGCCGAAGAATCTACGCAGCCGGCGAAAGTGGGCTTGCTGGGACAACTGATTCAGCAGGCGCGCACAGGAGATGCTCCGAAGGGCAGCGCCGCATCGAAAAAGGGCAAAGGCACCAGCAAGGCAGCGGCGGCGTCGGAGCTGCCGGAGTTCGATTATTCGCCTCGCCTGGCTGTTGCGACGGAGCAGATGGAGCTTTTGTTTTCGTTCCGCAGCATCAACGCTTTGTATGGCGTTTTTCTCGCCGAACATATGCACAAAGCGAACTATGAAGAGCGACTGCAACTGCTGGAAAGCGTGCTCGATCTGGCGTCATCAGTGGCCGGTGCAGTGCGAGTTCCGCTGCCGGAAGAAATGCCGGACGGTCCGCTGTCGACCGAATTTCTGAACCCGCTGCTCTTGTCACGCGGTCTGGTGACTCAACAGGAACTGACAGGATACTTTGATGAGGTAACTCGTCGAAGAGTCTACCCGATGCCGTTGGGTGATCGCATGCGATTGTTGTTTCGCTGCGACTTTCCTGGCGTCACCGACGTGTATGTCCGCAGCGTCTGGTGCGTGGGCGATCTTCTGCGGTTCGGCGGCAACTTCGACCGTTTCGTGAAAGCTCGCGATCTGACAAAGCAGGAAGGAGTCCTGTTTCGCCATTGCCTGCGAATGATTCTGCTGTGTGGGGAATTTGCCTTGCTGGAACCGCCCGGGCTGAATCCCTTAGAATGGCGACGCGACCTGACGGAGTTGGCCGCTATTCTGACAGATGCCTGCCGTGCCGTTGATCCGAACAGCACAGATGAAGTCATCACCACATTGCGGGCTCAGGCAGAAGGTCAGCACCTGCTGTAAGACGTTATTCATCTCACGAGGTCCGGTGGCCAATGATGTCCTGCTGAAACGACTGGAGTGCTCGATTGAAAACATCACTGGGGGAATCGGAGCCGTCCCTTCAGAGTCGTTTTTCTGCTATTTACTTCTACATACACATGCCGACATCAGCATGCTTCCGACTCTGCAACGGCTGTTCGAACTGAACAACGCGGCAATCAGCAGCATCATCGGTGACCTGAAAACTGAGTTCACACCGACGCTGATTCGCCGTATCACCAACGAACATAATCTGGAAACGGTCAGGGAATGGATCGATAAACTGGTCCAACGTGTGGACGTGGATGAGTATGTTCGCTGGTCTCTGGTCAGAGTCATGATGTTCTGGGTTCAGGCGGGGTTGATGTCTCGCGAGGATGCCATTGCGCAGCTAAAGACATGGATAACAGGATTTGGCGAATTGAAGTACGACATGCTGTCGGCGGCGTGTGTCTGCGAGATGCTGGACTTGAATGCCGTTGAAGAGCAATCGTTTATCATGGATTGCTTCGATCGAGGACAAATTGATGAAAGTCTTGTGGATCGAGATTCGTGTCTCGGCGAACTCCAGCTCGGGACACCATCGAGTTCGTCTGATGAGATACACGATCTTGTCAAGTATTTCTCCGGATGGCGTGGCTATACGAGCACCAGTCTGAGTCTGGATCCAGAAAGCGGTGACCTGAAGCCAATCGAAAAGCCAAGTTGGGGCGGTGACGAAGCTCCGAAGGAATCAGATATTCGGCAATGGTTGACAGCTATCCGACAGTCCAACGATCGAAACTACCCTCGGGAAGCGGTTCGCTGCCTGAGTCAACATGCGTCGAAAGTGGCCGATCGACTGGTGGACGAGGTGCGTTGGGGGTTGCAGAAGGCCGGCCAACCAGACGCACGCAGCAGCAATGGCCCCTTCATTGCCGCCACGATTCTTGCTGCTCAGCGCTTTGGATCTGACAAGGACGTGCTGTTCGAGATTCTGGATTTGACGCTCGATGATCGCATGGATGTGTTTGGCGATGCTATTGAATCATCGATAGTTTACGCGCTGTCACATCGTCTGCTGGGTAACTGCCAGGAGATTGATCAACGCATAGACGATCCCGATCGCGATGAACTGGATCGAGCGACATTGGTGATGTTTTATCCACTGTCTGCCTATCACGGTTATCTGACTCGCGAGGACTGCATTGTCGCGCTGCTGTCACGACTGGAGCGGGCGACGAACGAAGCGCCTGATTTAGCGAATGCGATCTATGACTCGTTGTGCCTTATGTCGGTGCCTGGCGATCATCCGATCGTAAGCGCAGCCCTTAACCAGGGCGTCCGCAATCGTGTTTTGTCCGACAGCGACGCTCGCCTGTGTATCGAGACCCCGACAGAAGCAGGTAAAGTTCTCTGGAAATTGACACGTGAGTGTAGAATTCCGACAGACGCCATTGAAGCGTCCGTGATGTTCGACAAGGACATTCTCAATCCACCCACCAAGCCCCAGAACAAACGTGCGTCTCAGTTCGATATCAGTCAGCCCGTGTCCAGCACCATCGCGAAAGGTGCCGACGACCGGATTCCCAGAAATTCGCCCTGTCCCTGTGGCAGCGGAAAGAAATACAAAAAATGCTGTCTGAAGGTTTAGCGGCACTAATAATAGTCGGACAGGCACCCTCCCTGCGTCGTGTTTCTGAGCATGTTCCGCAAGATACGGGAGCCAGTCCCGGTTTTGTCAGGCGTTCCTGGTCTTGCCTAAAATCATCACTGCTTCTGCTTACGACCTGGATGCTGCTCGTTTTTGGCTGCTCAAGGGTCGTTCATGGGCGATCCGTTTTGCATTGTCGGCAAAGTCGACGCCGAGGCGTTCAAAGCCAGCTTCGATGGGAAGATTTGAAAATTCCTCCTGAGTTAGTTCCACTGCATTCAGAATCCGGGATTTTTCAATCGTGACATCGCCAGGCACTCGCTTGCCAACTCTTGCGATTCCGGTGCGTCTGAACAGCCGACTGGCATACGGAACTTTGTTGAAAATCGGAGTGCCAGACTGTTTGCGATGTTCAGTAATCATCACAACATCCTGCAGCACAACGTGGTCGTCATCCACCGCCTTTACAGTACCCGCGATACGATCTGAGTAAATCCGTATTGAACTGGGAATGTCCTTGTCTGTTTCCTCGCTGGCCACAACATTCAAATGCAGACCGGGGCTGATTTTCTGCAGGTCGTCGGTGTTGATAGCGAATGAGCACCTGCAGAGTCGTCGGGCGTTGCACGCAATGATTGATGCTGAACGGGCTCGCAGGGTCGCGGTACGTGCTGTGGGTCAGCACAACCCGAGAAACCGTAAACCGCACTCAAAGACAGCCTCTCTTCTTGCGAGCGATCGAAGACCCACTGACGTTACGGTTTGCGTGCCGCGCCTTGTGAACTTCGCCCGGTCGACGATCAGCATCCCGTTCCACTGAGGCCCGATGAGTGCGCAATGCGGTTGCTGATCGACCAGACGAATCCCGTCTGAGGACAGCAAATATGGGGCAGCTCAAGTGAATTTTGAAACTTGTCAGTCGTAACGGTGATCGTCCTGCATCGCGATGGTGCCACTGATTGATCAACTATTTTGATCTCAACGCTCCGTTCGGCACAGTGTTCGCTCCGATGGAAGACTATTTGCATTCTGGGCGGTTCCATTGCGGCTTTTTCGCCGCTCGCAAGTGCGCCATGTGCCCATGGCAATCCATTCAAATCTTCACAACGAAGCCAAGTGGACAACCATGATCACTCGACCAACGAAAATGACCCCGCAGAACCTACGCACGTTGATCGTCGACGAACACGGTCCGCACGTTTCTATGTACTTTCCCAGCGTGACCGCGGGAGCAGAGATGCAACAAAATACGATTCGCCACCACGAGAAGAAAGAAAATCATGATTCGGTTTACTCCAGGAAGCCAGCAGATGCCTCGACACCCCGATCCAAAGCCCGACATGCCGCGCCCCGGAACACCGCGACCGGGAGACATTCCTGGTATTCCACGCCCCGGTGACATGCCGTCGGCGCCTCCACAGCCCATATCGCCCGGGCCGATCAAACCGAAGTCTTAGTAACCCATCCACGTTGAGGCTGCCAATCTGGCCGCAGCAAGAATCGCGATTCCTACAAATCGAAAAGACTGCGGAAGGCCAGTGCATCGCCTTTAACCTGCATCACCCAGGACGTCCTTTACATAGGCTTCCTCGATTCCCGTTTTCACCGCTGCCAGAAGCGGTGATGCGACCGAGGCTCCGAGAAATCCGAACAGGACAGCCATGATCGCCTGAAAGGCAATGAGCAGAGCCGGAGGTAGTGCGACCTGGTGCTGTTGAATCAGCGGCGTGGCCACGTAACTTTCCACGACCTGCAGCGCCATATAGCCGACCATGACAATCATGACCACGCCGCCTCCCTGAGGCAGTGAGAACAGCATGGCCAACATCAGGGCAATCAGGCTGCCAATGTTGGGGACGAATGTCAGCAAACCCGTTACACAACCAAGGAAAACGGCCATTGGCACACCCGCGAACCAAAGTATGGCTGCGGCACCGAGCCCTGTGATGAGCATCGAACAAAACTGTCCGACGAGCCAGTTCCAAAGAGATTCTCCGATCCTGTCCAGAACTTCCCGCGTTCGTCCTCGTCGAAGCTTTGGGAACAGCGTGACCAAACCGTCTTTGTATTGGCTCGGTGCAACGGCAAGAAATAGGCCAACGAAGAAGATCAGCGCACTATTGACGATGAGTCCAAATGTTGTCTGAAACAATCCGGCGATTGCCCGCACGCCCTTGTTGGCTGCGGCGGACAATTTTCCGCTCGCGGGCGATAACTGGCCACCGTTACCTTTCGTGGAGTTTTCTTTGGAGCTATCGACTATCGGAAGTTCACCTGTCTCGTCTGAAAAATCGCCTGCACTCCGCTTCGATTTGCTGCTGCGTTCATTATCCGGCAAAAAGAAATCTCGAAGAATCGGAGTGTAACCCAGAATCGACTTGACCGACGGATACCTTTCAGTAGTTTCGCTCAGTCTGACCTGAGCCTCGTCGAGGTGTTTGCTGGCCTGTGAAATCTGGTGGTCAAGTTGTACGCCAAATAACGCCAAAAATCCGATGCCCGCGACAAGCAGCAGAGTTGTCATGGCAGCGACGCCTGCTCCGTAGCCGATCGGAATCGTTCTCGACACAAGAGAAGCCGTCTTTGTCAGAAACACTCCAAACAGCATGGCCAGAAAGAGAATTAGAAAGATTTCCGTGGCAACGATAAATGCAGTGACGAAAGCGATGACAAAAGTCGTCGCGATCAGCACCAGACCCGTGACGCGAGCGGGTTGTCTAAGTGAATCCGAAGTGTTTGAATGATTCATTATAATCCATTCTATTGAGGACATATCGCAGTCGAAGATTGAAGGAAAGCTGCTCTATTTTTAATAGGCCACGGGAAGTTGCGAGGCGACATGGGGTCGTCCTGCGAACAAATTGTCCTTCGGAAACGAAAGTCCCTTGTACAGTAAATTCGTACTTGCCGCGCGTCTCACACCCGAACGTGAATCAAGTCGCCCGTCTGAAGCAAATGCAGGCGATATTCCGGATCTCGCGATATTTTCAGCAGGGATCGACAGCGAGCGGTCAACAGGTCCACGCTTTCTTTATGGGCCAGAACGTCGCTACAAGATGTCCATAACGCCTCACCGCGTTTCACCAATTCGCGACGCCGCGATTCGCTGGATATTCTGGCGACGATTCGCCCAGGCACCTCCAGCAGGTGCACGGTGGGAAACGCCGTGCCGAACAGTATTGGACCTTTTCTTGCCTTTTCTTCGAGTCGAATCGCGATTCGACACACCTCGCCGCAGAAATCGCAAAAATGGTTCTGACGGTTTACTGTGCGACGGTCCGATTCTGAAGCCTGCACAATGGATACGTCATGTGAACAGCGTGCAGAGCGAAGTCGAATTCAAATCGCTCCATGATGTCTTGACTGGGGCATCCCGTTTGGCGAGACTCGCTGGCACACGCCAACGGCCAAACAGCTCGGCCTTGATTCATCTTTTAGACCACGAGAAAATCCAGGAAAGCCAAATAAGTAAAATGGCCCTTGGTTGCTTGTTTTTTTGCCTGCCCCCGGTTTTGCTTTCCTTTGTTCCTTTGGGAGTGCAATGCGGTTCGAATGTCAGGTTGTAGAGACTGGTGGGTCGTCCGCAATTTACCAAAGTCACTGTTTACGATGACTCGAGTGCATCAGCAACGCGGACAGCATGATGAAATGCAAATCACGACACCTGTCACGGTAGCACTCCCACCAGCACACTCCCGACCACTGATACGCAATCGCCTGATGCAGCGTCTGAACCCTGGCCACTGTGGCCTTGAGATTCAGATCGATCACCAGCGAAGTGGCCGTAGACTGCGGCGAGACCGCGCCAAAACTTACTCCAGGAAATAGAATCGAACGGCCCACTTGCTGAACATTGGAGCCAGCACGGAACGCCAGAGTATCGCCATCAATCGCGAATTGGCGACAGTGACCGTGAATCGGTCACCGAGCATTGTGGCGGTGTCAGAGTCTGTCAGCACGGCAGTCGGAGCAAGTGGAATCGGCAGTTGCCCCTTCGTGTAGGTGATGGTTATTCGTGAGTTCTGTGAGTGTCGGACCGTCTTTGAAGCGACTTACTCCGACGGCGATGACGCCCAAACATACCGATACCTCTCATGATGCTGTTCAGTTGGCTGATGCTTTGGAACTTGGCTAACTTGGACTTACTCCAGACTGGCAGTAAAGCCAATTTGCTGGTTGGGAACAAGTCGTTTGCATTCGATTGTCAGCTTGGGACTTGCTCCACCAGTCGGGATCTTGAATGCGCGTTGTTCACCGGGCAGCAGGTCTTTCAATGATTCCTCAGAGGGGACTGAGTTTACGGCAGGGAATGCGTCGTAGTAGATCGGGGCGATGCCTGTATTGCGGATGATGAGTCGCGATTCAGTTTCTGAGGCTTCAAATTTCTCGACCTGAAATCGATAACCACACGCCATGCCGGCTGATCGGATACGGTCGGGTTTCTGAAATCGGGGCTGATCATCGCCAATCATGAACGACACATGAAAATCGGCTGCCTGTTTTTCGAATGATATTCCGTGAGCCCCGGCAGGCGCGAGAGCTTTCGACTGATCGGCTTTTTGGAAGAAAGCGAATTCGCCGCCGGTGGGAGACATTTTCCAGCGATCACGGCCAAGGATATTCCAGTTCGGCTCGTTCTCTTTCTTATGCTTGGCGTGATTGAAGGAATCATCGAACAGGCCAAACTTCAACGCCAATAATGTCTCATTCTCGGGGTAAGCCGAGCGTTCATCGTCGCCGGCATCGACGGAGATCATCCACGGTGTCGTCTTGAGACTTGCCGCAAGATGCTGAGCGAATTCAGACTGATACTCCTTCGACGGAAAGGTCTTACCCAAAAGCATCGGACCATCGTAAATATGGTATTCGGCCCACAATCCGAAGCCGACCTGGACAAACGCCAGCCGCGAATCGTTGTCATATTTTTCCGCAAAGCGGCTGAAGAATTCCAGTACAAAACGACACAGCTCCGGATGAGACCAATCGGGGAACTCGGTCGGTTTGTTTTCGCTCTTCGCCCGAGTCGTCTTGTAGTTTGCAAGGCGAGTGATCGACTCCGGAACACCGGTTTTCTCTCCGACATAAGTATCGTGCCAGCGAAGAATCAGTTGATGTCCACGAGAGGCGACCTGGTCAAGAGTTTCTTCCAGCGGCGACCAATCGTATTCGCCACTGCCGTTGACGATTTGCGCATACGTCATGTAGGTGTATTCAAGCTGGATCGGAGCCGTGGCGACATCTTCATTGGTCGTCCAAAGGACAATGCCGGTCATTGGCTGAACGTCGGTTACGCTCTGCTTGAGAGCAACGTTTCGGAATTCATCAGCGCGGATTTGCGTCGGGACGATGAACGTTGCCAGCAACACGGCTGCGATGAATCTGGAAGTGCGAACAGGAAGGCATTGTTGCATCTTGTGGGTCTCAATGATCGGGCGTTTGTTCCGAACCGGATTTTCATCCGAGTTGCATACTTTTACAACAGCTCTGAGATCACTTTCCCATGGTCAGAAGCCGGAGCGATGGCGCCGAACTCCGTGCGGAATTCGTGAGCGGGGTCGAGGCCCAAGCCAGTGAGGAGGGTGGCGAACAGATCGGGAATGGTGACTTTGTCTCCCGCAATTTCCAGGCCGGTTTCATTGGTCTGGCCGACAACAACTCCACCCTTGATTGCGCCGCCGCCGAGGACGACGGGTGTCACGTTCGGGAAGTGATCGCGGCCGTTGTCGGAATTGATCTGCGGTGTGCGGCCAAATTCGCCCATCCAGACGACGAGCGTTTCGTTCCACAATCCGTTCGACTGCAGATCGTCCAGCAGCGCGCTCCACGGAGCGTCCATCTGCCCGCAGAGACTTGCGACCGAGTTGAAATTGTCTGAATGCGTATCCCAGCCATCATGCTGAATTTCGACGAAGCGAACGCCGGATTCCAGAAGACGTCGAGCCAGCAAACAGCGTCGTCCGAATTCGCCGTCGCCATAACGAGCTCGATCAGATTCGGATGCGTTGTCGACGTCGAGTGCTTTGACAAAGGGAGTTGTCATCATCCTTTCAATGCGTTGCAGCGTGGCTCGACGACGATCGAGACCGGAGCCCAAATGGCTTTCGTCGAACTTCGTGCTGAACTCTTCAAGGAACTTCATCGATCGTCGCTGACGTCGAAGGCCGGCGATCAGTTGCACGGCGGCGGCTGGATCTTCGACTGCAAACGGAGCGTGATCCGGGCCCATGTAGGCAGGTCCCAATCCCTTGCCTCCAACGGAAACGAACAACGGAAAATCGGCCACTAGGCTCTCATGCGACACGATCGATCCGAGCGTTGGTCTGGGAAACGCCTGAACCAGCGGATAGCCAGTGTGCATGATGTACTGGCCTCGATCATGGTCGGCTTCGGGCGACGAAAGATTTCGAATCAGGCTGAGCCGATCCATCCGCTTGGCGATCTCCGGAAAGTTCGACGCGATCTCAATGCCCGGAACATTTGTCGCAATGGATGTGGTCGGACCGCCGGTCACTTTGCCTGGTTTTGGGTCAAACGTCTCCATCTGACTGGGGCCTCCGCCCATCCAAAGCACGACGCAACGTTTGACTGTGCCCGTTGGTTCGGCGGCGAACAGCGAGTCGCACGCATGCTTCATCGCGAACGCAAAAACGCCACCAAGAGAATGACCGAGGAATCGACGTCTGGAATGGTGAGAGTTCATGATCAATGGCTCCGGTAGGGTTTGGTTGAGGCGAAATTCTGTAGCCCGACCTGTCTCAGGTCGGGAAGTGGCCGCGTTGTTTGTTCACGCGGCTATGAATGTTTAACCCGGTATTGTTTAACAATGTGCACGCTTGCTGATCTGAGACAGATCAGCCTACAAAAGACGGGAACTGATTAATGATTAAACGCGAACTCGCTTGAATGCAGCAGCGCGAAGCTGACTTCGTCGAGCGAACGGCCAGAACACTTTTCTAATTCTTCCGAGGTCGGAACTCGGCCGAGGAATCGAATGAATAACTCGTCCACGGATCGCGCTGGAGATCTGACCGGATCAACGAGACGCGCCATCAGGCCCTGGACAGTCTCTCGATACTCCCATGTTGAACTGTAGTCAGCATTGAGGTCGTCTCCGAGAAAGGCTTGCACCAGTTCGTAGCGATCGCGGAGCTTCGCGGGTTGGTTTGTCGCAATGCACATGGACTCATACCACTGCTCTGGTGTCAGTGGCTTGATTGTTCGTACGGCAAACATTTCCTGCCGCTTGTGATCATCCTTTGAGGCCGAAGATTCTCGCTGGTACGCGTGCGAATTGCAGATCAGCTGAATCATCTGTCTCATATCAAACTTCTGAGTCTGCGTTTCATCGGCCAGTCCTTCCAGCAACGCCGGCACCGAAGCCGGATTGGAGGCATTCACATCATCGACCGGATGCACGATGCCTCGCCCGAGAAAGTGGTACCACATTCGATTCGCAAAGTTGCGGGCGAACGGGCGACTCCGAGTCAGAAACAAAGCAAACTCGGCTCGCCACTGCGTTGTCTTTGGCTCAGCTCCGGTGAGAAAACGAGGCCCTTCGTCACCGCTTTCGTCTCTCACGATATCGACCAGCCGGACATTGCTCGCGGACACGTCCTGGCGTTCGGTGGCTTCGAAGAAACGATTCATACGTTTGAAGTCGGTCTGAGTCCATCGGTCAAACGGATGATCATGGCACCGAGCGCAGTCCAGACGGACTCCGAGGAACGCTCGCGAAACTTTCACGACGGGTTCATCCGGATACCGCAGCAGAAAATTGACCGGGCCATCGAACGCAGATTCACCAGTGCTTGTGAGGAGGTCTTCCACGATCTGGTCGTAAGGACGATTTGTACGAAACTGTTCATGCAGCCATTGAGCCAGCGTGTCTCGATCGGCGTTGTTGTCTTCGTAGCCAAACAGCTGCGTCGTCCAAAGTTCTCCCCAGAAAATTGGAAACTCCAGCGAGTTCAGGAGTTTCTCGATCAATGCTGCTCGGTCAGAATTGGCGAGGAACTCCGTGCGTTCCTGCGTGGTTGGAATCCGACCGACAAGATCCAGAGTGATCCTTCGCAGAAACTGCTCATCGCTGCAGATTGGTGACGGCTGAATGCCAGTCTCGGCCCAAGCTGATTTGAGAATCGCATCGACCTTCGTTTCGGCTGTTTCCCCACCGAAGGCGATCACCGGGATCAGGGTTAGGAGAAGAGCGGTAAGGCAATGTTTCATAGATGTGTTTCCTCCCCTGTGAGCCGCATGGCGCTAGCCGCGGGTGTTGATTTCATCGTTTAACCCGACTCGAAGAGGAGGTACTGAGTGCCCCGCCTCCTCTTCGAGTCGGGTTAAACGTAAGCGATCTCGGCTGAGACTAAATCAACACCCGCGGCTAGCGCCATGCGGCTCACGGAATATCAAAAATCGGTCTTCGACAACTGCTTTTCAAGTTCTGCGGCTTCTTCAAGGATGCCATTAATCTCATCCCCGGCCCAGTCCTGCAGCTTCAGGCCTTCCGCTGTTTCCTCGAAGTGAGCGTCGAACCAAAGTTGCAGGCCGTCGACATCGGGTCGTTTAACGGAGCGTTCCACCAGGTCGTCGAGAATCAGCTTGCCGGAAAGAGTCTGAATCGCGGCACTCAGTTTTTCGTCCGTCAGCTTCGATGCGAACTCATTGAGAATACGGCCACGGCGGCGAAGTTCGCGAGACTCATGAAAGAAGTCCTCGCACATTGACTTCACGTCGTCGGGCGATTCACTTGTGATCGTATACTTGCCGTCATCGCCTTTGGTGACGATCTGAGCGAGCCATTCGCGAGCGGCGTCATCCGCAGTAATCGGTGAATAGTCCATCTCGCGAACAACAATCATCAAAGCCAAATCAGACGAAAGATATTTCTTGAAACGAATGTGAAGATCGTCCGACTCGTCCAGTCGGTCGACCAGTTCCTTCAGAGGTTGTTCGAGCACTGATCGGTCCTGCTGAATCGCGGTGAAGCGAGTAATTTCAGATTCGAATTCTTTCAGCTGTTCGCTTTCCGTGTTCAGAATCAGCCCGGCAGGAGCGTCGTTGGTTGCTTCTTCGAGCATGTAGAAATAGTCGTCAAAGTGTTCATCGTTGGGCTCATCGTCCTCCGTCAGATTCCTGCTGGCCAGGAACACGGCAACTTTCGGATCGGCCAGCATCGTCTTTAGATCGCCATGCCGCTTGTCGGAATTTGCCAGATCTTTTGACCATGCGGTGAGTTCTTCTCCAAACCGTTTCAGCATCGGCTGGAGTCGTTCGATATTCTTCAGCCGGATCTCCACAGCACTTCGACGCGCCGGGCGAATGACAAATCGATCGTCTTTGTTTCGGACGAGCAGTTCGGAAAATACTTCGCTCAGATCTTCAATTCTCGGATGCAGCCTGGACCTCAGCTCGTTCATATAGACAAATGCCGGGGCACCTTCGTGATTCAGAAATCGCTGCAGGAATTGAGCGGGCTCGGACGATGTCTCAAGAGATGCGGCGATCTCCTTTAAAGCTGGCCCGATGACAGCGACATCAGCCTCAGCGACATTCACGGCCGTAACAAACGCGTCGCACTTCGCCTGAAAGTCGGCGTTTACGATGATTGTGGAGCCCGTGGTTTTGAAATGCTCACCGACAAACTGCTGCCACAGAGAAACGTCGTCCTGATCGCTGGTGGCATTCTGAGCCTGCAATGCGGCTCGATCAGCCATGACGATTTGACCGGTCGGCGTTTTCAAAAGCTCGATAAACTTTTTCAGGTACTCCTGATCGCCCACGACGATTCGGTCAGTGATCTCCTTCAGTTCGATAGATGCTGGTTCGGGTTCGCTCTCGGCACCGTCGTGCGATGTTGCAGCGGTCGGCGTATCCGGCAATTCGTCCTTCGATGCTGATTCTTCATCCACTGTGACCGCAGAAGACACTGTTTGAGCGGCAAGAGGCTCTGCAAATTGCAATTGAAACAAACCCAGACAAACCAGCGGACAAAGCAATCCACCCCAGACAAGTCGCTGCATTATTGTGTCTCCCTTTTGATCCCATGAAACCAGACGTCGAATACGTTGAAACAGCGGCCCGCCGGTTGCAGACAGGGCCAGAATTGGTGAACCGTCCCGCGCCGTTGTTGCGGCCAGCAAAGCGTTTGCCAGTTGAGTCACTCGAGCAGGCCGCTCACTGGCCATGAGGGCATCGCAGGCCCACTCGGCCGATTCATCAAAGCGACGGGCTGAAATCCACGCCAGAGGATTGAACCAGTGCAACGCCAGGATCACTCGAGCCAGCAAAGACTTCCAGAGATCGCCACGCCGCAGATGTGATAGCTCGTGATGAAGCACGGCGATGCGTTCATCCGATGACAGTTCACTCCACAATCCAACCGGCACAACAATCTTGTGACCGGCAGGAGTCCAGCAAATCAGCGGACCAACGACGGGATGAACATCCAACGCGATGCTGCGGTCCAGATTAAGCTCCAGCGACAAGTCCTGCAGCTCTTTCGTCCAACTTCGCCTCGCCGGGCGGGCTTTCAACAATGCGACGTTGAGGATGACGTAGTTCACAAGCCCGAAGCCGATAAGCCCAATGACTCCGCAGATCCACACAAAAGCAAGCAAGTCCGTCCATCGAATTGCAGACAAAACGGACATCAAGTTGGTTGCCGCAGGACTCGAGGCTTCTGTCGACGATGAGCGTGATTGAAGTGCGTTAAGTCCGACTTCGAATGCGTCAGTCGCGTGATGAGCGAGCGATGACTGAGCCGGTTTCGTCGAGGTCGCGGCCGTCAGAATCGGATGTGAAGACTGACTGCGTGGAGTCTCCGTTTCGACTCCATCGGTCGCGTGACGTTCCACCGAGCCCGCGATCAGGCGATTCGCATCGGCCGAGTTGATCGCAGAGGGCGCGTCCATTGCCGTGACTGGAAACGCGGACTTTTCGGTCCGGATGAGTTCCTGATCGGAATTCAAAGCGCTGGCCGAGAAGAGCGGCTGTGCGCCCAGCCATTCCGGCGTTTCAATCGTCAACGAGATCGGAACAAGCACAAGCCCCTGAAGCAGCACTGCTCCCCAGGCAAGTCGATGCCAGCGAGGGCTGGCAAGTGGATAGAATCGCGACAACAACGCGACACAACTGCCACTGACCAGCAGCAGCAGAGACGCACGCAGGAGAAACGAAAACCAATCGCTGAACATGAGTCAGTTTCCTCCCGCTTTGTTGCCGGATCGAGAACGATCGCCACTTTTCGTATCGTTGTCCGAAGCCTCATGGCGGCGTTCGGCGTCGCGAATCAGTTTCTTCAACTCAGTCAGTTCATCGCGAGTCAGGCTGTTGCCCTGAACAAGGTGAGCGACCAGCGGAACCACAGAACCCTGAGTCACGCGTTCGACAAAGCGATCCAACTGGCGTTCCCTGACCGCGTCCGGCTGGACCAGAGCCGCGTAATGAGTCGGCTGTTTGCCCGTCTTGGTTTTTTCAGCCCAGCCTTTTTCCACCAGGCGATTCAGTCGCGTTTGGACGGTCGTGTATCCAAGATCCCGACCGAGCCGATCATGAACCTCCGACAATGACGACGCCCCATGCTCCCAAAGCACGCTGAGCAGTTCCAGCTCGCCGCCCGTTGGATTCGGTTGTTCTTCCACAGTGCTTTCTCCCGCAAACGCCAGTGATGGGCTCGCATCAGAAACTCAGTGCAACCACCATCTACGACAGTCGTCATAAGTTTTATTACTTGTGTAGTAAATGTCAATTGGAAAGTTTCAGATTTTGCAGAGCGTGTGGAAGCAACCGAAAATTCTACGGTTGGACGTTTTCACCATTAGTAGCGATTTCGCCTGCTGGTATGTTTTGGGCAGAGTCGTTCGTGTGAAACTTTTTTTTGCAGAGCAAAGCAGCACCCGCCATGCTAACCCAATGACGTGGACTTAAGGTGTAGCGGAAGTCGCCAAGACTTTCGGCACCCCCGTTCTTGCAGGGAAAACCGAAACTCCTGGCGAGTTCCGCTAAAAAAAATACGTGAAGTCAACACCATTCATGCTAACGATTCTGGATCCATCACCGAACCGCCATCCTCGCGACTTGTCGCGCCGGTCATGGTTGCGAGTCGGTGGCGTCGGCCTCGGTGGGCTGTCGATGTTGCAGTTAGCGCAGGCTGGTTTGGGAATAGATGAAACGCTGAAGCCGTGACATCTCCGGCGATTGGCTGCATCAGCGCGTGATTGGACCAAAAAGCAGGGCCATCCACCTTGGCCTCGCAATCCACAACTCGCCGCGGTGGAAGGCCGAAAAATGAGACCTGACCACTTTTTACTTCTGGCCAGTCGCCGAGCGTTGGGCATTCACAGATTTGCCTGCGTAGCACGACTCAGGACGGCGTCGGCGGCTGTCTGGCCGCTGGCTATGCTGTCGGGAATCCCGACGCCATGGTAAGCGCTGCCGGCAAGATGAAGACCCGGGAAGCAGGCCTGAGCGGCTTCGATGCGTGCCACCAGATCAAGGTGGCCCACATGATATTGAGGCATCGCTTTTTCGTAGCGAACCACTTCACTAAACAGCGGGTCGACTTTCATACCCAGGATGGCCGTCAGTTCCTGGTTCACAGCGGCCACCATCGCGTCATCATCCATCTGCAGGAGCTCGGGCTGCATTGCGCCGCCCACAAATGTGCGAAGCAGAATTCGGCCCTCGGGAGCGCGATTCAAAAACTTGCGGCTGGAAAAACTGACTGCCAGAATCTTTCGCTTTTCCATCGCCGGAATGACCAGCCCGAAGGCGTCCATCTTATGAGCAAAATCGGTCAGCGAGTGGCCGCTGACCACGATCGCGCTGGAGGCGTATTCGACTGTGCGAAGCAACCCGGCCAGCGTCGACAGGGACTCATGCTTCAGAAATTGCGCGGCCACATGAGTCGGCTGTGTGACAATGACAGCGTCAAACAAATCTCCATTGGGGTTCGCATCCGAGGAAACTCGCCATCGGCTTTCCGACGTGTCAGGCGGAATAATTTGCCGGACAAAACAGCCAAGTTGAAACCGGACTCGCCCCGATTTTTGCAGCCACGCCTCAAGCGATTTAATAAGATCGCTCAACCCTTTGGCGGCGGTGACAAATAATCCATAGCGAGCCCCGCTGCCGGACGCTCCGCCTTCAGCCTTTGGTGATTTTTGTTCAGCCAGCGTGGCACGAATCACACTGCCGTGAGTCCGTTCCATGTCGAGAAAACGAGGCATCGTTGCCTTGAGACTCAGCTTCTCCGGGTCCGATGTGTAAATTCCTCCGACCAGCGGCTGCACGAGTCGATCCAGCGCTTCAGCCCCGAATCTTCGTCGCACAAAGCTGGCCAGACTTTCGTCTTCGTCTCCGTCTCGGCGAGAAACAAAGGACTCCGCAAGCAGCCGCAGTTTTCCGGTCAGCGACAGCACAGGCGTGGTCATAATCGCCCACGGCTTCGCAGGAGCCATCAGCATAAAGCCATCAGGCACAGCCATCGGCTTCCCGTCACGCAGCACGAGCGATCGCCGGTAGAGAGCGTCCGTCGCGATCAGCTGATCCATGAAACCAATCTCTTTGCACAACTGAATTCCGGCAGGCTTGTTCGTAATGAACGAATCCGGCCCAAGCTCCATCAGAAAACCGTCAGCCTCTTCGGTCCGGACGATTCCACCGAACCGTTTGGACGATTCAAACAACGTCACCTGAACGTCTTCCGATTTGGACACCAGTCGCTGAGCCGCTGCCATGCCGGTGACGCCACCGCCAACGACAGCCACACGCAGCGATTTACCTGATCCTGAATCGGAAGAAGAGGGAGTCACTGAACTGCTCCCAGCTCATGCACAAATTCCACCACGGCTTTGACATGATCGGGATTCATGTCGGGCATCACACCGTGTCCCAGATTGAAGATATGTCCAGGCCGACCCGCTGCCGATTTGAGAACATCGGCAACACGTTGTTTCAAAACCGGAAGGTCAGCATAAATGGACACTGGGTCCATGTTGCCCTGAATTGCAACGTCGTAGCCGAACGTCTTCCAGGCGTCTTCCAGCTGGCATCGCCAGTCGAGCCCCATGACCTGCCCGCCGGCTTCTCGCTGCAAGGGGTGGAGTGAGGGATTTCCGTTCAAAAAATTGATAACAGGAGCAAATGGTTCGACGGTCTGAATCAGCCGCTTGGTGTGAGGCAGAACGTAGCGCCGATAATCGGACGGCGAAAGGCATCCCGCCCAGCTGTCGAAAACCTGAACGCACTGACAACCGGCCGCAATCTGGTGCTGCAGGTACAGACTGACGGAGTCGACCAGACGGGTCATCAGCACGTTCCACGCACTTTCGTCGTTGTACATCAGCGACTTGGTGCGCACGTAATTCTTCGAACCGCCACCTTCGATGCAGTATGACGCGAGGGTAAACGGGGCTCCTGCAAAACCGAGCAGCGGGATATTTCCGGGCAGCGCGCGGCGGATCAGTTTGATGGCCTGAAAGACATAGTCCACGCTGTCCATCGTTTCCAGCGCCCGCAGTCGATCCACATCGCGCCCGGTGTGGATGGGATTATGAATGACAGGCCCTTCACCTTTCTGGTATTCCAGATCCATCCCCATCGGTTCAAGGATGGGCAGCAGGTCGGCAAACAGAATCGCCGCATCAACACCCAGAACTTCTCGGGCCGTCACCGTGACTTCACACGCAAGCTCCGGAGTCTTGCACAGCTCCATGAACGTCACTTTGCTGCGAACCGCCATATACTCGGGCAGATAACGCCCGGCCTGACGCATAATCCAGAGCGGTGTTGTATCAGTCGGTTCGCGCCGTACGGCTTTCATGAAACGACTGTTATGAAGAGCTTCGGTCATGGTATGTCTGAAATCCAGCGTGGAAAGTTTGGAGCGGTCACAGCTATTGTGCCACACGGAAGTTTTCAAGTGAGTCGTTCAGCCGTTCATATCATCATCAGATGCAGTTGCTCGCGAATCACATTTGTTCGCGAGCCGGAAGATCGTTCTTTTTGCGGGCAAAGTGTTAGCCCGTAAAAAAAATCATTCAAAGACCAGACCGTGTCCATCAATTTGAAACGGAAGAATTGTTTCTTCACACGCACTGCCGCGATGCTTGGCCACATACAGAGCCCGGCTGATCGTGTTCCCGTTTCGGATCTTTCCAATCATGATGATCGTGTTGGCATTGGAAAGCACGTCTCCCGACTGAATCGGGCGAGCGATCAGGTCATCCAGCATCACCTCGTGACTCGTATAAAGCAGCATACCGCCGATGGTTCGGTGGTCGTAGGGGTGCTGCATCACGTTCTGTTCCTGAGAACGAAAGTGAACCCGAAAAAGGTCGCGGGCCAGCCAGTCATGATCCTTGCGCAATACCTGATGGTAGACGTAGTCGAACAGATGGAACTGGAAAGAATCGGCATCTTTGGGAGTCGGTTCAACGCCGTCAATCACACAGCGTCTGACGCCGTGCACAAAATTTCCGTAGAAAAAAGCAATCGTCTGATCCAGCCGACGCATCAGATCGGCTTTAAATTCCTGCCACTCTTCGGGCTGCATGTCCCCGATCGTGACTTTTCTGCCGCCCCGATGAAACACGTGCAAATAGTCCGAACGTATTTTGTTCGGATCCCAGACGACGGTCGGATCAAACTGATCGGAGTATGATCGCTGACGAAACTTCCAGCCAAACATCCGATCGGCGTATTCAGGCTGATTTTGAGAATCGCCGCGGGTTGTCAGGTCAAACAGGATGCCCGTCTCACCCTCCTGTTTCTTTCCGGCGTAGGCATAACTGACGCCCAGTTGAGTCTTGCCAATGCCGGTGGCTCCCATAACGACCGCCAGCGTTCCTGGAATCAGCCCGCCGCCGAGCGCCTGATCAAGTCGCGGAATTCCTGTGGAGTGCCTTGTTGCGATCATAATTCTCTGAAGACTTTCAACTACAAAGCCATTAAAGTTTGCGGTCAGCGAACAGAAAGACCGGCCACAAAACCAGCAACCGAACAAAGCCTGTCTCGGAAATGATGTCTCGGAACAGTGATGAGGTTCCCGGAGTTAGCCCTTCGTTCTTCGGCGAAATCCGAGCCAGCGGTGAGCCTTCCCAGGCCAGGCCGCTCCACGATGGTCAGTCAGCAAAAACGGACGCCTTGCTGTTTAGCGGAGTTCGCAGGACAGTCGCTCACAGGTCGCCTACACGGACAATAGCCAACTTCCCTTCGAAATTCTCTGCCGCGTGCAGGGAAAACTGTCTGTCACAATACCCGGCCGGCGATCGTCTCCGGCCTTTTCCTGTGCATTTTCTTCCTGAGCAGTTTCAGTCGCGTTCAGGAGCCAAGCCCGGTTTTGTCAGGCGTTCCGAAACCAGCACCAGACTTGCCGAGCGGTTTTAGCGATTCTACCGGTCGCACGGCAGTGTCGCAGGGCTGTACCGAAGGGCTACATCCGCTGCATCCCACCGCGGTGGATTGATGCTTCTGCCAAAAGCAAAGTTCGTGCGGTTGCTCCGTGCAGGCAAGGTGTTACGATTTCGAAGTTGTTCCAGACTGGAAATTCCGTAACAATCCTTCGTCATTGCTCGGTTTCATACCTGTGATAAAGTCGAAAGACGGACTCAAATCTTTTTTGCTGACCTCACGCATCCTTTCGCCCACCGTCTGGGCCAAAGTGGAAAGTGAACTCACCGGCATCCAGGATGTCCCGACAATCCTGCAGATTCTGGAGCGGCGGCAAATGCTGACTCCGCTCCAAACCGGACGTATCCTGAAGAACGAAACCGAAGGACTGGTCCTTGGCCGTTACAAACTGCTGTACCGCAATGCCTCCGGCAGTTTTGCTCGTGTGTTTCGTGCAGAATCCGTGGATGACGGCAAAACAGTCGCTTTAAAACTTCTGCGTGAACGCTGGGTCGATTATCCCCGGACCGTGGCCGGTTTCGTGCGAGAAGCACGCATCTGTCAAAAGTTCGCCCACCCCAACATTGTGCCAATCCTGGACATCGGCAACGAAGGACGTTTTTATTATTTCACGATGGAATTCGTCGAGGGGGGAAACCTTCGCGACTTCATGAAAATTCGGAAGACATTGTCTCCGCTGGAGGCTACCCGATGTCTCTACGAGATCTGTCAGGGGCTGGAATATGCATTAAAAATGGGCGCTTCGCATCGTGACTTGAAGCTCACAAACGTGCTCATGAGCAGCACTGGCGTTGCGAAGCTTGTGGACTTTGGGCTGGCCGGCGCAGAGAACCCGTCGCAGGCCGGTACCAGCGATGATGTCCAGCGTGCACTCGAATACTCGACATTGGAACGCGGCACGAACGCACCACGCAATGATCCGCGAAGTGATATCTTTTTTGCAGGGTCGATTTATTACGAATTGCTTTGTGGAGAAGGCCCGTGGACCAGAACTTTGGACCGCGAAGAAAAATTGATGCTGACGCGGTACTCTAAGTTTCGACCGCTCCGACAGGTGATGCCCGGTCTCCCGGCAGGCGTCTACAAAATTGTACAGACGATGATGGAGCTGAATCCCTCTTCGCGATACCAGTCCTGTACGGAAGTCACTAAAGATCTGCGAGCCCTGCTGGCTGAACTGGGTGAAGTTGTTGAGGATACGGTCGGCGGGAACACGACATCACCAGGTAGCTCGGGCTCAAAGTCTGCGTCGTCGACGCCGGTCAAGTCCGGTAAAAAGAACTTCAATCTGCTGGTGGTCGAAGCGGGACGGAAGCGAGAAAAGAAGCTAAAGCAGTACTTCGAACAGCACGCGTTCATGCTGAACTTTATTGAGAGTGCTTCGGATGCCTTCGAAAAGCTGAAGAGCAAGTCCCCTCCGGACGGTGTTCTCTTTCTGGCAGATGCCGACTCTGCCCCGGTCATGGAAGTCTATCCGAAGGTTCAGGCCTACGCTCGGACAGTGAAGGTGCCGTGCGTCGCACTGTTTGCAGCAGCGGATTCGGAAGCTGTAAAGAAACAGATCTACTCTACGAAGTTTGGCGCAACGATGTTCCAGCCAACTTCACCACGCGATCTGCGGCAGCATTTCGCCGAAATCTCCGGATTCGACAGCGGCACAGCGGTTCCGCCAGAAGCGCCAAAACGCAAGGATGCTCCCGCTGTCAAAACTCGCCCAGAGACCAAAACGGCAAAGCCAGAGAACCACGAATTGGATGATCTGGACGTCGATTCAGACGTTGAAGAAAGTCCGAAGGGATCTGGTTTACCAGCAGGGACGAGCGGCAAAACGCAGACCACAGGCAATAGTTCGCCGACAGATTCAACTTCTCTGAAAGAATCTAAATCAGCGAATACAGCGCAGCATGTCCCGGCGACCGATTCGATAACACTTTCGAAGGAAGCAGGTGCTGTGACTTCAGCTCCTAAACCGGCAGCCCCAGTGAACGCGACGCAAAAAGCCGCCGCGATCCGAGCTGCTCAACGCGCTGCTGAAAAGGCGGCCGTCGAACAGGTGGCCCGCGAAGCTGTTGACAAGGCGAATGGTCTCATTGCCGACGCTGAGCGTCTCGCAGCGGAAAAAGTTGCTGCTGAGGAAGCTGTGCATCGAAAGGCGGAAGAAAAACGACTCGCACTTGAGAACGCTGCTGCAGAGAAAGCGATAGCCGAAAGACAGACGGCCGAAAAAGTCGCTCAAAAGAAGGCGGACGAAGAGGAACAAATCGCTCAGGAAAAGGCAGAAGCTGATCGCAAATCCGCTGAAAAAGCCGCGAGGAAGAAGGCCGAAGAAGAGGAGCGGATCGCTTTCGAGAAAGCGGAATCCGAACGTAAAGCCGCCGAGAAAGCTGCGAGGAAGAAGGCCGAAGAGGAAAGACTCGCTCGCGAGAAAGCAGAAGCTGAAAAAATCGCCGCCGAAGAGGCCGCACGAAAGAAGGCCGAAGAAGAACGAATAGCACTCGAGAAAGCGGAAGCCGAAAGAATCGCCGCCGAAGAAGCCGCGCGAAAAAAGGCCGAAGAAGAACGAATAGCAATCGAGAAAGCGGAAGCTGAAAGAATCGCTGCCGAAGAAGCCGCGCGAAAAAAGGCCGAAGAAGAACGAATAGCACTCGAGAAAGCGGAAGCTGAAAGAATCGCTGCCGAAGAAGCCGCTCAAAAGAAGGCTGAAGAAGAACGAATAGCAATCGAGAAAGCGGAAGCTGAAAGAATCGCTGCCGAAGAAGCCGCGCGAAAAAAGGCCGAAGAAGAACGAATAGCACTCGAGAAAGCGGAAGCCGAAAGAATCGCTGCCGAAGAAGCCGCGCGAAAAAAGGCCGAAGAAGAACGAATAGCAATCGAGAAAGCGGAAGCCGAAAGAATCGCCGCTGAAGAAGCCGCTCAAAAGGAGGCTGAAGAAGAACGAATAGCAATCGAGAAAGCGGAAGCCAAAAGAATCGCCGCCGAAGAAGCCGCGAGAAAGAAGGCCGAAGAAGAACGAATAGCACTCGAGAAAGCGGAAGCTGAAAGAATCGCTGCCGAAGAGGCCGCACGAAAGAAGGCCGAAGAAGAACGAATAGCACTCGAGAAAGCGGAAGCCGAAAGAATCGCCGCTGAAGAAGCCGCGCGAAAGAAGGCTGAAGAAGAACGAATAGCACTCGAGAAAGCGGAAGCCGAAAGAATCGCTGCCGAAGAGGCCGCTCAAAAGAAGGCTGAAGAAGAACGAATAGCACTCGAGAAAGCGGAAGCCGAAAGAATCGCTGCCGAAGAGGCCGCTCAAAAGAAGGCTCAAGAAGAACGAATAGCACTCGAGAAAGCTGAAGCTGAAAGAATCGCCGCCGAAGAAGCCGCGCGAAAAAAGGCTGAAGAAGAACGAATAGCACTCGAGAAAGCTGAAGCTGAAAGAATCGCTGCCGAAGAAGCCGCGCGAAAGAAGGCTGAAGAAGAACGAATAGCACTTGAGAAAGCGGAAGCCGAAAGAATCGCTGCCGAAGAAGCCGCGCGAAAGAAGGCCGAAGAAGAACGTTTGGCAGCAGAACGAGCGGCTGCCGCGGAACGTGCCAAAGTGGAGATTGAACGAGCCGAAAAGGCAATAGCGGATAAGTTCGCTGCTGCTCGTCAAGCCGTTGAAGAGCAACAGTTTGCGGCGACCGCCGCGGTAGAAATGGCGCAGCTTGAACGACAGGCAGCCGAAAAACTTACAGCAGAAAGACTTGTGGCTGAGCGAGCAATCGGAGATCGTGAAAGTGCGGATCGTGAAGCCACTGAGAAAACAGCCGCTGCGGAACGAGCTCAACAGGAGGCGGAAGCATTCGCTCTCGAAATGGCGGAACGAATTGCCGCCGCAAGAAGGGTGGTGAGCGGGCTCGACACTGAAATTAGCGTTGTCGCCGCAAGTTTCGAGGAAGTACAATTACTGGCCGCGTTGAAAGCCGAAGAGAAAGCCAAAGTAGACGCAGCAGCTCGGATCCAGGCGGACGAGGAACAACTTTTGGCCGAAATCGAAGCGGAGGAGAATGCCAAAGCCAGTCTGCAGGCAGCGAAGGGCACTGAGGCGAATTCGGAACAACTTTCCGCTCATGCCAGCGCCACTGCGTGGATAAAGAGCGAGGACAACATGGATGAGTCTGAGGCTGCCAAAGACGAAGCATTGCAGGCAGAATTGGAAGCTGATGAAATAGCCCGGCTGGATGAAGAGGCCCGTGCAGAAAAGTCTCGCGTCAAAGTTGCGATGGCGGAACAGAAGAAAGTCGAAGAGGCCAGAACCAAACAGTCCCTCAGCCGAACCCCGCAATCGAAAGCGGAAAAAAAGTCGGGAAAGAAAAAAGGGGCCTTGGCAGACACCACCACCGAGACGGCTGGCAACATTGAAGCTCCACGGCCGCAACCGTCAACGGCTCTCAGCGAACTCCCATTAAAACAAAAGAAGACTTCCGAACAGCCTGCTTTGGACGTTTCAAAGTCCAGCACAGTTCGTTCTGACCGCACACGTGAGCCCGGAAGACGCGAAAAGTCACTCAGGGAAGAAAACGACGACTCAGAAAGCAGACGGCGCGAGAAAAAAAGTGACGACAAAACGGCCACTGCCAAAGGCTCTGCCAGCAAGCTTATCGTTTTTGGTGGGCTTGTGGTCGCCGTTGTTTTGGCAATCGTCTGGCTGATGATGTTCCGTTGATCGTCATTGTGTGAGCAGTAGTGGAGTGAAGACCATTTTTAACCCGCGCGGGCGACAGGCTGGTCCAGCAATCACCCCTTCAGCCGACGCGAATATTGCCAATCCTCCGCAATCCCTTTGCTGCCGCTTGTCGGTCACTTCTCGCATCAAGCCACAACGTTGGCGCGGCATTCTATGACTTGATCTTCTGCTTTGTGACCATGGCTTTTCCCGACCCGCGGTCTCCGGTCGCACGGCGAAATGCCCGTGAGCCGACATTGCATGGAAAAAAAGGGCAGGGCGACGTTGAGCGGCGTCTCATCCGTAGTCGAATGAAGGCTGCTCATCTTAAGCCTTCTCAAAATCGTCGGCCGACCTACGGCTATCTGCTCGAATTGAGTGTCCATATGCGCGTTCGTCGAATCCATCGGCGTGAGCTTTCGCTGTGGGGGAAATCTGCCGGGCGGCATGCCAGACCCGATGCTTTCTTGCTGTCCACAGATCTTTCAATGCCCCGCTTCACTGAAGGGATTGCCGGAATTCCGTTCTGGATGAGCCAACTGCGTTCACCACTTCTTTCCCTCGAACCGTTTTTTTAAACCGCCAAATCGGTCGCGCTACCAGTACGCGCTGACGCTAAAATCATCGCTACTCCATAGCAGCTTTGATGATTCCCTGAAATCCAACCACGCTTGTTTCAGGGCTAAATGTCGAGCACGCCCTAATTTTCAATCCAGTCAGGTGCAATTGCGAGCCGTGGGGAATATCATCTCCGCCAGTTCTTCACCCGGCAGGAGACACACGATCGCGATCGATCGGGGGTAATGCGCATGGTGATGGAGACGCCTATCTGGGCCGCCAAACTCCGCGATCCCACACGCGGTGCAGCCCGTTTCTTCGCTGGTTGAAGGATCGCACGCTTACGGCTATCGTCATCGACGAGGCGTTGTAAATTCGCGCACGCGCCGTCTTTCAACCTCTTCTTCAAGCATCATTCGTATGGCAACATCCCCGATCAGCCGTCCCGAGAAGTCTTCAGTCGCATTAGAGCCGAGCAATGGTGAATCCACAGCAGTCATCGCGGGGCCGAATCCCGCAGAGCTGCGGTCGCGGCAGGTGCTTGGAGCGCTGGTGGCGTTTCGCGATGGAGATTTCTCGGTGCGTTTGCCGACGGAGTGGATGGGGACTGACGGACGGATTGCGGAGGCCTTCAACCAAGCGCTCGCGCATGAGGAGCGCATTTCGCACGAAGTGGAGCGGTTGAGTGTGACGGTCGGCAAGGAGGGGCGACTCAAGCAACGGATGTCGGTGCCGGGAGCGATTGGCGGCTGGGCTCAGAAGGTCGATTCGATCAACACGCTGCTCGACGATCTGGTGCGGCCGACAACGGAAGTGGCACGCACGATCGGTGCGGTGGCCAAGGGTGACCTTTTACAGTCGATGGAGTTGGAAGTCGACGGTAGCTTGCTCAAGGGTGAATTCCTGCGCTCGGCGAAGTTGGTCAATACGATGATCGAGCAGCTCTCGGTTTTCACCTCGGAGGTCACCCGCGTGGCGCGCGAAGTCGGCACGGAAGGCAAGCTCGGCGGCAAGGCGCAGGTGAAGGGCGTCTCGGGCGTCTGGAAGGATCTCACCGAGTCCGTCAACCAGATGGCGGGCAACCTCACGGCGCAGGTCCGCAACATCGCCGACGTGACCATCGCGGTCGCGAACGGCGATCTGTCCAGAAAGATCACGCTGGACGTGCGCGGCGAGAATCTTCAGCTGAAGGAAGCCATCAACAACATGGTTGACCAGTTGCGGTCGTTCGCCTCCGAAGTCACGCGGGTGGCTCGCGAGGTCGGCACCGACGGCAAGCTCGGCGGCCAGGCGCGGGTGCTGGGCGTGGGCGGCACATGGAACGATCTCACCGAAAACGTCAACTCGATGGCAAACAACCTGACCGCGCAGGTGCGCAACATCGCCGAGGTGACCACGGCGGTGGCCAGCGGCGACTTGTCGCGCAAGATCACGGTGGACGTGGAAGGCGAATTCCTGCAGCTGAAAAATACGGTCAACTCCATGGTGGACAAGCTCAATGCGTTCGCCTCCGAAGTCACGCGTGTAGCGCGCGAAGTGGGCACCGAGGGCAAGCTCGGCGGCCAGGCGCGGGTGCTGGGTGTGGGCGGCACCTGGAACGATCTCACCGAAAACGTCAACTCGATGGCAAGCAATCTGACGGGTCAGGTGCGCAACATTGCCGAGGTAACCACGGCGGTGGCCACCGGCGACTTGTCTCGCAAGATCACAGTGGACGTGAAAGGCGAATTTTTAGAACTGAAAAACACCGTCAACTCAATGGTGGACAAGCTCAACGCGTTCGCCTCCGAAGTCACGCGAGTGACTCGCGAGGTCGGCACCGAGGGCAAGCTCGGCGGCCAGGCGCAGGTGCTGGGCGTGGGCGGCACCTGGAACGACCTCACCGAAAACGTCAACTTTATGGCCAACAACCTCACCGGCCAGGTGCGCAACATCGCCGAGGTGACCACCGCCGTCGCCACCGGCGACTTGTCTCGCAAGATCACAGTGGACGTGAAAGGCGAATTTTTGGAACTGAAAAACACCGTCAACTCAATGGTGGACAAGCTCAACGCGTTCGCCTCCGAAGTCACGCGAGTGGCGCGCGAGGTCGGCACCGAGGGCAAGCTCGGTGGCCAAGCGCAGGTGCTGGGCGTGGGCGGCACCTGGAACGACCTCACCGAAAACGTCAACTTTATGGCCAACAACCTCACCGGCCAAGTGCGCAACATCGCCGAGGTGACCACCGCCGTCGCCACCGGCGACCTGAGCCGCAAGATCACGGTGGACGTGAAGGGCGAATTTCTGGAACTGAAAAACACCGTCAACTCCATGGTGGACCAGCTGAACGGATTTGCCTCGGAAGTCACGCGCGTGGCGCGCGAGGTCGGCACCGAAGGAAAACTCGGCGGCCAGGCGCAGGTGCCGGGCGCGGCAGGCACCTGGAAGGATTTGACCGACAACGTGAATCTGCTGGCGGCCAACCTCACTTCGCAAGTTCGCAACATCGCGGAGGTCACGACCGGCGTGGCGCGCGGTGACTTGTCTCGCAAAATCACGGTGGACGTAAAGGGCGACTTCCTGGAACTGAAGAACACCATCAACACAATGGTCGATCAGCTCAACGGCTTTGCTTCGGAAGTGACGCGCGTGGCGCGGGAGGTCGGGACCGAAGGCAAGCTCGGCGGCCAGGCTCAAGTGCCGGGCGCGGCGGGCACCTGGAAGGATCTTACCGACAACGTGAACCTGCTGGCGGCCAACCTCACTTCGCAGGTGCGCAACATCGCCGAGGTGACCACGGCGGTCGCACGTGGCGACTTGTCACTCAAGATCACGGTGGATGTGAAGGGCGACTTTCTGGAGCTCAAAAACACCGTCAATACGATGGTGGACAAGCTCAATGCGTTCGCGTCCGAAGTGACGCGAGTGGCGCGTGAGGTCGGGACCGAAGGAAAACTCGGTGGCCAGGCGCAGGTGCTGGGCGTGGGCGGCATCTGGAATGACCTCACCAAGAACGTCAACTCGATGGCCTCGAATCTGACCGGCCAGGTGCGCAATATCGCGGAAGTGGCCACGGCCATCGCCGGCGGCGACTTGTCGAAGAAGATCTCGGCGGACGTGCGCGGCGAGTTCCTGCAACTCAAGGAAACGCTCAACACGATGGTCGAGCAATTGCGCTCGTTCGCGGCCGAAGTCACGCGTGTGGCGCGTGAGGTCGGCACTGACGGCAAGCTTGGCGGCCAGGCACAGGTGCCCGGCGCCGCGGGCACCTGGAAGGATCTCACCGACAACGTCAATCTATTGGCGGCGAATTTGACCACTCAGGTGCGCAACATCGCCGAGGTGACCACGGCGGTCGCTCGAGGGGACTTGTCGCGCAAGATCACGGTGGACGTCAAGGGCGACTTCCTGGAACTGAAGAACACCATTAATACGATGGTGGACCAACTCAACGGTTTTGCCTCGGAAGTCACGCGTGTGGCGCGCGAGGTCGGCACCGAAGGAAAACTGGGTGGCCAGGCGAAGGTGCCCGGCGCGGCGGGCACGTGGAAGGACCTGACCGACAACGTCAACTTCATGGCGTCCAACCTGACCGAGCAGGTGCGCGGTATCGTCAAGGTCGTCACCGCAGTGGCCGACGGCGACCTCAGCCCGAAACTCACGGTGCAAGCCAAGGGCGAGGTCGCGGCGCTGGCCGATACCATCAACAATATGACCTCGACGCTGGCGACTTTCGCCGACCAGGTGACCACGGTCGCGCGCGAGGTCGGCACCGAAGGCAAGCTCGGCGGCCAGGCACAGGTGCCCGGCGCGGCCGGCACCTGGAAGGATCTCACCGCCAACGTCAACCTGCTCGCCGCTAACCTCACCATGCAGGTGCGTGCCATCGCCGAGGTCGCCATCGCCGTGACCAAGGGCGATCTCACACGCTCGATTCAGGTGGAGACGCGCGGCGAGGTGGCCGAGCTGAAGGACAACATCAACACGATGATTTCCAACCTGCGCGAGACCACCGAGAGTAATCGCGAACAGGACTGGCTGAAGACGAACGTCGCCAAGTTTACCGGCATGTTGCAGGGTCAACGCGAACTGAACACGGTCGGACAGATGCTCCTCACCGAACTGGTCCCGCTCATCAATGCACACCAGGGGACCATCTACCATCTCGCCGAGTCCGGCGATGAAGTTCAGCTCAATCGCCTTTCGAGTTACGCGCACGGGGGAGACTCGCGAATCCCAATCTCCATCCAACTCGGCGAAGGATTGCTGGGTCAGAGCGCGCTGGAAAAGAAGCGCATCCTGCTCCAAGACGCGCCGTCGGATTTCATCCGCGTTTCCTCTAGCCTCGGCGAGGCCTCGAAGATGAGCATCGTCGTGTTGCCCGTACTCTTTGAAGGGCAAACGAAGGCGGTCATCGAATTGGCTTCGCTCCATCCTTTCGCCGCAGTGAACCTCAACTTCCTGGACCTGCTCACCCAGAGCATCGGTGCGGTCTTCAATACGATCGAAGCCACGATGCGGACCGAGGGGTTGCTCACGCAGTCCCAACAACTCACCGTCGAGTTGCAATCTCGCCAGAGCGAACTGCAACAGACCAACGAAGAACTGGGGACGAAGGCCAAACTCCTCGCCGAGCAGAACGCTGAGGTCGAGCGCAAGAACGCCGAAGTTGAACAGGCTCGCCACGCGCTCGAAGAGAAAGCGGGCGAGCTGGCACTCACCTCGAAATACAAATCCGAGTTCCTGGCCAACATGTCGCACGAACTGCGCACGCCACTCAATTCGATTCTCATCCTCAGTCAGCAGCTCGCCGAAAACTCACCGGGCAACCTCTCCGGCAAGCAGGTCGAGTTCTCCCGCAACATCAACTCGTCCGGCTCCGACCTGCTGCACCTCATCAACGACATTCTCGATCTCTCCAAGATCGAGTCCGGCACCGTCACGGTCGAGATCGAGGAAATCCCGTTCGTGACCCTGCGCGACAATATCGACCGCAACTTCCGGCATGTGGCTGAAGCCAAGAATCTGCCCTTCCATGTGGTGTTGTCGGCCGAGAGCCTGCCGCAATTCATGGACAGTGATCCCAAGCGTTTGCAACAGATCCTGAAGAACCTGCTCTCCAATGCGGTGAAGTTCACCAGCCACGGCCACGTCAAAGTGCGCGTCGATCTCGCCACTCAAGGTTGGAGTTTCGATCATCCGGTCCTCAGCAAAGTTCAGCAGGTGGTTGCCTTCGCGGTCGAGGACACCGGCATCGGCATCGCGCCGGAGAAACAGCGGCTCATCTTCGAAGCCTTCCAGCAGGCCGATGCAGGCACCTCTCGCAAGTACGGCGGCACCGGTCTGGGCCTTGCGATCAGTCGCGAACTGGCCGTGCTGCTCGGCGGCGAAATTAAGCTCGCCAGCGTCCACGGACAGGGGAGCACGTTCACACTCTACTTGCCGCTGCACTACTCCGGCCCCGACAGCGCGCGGGCCGCGCGAACGAACGGCACCGCGTCGGCAACCTTATCTCTGGCCCGCGAACTCCGAGTCCTGCCGGTCGCGCACGAAGAGCACATTGAGGACGATCGCAACCACATCGAAGAGGGCGACCCGGTGATGCTCATCATTGAGGACGACCCGCACTATGCACGCATCCTCCTGGGCCTGGCGCGCGACAAGGGCTTTAAGGGCATCGTGACCAACAAAGGCGCGATGGGCCTTTCACTCGCTCGGCAGTTTCATCCCCTGGCGATCTCGCTCGATATCTTCCTGCCCGACATGCTCGGCTGGACAGTGCTCAACCAGCTCAAGCTCGACCCGGTCACACGCCACATCCCCGTGCAAATCATCACGCTGGAAGAAGAACGCCAACACGGCCTCGCGCATGGTGCCTTCGCCTATCTCATCAAAGCACCGACCACCGAGGGACTGGAAGCAGCCTTCGACCGCCTCAATACGTTCATCGCTCCGCGCACCAAGCGGCTGCTGATCGTCGAGGACAACGACATCGAGCGGAACTCGATTGTCGAGTTGCTCGGCTATCAGGACATTGAAACTCACGCCGTGTCCACCGGAACCGAGGCTCTGGAGGCAATGCTCAAACAGTCCTTCGACTGCGTGGTCCTCGACCTGCGGTTGCCGGACATGAGCGGCTTCGAACTGTTGGACAAAGTCCACGCCGAGCCAACCCTGGCCGATGTCCCCATCGTCGTCTTCACCGGTAAAGACTTAACCGTGGCCGAGCAAGCACAGCTCAAGCGAATAGCCAAGAGCATCGTTCTCAAAGACGTGCAGTCCCCCGAACGGCTGCTCGACGAAACCTCGCTCTTCCTGCACCGCGTTATCACCGACCTGCCAATTGAAAGGCAGGCCATGCTTGAACGACTGCACGGCTCCAAGGATGTCCTGTGCAAACGCAAAGTGCTCGTGGTCGATGACGACGCACGCAACATCTTCGCGCTGACCAGCCTGCTTGAGAATCAAGAGATGGACGTGATCAGCACGACCAACGGCCGCAGGGCGATCGAACTGATCCAGAGCACGCCCGACCTCAGTCTCGTACTGATGGACATCATGATGCCCGACATGGACGGCTACGAAACGATGCGAGAAATCCGCAACGTCCCCAAATTCCGCTCACTCCCAATCCTGGCCCTCACCGCGAAAGCCATGAAAGGCGATCGCGAGAAATGCCTCGACGCCGGCGCAAGCGACTACATCGCCAAGCCGGTGAACACCGACCAACTCCTATCGCTAATGCGCGTGTGGCTGTTCCGTTGAGAACCAAATCGCAATCCCCAAACACTCCCAGGAAAAGCGTTGTTATGAAAAACGACATTCCCATCCTCATCGTGGACGACAACCTTGCAAACCTCGTGGTGATCGAAAGCGTCCTGACCATGCCCGAATACCACCTTGTCATGGTGCAAAGCGCCCAGGAGGCGTTACTGGCACTGCTCCACACGGAATTCGCCGCCGTCCTGCTCGACGTGAAGATGCCAGATATGAGCGGCTACGAACTGGCCCGCCTCGTGAAAGGCCGCAAGCTGAACCGGCACCTGCCCATCATCTTCGTCTCCTCGCACCGCATCGATGGCACCGATATGATGATCGGCTATGAAGCCGGCGCCGTGGATTATCTCGTCAAGCCCTTCGACCCGGTGGTGCTCCGGGCGAAAGTGGCGGTCTTCGCCGAACTTTATCGCCAACGCACCGCTCTGAGCGCCGAAGCCGTCACCCTCCGCAGCGAAAACTCCCGGCTTCAGCACATCCTCGCGACACAGGAATCCAAGGATACCCGCAATTGAACATGGACCAACCCATCAACATCTTGATCGTGGATGATGAACCGAAAAATCTGCTCGTGCTTGAAACCGTCTTGGACGACCCCGGCTACCGGCTGGTCCGGGCCAGTTCCGCCGACCAAGCGCTGCTCGCGCTCGTCGTCGAAGAATTTGCCCTGCTCATCTTGGACATTCGCATGCCCGGCATGACCGGCTTCGAGCTGGCGCAGATGATCAAAGACCGCAAAAAAACGTCGCGTGTCCCAATCATCTTCCTCACGGCCTATTACAACGAGGACCAGCATGTGCTCGAAGGCTACGGCACCGGCGCGGTGGACTACCTGCACAAGCCAGTGAACCCGGCCGTCCTCCGCTCGAAAGTCGCCGTCTTCGCCGAACTGCACCGCAAGAAACGCGAGTGCGACATGGCTTGCCGCGTTTTGCTCGCCGAGGTCAGCGAACGCCGACGGGCAGAAGAGCAACTGCGCGAACTGAACGACACTCTTGAATCCCGCGTGACCGAGCGCACGGGAGCCCTGCACGAGATCGATGAACGAATGCGGCTGGCGACGGAGGCGACTGGAGTCGGTATTTGGCAATGGAACGTCATCACCAACCAAATGCGATGGGATGCCCAGATGTTTCGGATTTACGGCATCACACCCACGCCGGATGGCATCGTCCCATACAGCGACTGGAGCAGTTCCGTCCTGCCGGAAGACTTGGCGGAACAGGAGCAAGTCTTGCAGGACACGGTGACCCGCTGCGGGAGCAGTTGCCGCGAATACCGCATCCAGCGGCGCGATAACCGCGAATGCCGCAACATCAAAACCGTGGAAACGATCCGCATGAACGCTCAGGGAAAGGCCGAATGGGTGGTCGGGACGAATCTCGATGTGACGGAACGTAAACAGTTGGAGATAGCGCAACAGGATGCCGACCGCCGCAAGGACGAGTTCCTCGCGCTATTAGCCCACGAGCTGCGAAACCCGCTCGCTCCAATCAAAAACTCACTGGAACTGATGAAGCTCGCCAGCGGCAACGCCGACCAGATCGAGCGGGCTCGTGCCATCATCGAGCGGCAAGTCATTCAGATGGTGCGGTTGGTTGATGATTTGCTCGACGTGAGCCGGATTGCTCGCGACCAGCTGGAACTCAAAAAGGAACGAGTCGAACTGGCGTTGATCGTGCAACAAGCCGTCGAGGTCTGTCACCCGCACTGCGAGCTTGCCGGTCACGAAATCACACTCGCGCTGCCGCCAGAGCCGATCTTTCTGCACGCCGACGCAACGCGGCTGCTGCAAGTCTTCGGCAACCTGCTGACCAATGCCTGTAAGTTCACTCAGCCGGGAGGCTGCATCTGCCTGACGGCCGAGCGGCAAGGGCACGAAGTCGCGATCACCGTCAAGGATACCGGCATCGGCATCGCGCCCGAGATGCTTTCCAAAGTCTTCGACCTGTTCACGCAGATCGATAGCTCGTTAGAGCGGACGAAGGGCGGACTGGGCATCGGCCTGTCGCTGGCGAAACGACTGACCGAGCTGCACGGGGGCACGGTGACGGCTCACAGCGAAGGACCAGACCGCGGCAGTGAGTTCGTCGTGCGTCTGCCGATCATGGAAGAAATACCCAAGCCTGCACCGCCGACTGTCGGCGCTTCGACTCTCGGCGCTTCGACTCTCGTCGCGCCGACGCCCACAACAACTCGCCGGATTCTGGTGGTCGACGACAATCAGGACGCCGCCACGACGCTCGCCATGCTCTTGGATCTGGACAACAACCAGACGCGGATGGCCCATGACGGCCTGGAAGCCGTCCAGCAAGCGGAGGCGTTTCGACCAGCCGTGATCTTGCTCGACATCGGAATGCCGAAGATGAACGGTTACGACGTCTGTCGTGCCATCCGCGAGCAACCGTGGGGCCAGGACATCGTCATGATCGCTCTGACCGGGTGGGGGAAAGACGAAGACCGCCACAAATCCAAAGAGGCCGGGTTCGACGGCCACATGGTCAAACCGGTGGACTACGCCGCCCTCATGAAACTGCTGGCCACGCTGCAAACGGCGAAGGTGTGACAGCACAGATCACAAAAGGCAGAGCACACAAGGTGTCAGGAACCGTTTATTGACTGGCGAGAGGGATTTGGGTACTGATTCGACATGGGAAGACCAATGACGATCGGCTCCGGGTGGTTGGATTTATCATGGGCTCAGAAAAGGAGGGCCCAGAAAAGGGGTCAGGAACCAATACTGTTCGGCACGGCTGTAGCAGTACGAGGCGGATAGCGGATCGGCGTTTGTCGCGGACGGGGGAGATAGCCGCGATTGAATGCAGCGCGAGGTTCGAGGGCGTGCAGGTGGCGTGCGACGT
>Ga0335398_10000684_pt1 | contig 59392 bp, 61 predicted proteins | sample BON03_FD_205742 | JGI IMG/M metagenome (GOLD analysis project Ga0335398, IMG submission 205742) | Freshwater microbial communities from Lake Bonney liftoff mats and glacier meltwater in Antarctica - BON-03 (spades assembly) (version 2) | ecosystem: Environmental > Aquatic > Freshwater > Ice >... | reverse complement strand
GCTTATTGCCCAGGATCCCGGGACGCTTGAGCTTCTGAGAGAAGTTGGAGCATTTCTGGGTGAGGCGATGGGCAGCATGACGGCAGCCTTGGACCCCGACGTGTATGTAATCGGTGGCGGCCTGTCCGAAGCTGGAGAGTTACTTCTTGAGCCGATTCGAGAAAGCTTTCTTCGAGAATTGCCGGCACAAGGTTTTCGACCGGTGGCAAAAATTCTGGCCGCGTCTTTTTCTAATCAGGCCGGAGTAATTGGCGCTGCCGATTTAGCTCGCGTATCACTTCGCTAAGCTCGTAGGCAACGACTGGAGAATTCATGACCTATTTCTTTCTAAAGAATTTTGTCCTGGGTCCGATTCTGAAGCTTCTTTTTCGACCGTGGGTAAGAGGGACCGAGCACCTTCCAAAACATGGTGGTGCAATTTTGGCCTCAAACCATTTATCTTTTGTTGATTCAATTTTTCTACCGCTCAAGGTAAGGCGCCCCGTTACTTTTCTTGCCAAGAGTGACTACTTCACCGGTAAAGGCCTGAAGGGTGCGCTAATAAAGTGGTTCTTCATTTCCACGGGTCAGATTCCCATTGACCGGTCGGGAGGAAAGGCGTCCGAGGACTCTTTGAACACGGGTCTTGGCGTGTTGGAACGAGGCTTACTCCTTGGAATTTATCCTGAAGGGACCAGGTCTCCAAACTCAGATATTCATCGCGGCAGAACAGGGATTGCCAGGATGGCCCTAGAGGCTGGGGTTCCAGTCATACCGGTCGCCATGATTGACACTGACAAGGTTCAGCCGCTGGGCGCCAAGTACCCAAAAATACATCGAGTCGGAGTGGTGATTGGTGAGCCGTTAGACTTTTCTAGATTTGCCGGCATGGAAGGTGAACGAGCGGTCTTGAGATCAGTGACCGACCAAATCGTTTACAGCATCCACCGACTTTCAAACCAAAGATATGAAGACGTGTATGCGTCAACGGTCAAAAGCAGACTTGCAAGAGCAGAATAGGAAAGCGTGAAAGAGTTCGGATTAGACAACTACCTCAACCTTGAGGCTAAGCAGCAGCCCACCTGGGACAGCCAAGAGTCGCTTGAAAAAGTGAAGGAAGAGCTCTCGACTAAGCCCCCGTTGGTGTTCGCCGGCGAAGTTGACTCCTTGCGCGATCGAATTGCTGCCGCCAGCCGCGGCGAAGCATTTGTGTTGCAGGGTGGTGACTGCGCGGAGACCTTTGTGGATGCGACCGCAGATCGAATTCGAAGCCGAATCAAAACTGTTTTGCAGATGGCAGTTGTTTTGATGTACGGATCATCGCTTCCAGTTGTGAAAATGGGCCGGATGGCCGGGCAGTTTGCAAAACCTAGATCTTCTGACAACGAAACCCGCGGGGACATTACCTTGCCCGCCTACCGCGGTGACGCAGTCAACGGTTACGATTTCACTCCTGAATCCAGAACAAATGACCCGAATCGATTGATGCAGGCCTACAACACTTCGGCCAGCACTCTGAACTTGATTAGAGCTTTTACAACCGGCGGTTTCGCCGATCTTCGTCAGGTCCACTCCTGGAATAAGGGCTTTACCGACAACCCTGCCAATAAGCGCTATGAAAACATTGCCCAGGACATTGATCGCGCAATGCGCTTTATGGATGCCTGCGGCATTGACGCCAATGAGCTTAAGTCCACCGAGTTTTTCGTGTCTCACGAAGGGCTGTTGTTTGACTACGAGCGCCCACTAACGCGACTAGATTCCAGAACTGGAATGCCCTACGTCACAAGCGGACACTTTATTTGGGTAGGGGAGCGAACCAGACAACTTGATGGCGCTCACATTGACTACCTGTCGAAGGTTAGAAACCCGCTGGGCGTAAAGCTTGGGCCAACAACGACTAAGCAAGATGTGCTTGATTTGATCGACAAGCTTGATCCTGAGCGTGAGCCAGGTCGGTTGACCTTTATTAGCCGAATGGGGGCAGGTAAAATTCGTGGTGAGCTTCCAAAGCTGATTGAAGCGTCCCAAGAATCAGGTTCGACACCGCTTTGGATCACCGACCCAATGCACGGTAACGGCATTACTACTGCAAACGGTTATAAGTCCCGCCGATTTGACGACATCATGGACGAAGTTGCTGGCTTCTTCGAGGTTCACCGTGGTCTTGGAACCCACCCGGGTGGACTGCACGTTGAGCTAACCGGTGACGATGTCACCGAGTGCCTTGGTGGATCAGACTCGATCGACGAGAACGCTTTGGCCGAGCGCTATGAGTCAGTTTGCGATCCGAGACTAAATCACATGCAGTCGCTTGAGCTTGCCTTCTTGGTAGCTGAGCAGCTGGTAAAAACAGCAAGGACCTAGAGATTGATCACCGATAAAGTTTCAAGCTGGCTAACCATTGATCAGGCTGCGGATCTTCTTGAGACGTCTCCTGGAAAAGTTCGAAGGCTGATTGACGAACACTTTTTATTTACCTACCGCATAGACAAAGTGCCAATGATTCCAGCAGATCTAATTGTCGATCGCGAACCGTTGAGCAGTATTCACGGAACTTTGATTTTGCTGAACGATTTGGGGCTGGATCGTGACGAGTCAATAGCCTGGCTTTACGAGCTAAATGCTGAGTTGGGTACCGAACCAATCACCGCGCTACTTGCAGGTCATAAGGCTCCAGTCCGCCGGGCTGCTCAAGGACTTGGCTAAGTCGTTACTTGGCTCGGTTTATTACCTGATCTGACAGTTTTGCAAGGGCATTTCGACCGCGGTCGCTAATGTCTAGTGCTGCCAGTGACTCAATTGATCGCATCGAGTGTTCAGCAATGAGACGTTCGGTTTTTTCAAGAGCCTTTGAGTCTGTAATGGTGTTTCGCATGAATTCAAGCTGCTCATCATCAATTTCACCCGAGATCAGTAGCTCTTCAAAAATTCTGGCAACCGATTTCGGCAGGGTTTCTAGGGTGAGTGCTATCAGAACTGTTCGCTTGCCTTCCCTAAGGTCGTCTCCGGCAGGCTTGCCAGTTACTTCAGGGTCACCGAATACGCCTAGGACGTCGTCTCTAAGTTGAAACGCCAGCCCAAGTGGGATACCAAACTCACTCAAGGCATTTAGTGACCCGTCTTCTGCGCCGGCAAGCGCAGCCCCAATTAGAAGCGGAGCTTCCAAACTGTATTTCGCAGTTTTGTAGAGCATTATTTTGTTGGCCCTTGCAACTGCGGCACCATCGGTTCTGGTCGGTGCGGCATTTTCTTCCAAAACGTCTAAGTACTGACCAGCCATGACTTCAAAACGCATCTTGCCAAATTCGTGTCGACAGTTGGCTTCGGCTTTCTCGTTGGGAGCGTGCAGCAAGGCTTCACCGAAAATCTCGGAGCTCCAAGCCAGCATTAGATCGCCTACCAGGACCGAACCGGCCAAACCAAACCGCTCTGAAGATCCAACGTATCCGTGCTGCTTGTGAAGGCTTTCAAATCTCTTATGAATTGCGGGGGCTCCGCGACGAGTGTCCGATTGATCCAAAAGGTCGTCGTGAACAAGAGCTGCGGCATGAAACATTTCTAATGCTGCGGCAACGCCAACAATGGGGGAGTCGGCGTCCAGTTCCCCATCATTTGATTCAGAGCCCAAGGTTGATGCAAAAGACCAGTAGCAGAACAGCGCTCTAAATCTTTTTCCGCCGGAAAGCAGGGATTGTGTAAAGTCAATGAGGGGAATTAGGTCCTCGGAAATGCCAGAAAGCTCGTCTCGTTTCTGATCGCAAAACGAGTCGAGTTTGTTCTGAACTAGTTCTAACAGGAAATCTTGAGACACGTGGAATAGCTTAGCGGCTGAAAGTTGTTTACAATTAGTAGGGAACGGAGTCTATCAATGGCACTATCAGACCGAGAGCAAAAGCTACTTGAAGAGATGGAACGCAATCTCATCGAGGAGGACGCTGGCTTTGCCAACCGGGTTCGCGACGTGGGTTCGTCGAACAAGGACAGCAAGAAGCTTGTGGTTGGCGTGATTACGATGCTTGTGGGTCTAGTTCTTCTAATTCTCGCAGTTTCACTTCAGGTTGCATTTTTCGGCGTAGTCGCCTTCATGGTTATGGTCATCGGGCTAGTAATTGCCACTAGCAATTTCCGAATCCCAGGACTGGGCAAAGCCCCAAAGTCTCCGGGCGGTCCTTCTTTTTTTGAAGACCGCTGGAACCAGCGGTTCAATAAGGACTAACTCCTAATAGAACTTTTTGACTAAACCCCGCTTCGGCGGGGTTTTTTATTTAATTTATTTTCAGAAAAATATCAAAAAGAGCTTGCAAAAATATACTCAGTGGAGCAAAGTGGAGTAAAGTGGGGAAAACACGATGCGGAAGGGGTGTTCATGCTACTAGGCACGCATACTCCAAAGCTCGATGAAAAGGGCCGACTAATTCTTCCCGCCAAGTTCCGGAGTGAGCTGGAAGATGGTGTCGTGATAACTAGGGGCCAGGAACGTTGCCTCTATGTCTTTTCCGCAAAAGAATTTCAAGAAGTCCACGAAAAGATTCGCCAGGCTCCGGTTACCTCCGAAGAGGCCAGGCGTTACCTCAGAGTTTTCCTTTCCGGAGCTACCGACGAATCACCAGACAAGCAGGGTCGAGTGCTCCTTCCTCAGCTACTGAGGGAGTACGCAGCACTCACCAAGGAACTAGTCATCATCGGCGTCGGCTCCAGAGCTGAAATCTGGGACGCGAGAGCGTGGGAGACCTACCTCAAGAACAACGAAGAGAACTTCGCTCAGCAGGCGCAGGAGGTGATTCCGGGACTGTTCTAATTTCCTGCACTTTGGTCCTTGGCCGTACCGGCTTACTTCCCCTAAGTCGGACCTACGAAAACCAAGCTCGTAGACGGACAAGGATCCAAGTGCAGGAAATAGTTCCCAATAAAAGATGAATCATTCAACCTCAGATCTTCACCGCCCAGTAATGCTTCAGCGTTGCTTGGAATTATTGCGACCAGGTATCACTGGTGACTCACCGGTAGTCATTGACTGCACCCTTGGTCTTGGTGGCCACACTGAAGCTCTTCTGAGCGAACACGACAAGCTAACTGTTATCGGTATCGATAGAGATCCGGCCGCATTGGCACTGGCCAGTAAGAGACTTGAGCCTTTTGGTTCCAGGTTTATTCCGATGGCTGCTACCTACGATGAAATCGCCGAAGTGCTAGCGGAGCTTGGTTTTGCCTCGGTTCAGGGCATCCTGATGGATTTAGGTGTGAGTTCAATGCAGCTGGACGAGGCTGACCGCGGATTCTCCTATGCGCAGGCTGCGCCCTTGGATATGCGCATGGACCAAAACACGGGTGAAACCGCCGCTGAGTTGTTGTCAGAGCTCAGCGAAAAAGAACTTACAAGAATCTTCCGAGACTATGGCGAAGAGCGATTTGCGGCATTGATTGCGAAGCGAATTGTTTTGGACAGAGCGACCTCGAAGATTCTCACCAGCACTGACCTGAATAAGATCGTGACCGCGGTGGTGCCGATGGCGCCAGGTCGGGCCAATGGCCACCCTGCCAAGCGCATTTATCAAGCACTCCGAATCGCAGTCAATAGTGAACTTACCGGTCTAGAGGCAGCATTGCCGCAAGCAATTGAAGCGCTGTCGGTCGGGGCCAAGTTGGTTGTGATGTCATACCACTCGCTGGAAGATGGCATCGTGAAGCGTGCGATGCAGGAAGCCGCCGTCTCGTCGACTCCAATCGGCATGCCGATGCAATTACCCGGCACCTCTCCGGCCCTCAAAGTAATCACCCGTGGTGTCGAACGCGCCACCGAGCTGGAACTTTCTCAAAACCCAAGAGCTGCCTCCGCAAGGTTGCGGGCTGCCGAAAAACTGGAGGTTTTTTAGTGAGCGTTTACATGGTTTCGGAAAAGGATGCTAAAAAACTCAAACCAAGCTTGATGGCTGGTCTTATTTTTGTGCTTGGTATCGTCGCTGTCCTAATTGGTCAAATCTCGCTAAACATGGTTCTTACTCAAGATGCTTACGAATTGCGTGCGTTAAAAATTGAAAAGCAAAACCTTGCTACCGACGTGCAGATTATTCAGGAGGAAGTTTCGTCGCTGTCTTCGCCGCAGAACCTCGCGGACGCTGCAAACATGCTCGGAATGGTCGCAAATCCAGCATCGGTAATGATCGACATATATAACGACAAAATATATGGCAAGCCAAGCCCGGCACGAGCCGAAGGGTCCGCAGTAGCAAGTGCCAACCTGGTTGCCAACTCCGCTTTGGGGACAGTCTCTGAGTTCTCGATGGCCACAGTGGCTGCTGGGGAACTTGAGGTGAGTGTCGAAACCTCAAAATCGGCCACTTCGGGCCTAGTTTTGAAGTCTGGACTAATCCCAGCATCACCGACCAGATAGGTCCAAAATGGGTACTCACGCGAAGTTGAGCCGCCGCCTTGGTGCCTTTGCTGTGATTCTGTTTCTGATGGTTGCAGCTCTAGGGTTTCGCCTAGTTGATTTTCAGGTGGTTCGGGCCGCTGAAATCCAGAAGACATCTCTGGAAACCAGGAAACTAACTCAAACGATTTCTTCGCTTCGCGGCGACATTTTAGATTCTTCGGGTCAAATTCTTGCTAAGACCGTGCTTCGCTACGACGTGAATGCAGCACCGAAGCAGGTGGGACCAGTTTTCCAGACCATAGACGGTGTCCGCACCGAACGCTCAGTCGATCAAATTGCTCTTGATTTGTCCCAGTTGCTCGGGGTTGATTACGGAGAGCTTATTTTGAAGCTGGCTGGCGACTCGGAATATTCAAACCTTGCCAAAACCGTAAACGCCGAAATCTACAACGCCATTCGTGAAATGAACGTGCCCTGGATCTTTTTCGATCAATTCGAAGATCGCCTGTACCCAATGGGGGCGGTAGCGGGAAACGTGCTCGGCTTTGTCGGTAGCGACGGCACACCGCTGGCCGGACTCGAGCGTCAATACAACACTTGTCTGGCCGGCGTTGATGGCCAAGAGACCTTTGAGCGCAGCTCGGACGGCGTCCGGATTCCAACTTCCAGTCTTACTACTCAGCCAACCGAAAATGGCGGAGAGCTCAATCTGACCATCGATGCCAACCTTCAGTTCTTTGCCCAGCAGGTGCTATCCGACACCGTTAGTAATCTTTCCGCCCAGTGGGCCTCGGCAATCGTGCTAGACGTGGAAACTGGGAAAATCCTTGCTGCCGCCGAAGCGCCGACCGTGGACCCCAACGATCCGGCCGCTGTCGAAGCCGCCGACCGTGGCTCGCGCATTTTCCAGGCGGCTTTCGAGCCAGGCAGCATTATGAAGGCACTTAGTGCCGCAATGGTGCTGGATACCGGAACAGCCGACGAATACGACACTGTGAATGCTCCCGACCGGATGCAGCTGGATTTTGATAATGAATACATCAAAGATAGCTTTTCTCACGAAGATTTCACTCTTAGCTTGGCGGGCGTTCTTAGATACTCCTCCAACACAGGTATGACCAAATTTGCAAGTCAGATTGATCGAAAAGTTCGCTACGACTACTTGAAAAAATTCGGCTTTGGCACCGTCAGTCCGCTGAGGTTCGAGGGCGAGAGTTCCGGCATTCTGCATCCGGCGTCAGAGTGGGACGAAATGACCAACCTGGTAACTACATTTGGCCAGGGTATTTCTGTTACTAGCTTGCAGATGGCATACGCTTATCAAGCAATTGCCAATGGCGGAGTCAGGCTTGACCCATTATTGGTTGAAAGCTGCTTGAACGAAGACGGAACCGTCGCCTATGCACCGACTCAAGAAGCGACCAGGGTGGTATCAACTGCCAGTGCGAACCTTGACCTCGAACTTTTGGAGAAGGTAGTTGAGTTTGGTGGAGTAGGTAAGACCGCGGCGATACCCGGTTACCGGGTTGCCGGCAAGACTGGAACCGCGCAGCTGAAATCCGGCTCTGGCTATGGTGAGGAATATGCAATTTCCTTCTACGGCATTGCACCCGCGGAAGACCCTAAATTTGTTGTGGGAATCACCATCTATAAACCGGAGGGCGTATCTAACTCGGCAGGAGCAACCCCGCCGTTTCGGGCAATCATGCAGCAGGCACTGAAGCACTATCGAATACCTCCTTCCACAACGGAATCACGAAGTGTTCCGTCTAATAAATATGGTGAAGTAGATGAGAACGACTAGTGAAATTGCTGAAGCATTTGGTTTAGAACTGCTTGGCCAAGAACAAGTAAGTGACAATCAAGTGGACATCTCCTCGGTAGCCATCAATTCGATTGACATTCTGCCTGGTTCGCTGTTCATTGCAGTGCAAGGCCAAAATGCCCACGGCATTGATTTTCTTGCCTCGGCCATACAAGCCGGAGCGGTTGCAGTTTTGAGCGATCGAGCTGTGGAGACCGACCTTCCGCTTTTTATCCACTCCGATCCAAGGCTCATTGCGGGTGCGTTGTCGGCATTCGTCATGGAGACCATGGATCTTGGACTGCAGATTTTTGGAGTCACCGGCACCAACGGTAAAACTTCGACGGCATTTTATCTCCATCAGTTACTCCTTCAATTGGGTGTGCAGGCAGGGCTTTCCTCCTCGGCGTTTACTCAAATAGACCAAGAGAGAGTCGAAAGCAGATTGACCACCCCGGAGGCTCCTCGGCTTCACTGGCTGCTGTCGCAAATGGCGGGTTCGGGAGCAAAGGCTGCGGTTGTAGAGGTTTCTGCGCAGGCTCTGGTTAAAAATCGCATCGACGGGGTTGTTTTTGACGTCGCGGGCTTTACTAACCTCACGCGAGACCACCTCGATGAGTTTGGCTCAATGGAGAACTACTTAGCCGCCAAGGCCCTGTTGTTTACAGATCAATTCTCTAAACGTGCAGTGATAAACGCTGAGGACAACTTCGGCGAGCAGATACTCGAGCTGGCAGGCAAGCAGTCACCGGAGCATTTGGCCAGCATTGGCAATAACCACGACTACAACTTCGATCAAACCGATTCCGGTATCAGGATCTTTGGCAAACAAAAGCTCTTATTGGCCTGTGACCTGGGTCCACTAATGGCAAAGAACCTTGTGCTGGCAGCAATCATGCTTCTCGAGGCCGGCTATGACGCCAGAGCAATCGAATCTGCTGTGACTGGTATCGAAAAAGTTGTACCCGGTCGACTGGAATTGGTTAGCGAGGTTGAGCCTCACATTTATCTTGACTATGCCCACACTCCCCAGGCAGTCGCACTAGCCGCACGCGAACTAAGCGAAAAATACCCAACGCTAGTTATTCTGTTGGGTGCATCCGGGGACAGGGATCCCGGAAAGCGCATAGAGATGGGAAGAGCTGCCGCGAAATACGCTAGCCACATCGTGGTAACCGACCAGCATCCAAGAAGCGAAGACCCCGCAGCAATCAGAGCCGCACTAATCGCCGGCATACTGGATACGAAGCCCGCCGAGTTCGTTTCCGAAGTCGGCGACCCGGTGCTCGCAATTTCTCTGGCGCTGAATCTTGTCAGCGTCGGTGGGGCAATCCTTTGGTGCGGTCCGGGTCATTTGAAGTATCGCGAGGTAAACGGTAGGAAGCTGCCCTTTGATGCTTCACTTGAGGCAAGAAAGGCATTGAACCTTGATTGACTTGACTCTTGCTGACGTCGCTTTAGCGGTGAATGGCAAAATTTATCGTGGGCAGCCAGCAACGGTGGTTTCCGGGGTTTCAACCACGGATTCCAGGGAGATTTCAGCGGGTGATATTTTCTTCGCGAAACTGGGGGCCAACGATAATGGGCACCGATTCTTAGCAGAAGTAGCATCAAAAGGCGCGGCACTTGCAGTGGTCTCCGAGCCCAATGATTCACTTCAGATTGATCAGATAGTTGTTTTGGACACCGTTGAGGCGCTGAGCGCTTTGGCTTCAGAGGTGTTGGCTAGGGTTCGATCCAGGTCGGGTCTGATAGTAATAGGCATCACCGGCTCCAATGGCAAGACTTCTACTAAAAACATGCTTCTTGAGATTTTGAACCCGATTGCACCAACTATTGCACCGAAGGGCTCCTACAACAACAACGTTGGGCTTCCCACCACGGTCTTGCGAATAGATTTCGACACACGCTACTTGATATTGGAATATGGGGCAGCTGGCCCAGGGTCGATTTCTAAACTCGCAAACTGGTCCAAGCCTGATCTGTCCGTGATTTTGAAGGTCGGATTGGCTCACGCTGGTGTGTTTGGTGGAATTGAGCAAACCGCAATAATCAAAGCGGAGCTAGTCCAGCACACCACAAAGCACGTGGTGTTGAATTTTGATGATCCCATTGTGAGAGATTATCGACCGGCACCCGATGTGAGCTTTTCTGGCTTTGGATTTGACCGGGATGCCAACACTCGAATCATCGACACCGAGATAACCCTTGAGGGCACTGTTGTGACTGTTCAGCTAGGTGAGTCGGAGCCGCAGTTACTTCGACTACAGATTCTGGGTGAGCACCAAGCTATGAACGCTGCAGCTGCCCTAGAGGTTTCCGCATTTCTCGGCCTAGATCGGAAGCAAAGTTTCGAAGCTCTTGAAAAAATGGAGCTTGCTGAGCGCTGGCGCATGCAGCTCAACAAGACCCCAGAGGGTGCCTATGTAATCAACGATGCCTATAATGCATCTCCGGATTCGATGCGGGCAGCCCTGCAAACTCTTGCCACCATCGGCCGGAGTGGCCATCGAACTCTCGCAGTGCTGGGTTCGATGGCCGAGCTTGGTGACATCTCAGACCAGGAGCACCGAGCCCTAGGGTTATTGCTTGTTCGTTACAACATCGACAAGTTAGTTGTGGTGGGTGAAGATGCCAAAATCCTGCACCTTTCGGCTACCGCCGAAGGAAGCTGGGATGGTGAATCTGAGTTCTACGGCACTGTCGAAGCTGCTTTGTCAGCGATTCGTGGAATGCTATTGCCAGGCGACGTGGTCTTAGTGAAATCAAGCAACGTTTCCGGACTTAGATTTTTGGGCGATGATTTGGCGGGTGTTACATGAGAGCTTTGCTAGCCGCCGGAGGTATTTCGCTATTTATTTCGCTCTTTGCAACTCCCGGTTTTATCGCTTTGTTCAGGTCTCTTAACTGGGGTCAGTTCATACGCGACGATGGCCCGGAGGCTCATCACACCAAACGCGGCACTCCAACCATGGGTGGAATAGTAATTCTGTTGGCGGCCGTAGTCGGCTACTTCACAGCGAAGCTAATAAATGGAGAGACGCCTTCCGCTTCGGCACTCTTGGTGCTTTTTATGATGGTCAGTTTGGGTCTAATAGGGTTTATCGACGACTACTTGAAGGTGAAGAATCAACGGAGCCTAGGCCTTGGAGGCTGGGCAAAAATAGCTGGGCAGGGGATTGTGGCGGTTGCCTTCGCGATTTTGGCACTGCAGTTTCCGGATGACGGTGGTTTGACGCCAGCCTCTACTTCAATTTCACTCTTTCGTGATTTGCCGCTTGATTTGTTTTTTTGGGGCAGCTTCATTGGCATGGCGCTTTTCATCGGCTGGGTTTACCTATTGGTTGCTTCGGCATCGAATGGCGTGAACATCGCAGATGGCTTGGATGGTCTTGCGTCCGGCTCACTGGTTATCTCAGTGGGCGCTTACGTGGTCATTGGCTTCTGGCAATTCAACCAAAGCTGTGCAACCGTTACTCAAAACCTTGCTTCCTGCTACCAGGTTCGAGATCCACTCGACCTTGCAGTGGTGGCAACCGCGATCGTGGGAGCCTGCATAGGCTTTCTTTGGTGGAACACCTCACCAGCTCAGATTTTTATGGGGGATACCGGATCATTGGGGCTTGGCGGTGGCCTGGCAGCCCTTGCAATTGTGTCCCGAACCGAGTTGCTGTTGGTTCTGGTCGGTGGAATCTTCGTGATTGTGACCGGCTCGGTGGTTATTCAAAGGGTGTTTTTCAAGTTAACTAAGAGGCGAACCGGTGTTGGGAAAAGGATCTTCCTAATGTCGCCGCTGCATCATCACTTTGAACTAAAGGGCTGGGCTGAGATTACAGTTGTGGTCCGATTCTGGATTATTGGTGCGCTCTGCGTGGTCTCGGGGGTTGGCCTGTTTTACTTTGAATGGATCTACGGAATATGATGCTGCCTGATTCCTGGTTTGGTCCCTGGTCTGGCCTAAAGGCCATAGTGGTTGGACTCGGCAAATCTGGATTTTCAGCGGTTGACACCCTCATAGAGCTCGGCGTTCAAACTGCAGCGGTTGGTAAAGCCGCAAAGCCTGAGCTTGTGGACTTGGTGGGGCTGATTGGCGGAACCTTTCACCCATCGGAGTCTCCAGAAGTTTTGTCCGAACTGGGATTTGAGCCGGATTTTGCAATTGTTTCGCCTGGGTTTAGCCCGAATCACCCGCTGGTAATAGTTCTGAAAGAAAGAGGCATTCCCGTGCTTGGGGACATCGACCTGGCCTGGCGTCTCCGAGACAAAACCGATCTTGTTGCCAAGTGGATTGGCATTACCGGAACCAATGGAAAAACAACTACGAGTGAGATGACAACAGCAATGTTGTTGGAGTCTGGTCAGAGAGCAATTGCCTGCGGCAATATCGGGGTTCCAATCCTCGATGCAATAAGAGACCCGATTGGGTTTGATTACCTTGTGGTGGAAATTTCTAGCTTTCAGTTGCATTATCTGGGGCAGATCCAGCTTCAGATTGCTGCGTTTTTGAACATTGCCGAGGACCATCTGGATTGGCACGGTGACTCCGATCGCTACTTGGCTGCAAAGACCAAGATTTACCAGAACACCCTAGATTTCATAGTTTTCAACGAGCAGGACCCCAAGACTCTGCAGGCTGCGCAGCAGGCGGAAGTGGCAATAGGTTGCAGGGCAGTTAGCTTTAGCCTTGGGCCGCCTGCGATGTCTTCGGTTGGTTATGTCGAGGAATACCTTGTTGACAGGGCTTTCTTGGATGATCGGGCGAATCAGGCGCTTGAACTTTGCGAAGTGGCGGACATCGAGCGGATCTCGTCGGCCTCCAGTCAGCTTTTGGCAAATAGTGCCGCGGCCGCAACCATCGCTAGGGCCTGCGGGGTAGAACCGGATTCAATCAGGCGAGCCATTAGGGCTTTTCAGCTGGCACCTCACCGCGCTCAATATTTAGGTCAAGTCAATCAAGTGGGGTTTGTGAACGACTCCAAGGCAACAAACGCGCATGCCGCCGAGGCGTCACTGGGAGCAGCCGAATCAGTCATTTGGATTCTTGGGGGCCTGTTCAAAGGAGTGGACCCAGAGCCAGTGATTATTCGCCACGGCTCGAAGATTCGGGCCGCTATTTTATTGGGCAGTGAAACGGCATTACTTGAGGAGCTCTTTAGAACCCATTTACCAGCGGTGCCAGTTGTTGTGGCAGATAAGAACGATCCAATGGAAACTGCAGTCCAATCCGCCTTCGAGCTTTCTAACCCCGGTGACACGGTCTTGTTGGCCCCAATGGCAGCCTCAATGGACCAATTTGTTGACTACGCCGAGCGTGGCGATAAATTCACCGAAGCAGTTAAAAAACTGGGGGCAAAATGACCGATTTTAGACAGCTCACGAGACCAACGTTCCGGGCGCAGTCCGGGCAGTTCTACCTTTTGCTTGGGCTCACGATCTTGACGGTGCTTTTTGGCCTAGCTATGGTCGCAAGTGCCTCGGCGGTGGATAGCTTCAAAGAAACTGCCAGTGCCTGGAGCACCTTCATTAGACAGGGCGTCTTTGCCGCTATAGGCATGGCGCTGATGGCTATAATTTCGAGTTTGCCGGTTGGTCTTTTTCGGCGCACTGGACTGGTTGCTCTTTACGTAACTTTGGGTTTACAGCTGGTGACCGTTTTGTTTGGAGTTCAGATAAATGGAAACCGAAATTGGTTGGACATTGGATTCACAAGCATTCAACCATCTGAGTTTTTGAAGTTGGGGCTGATTATTGCCTTTGCCAATCAGCTTGCCCAGTTAACCGATGACCCAATCCGGAATCGCCAGATCTGGGTCCGCGTCTTTGGTTTCTCAGTTTTTGCCTTGGTCTTAGTGGCGGTCCTAGGAAAAGACATGGGCACCGGAGTGGTGATAGCGGTAACGCTCATTGGGCTTTTTCTGATTGCTGGAATGCCCTGGGCATACTTCTTCGGAATAGCGCTCGCCGGCGTGCTAGCGGCTTTCGTGCTGGTGATCGCTATCCCAACTCGTCTTAGTAGATTTACCGCTTGGCTAAACCCCGGAGCCGCTGATCCTTTGGGGGTTATGTGGCAGTACGAAAAGGGCACCTGGGCTCTAGCCTCCGGGGGTATTTGGGGCACCGGACTCGGAAGATCTAAACTCAAGTGGAGCTGGATCCCAGAGGTGGAGAACGACTTTATTTTCGCGGTGATTGGCGAGGAGCTTGGACTAATCGGGGCACTGTTTGTCGTCCTGTTGTTTTTTGCCTTGGGGATAACGATGTTCTCAATTGCCAAGCGTCAGAACAATGCGTTTAGCCGAAACCTGGTTGTCGGAGTAATGCTCTGGGTTGTGCTGCAGGCGTTCATCAATATTTCTGTGGTTCTTGGTTTGTTGCCAGTTTTGGGAGTTCCATTGCCACTTGTCTCAGCTGGCGGGTCTTCCTTGATTGCCACTCTTGCGGGAATTGGAATTGTCTTGGCCGTTGAGCGCGATCGAACCCTGAAACTTGGTCGGAGCAATGCATGAGTAGGTTTTTATTGGCAGGCGGTGGCACCGGTGGGCACGTCAACCCGCTGCTAGCTCTCGGAGAGCTGCTTCGAGATCAAAAACACGAAGTATTAGCACTTGGCACCAAGGAGGGGCTGGAATCGAGGTTGGTTCCAAATCGTGGTTTTGAATTGATTACAATTCCCAGGCTTCCACTTCCTAGAAAGCTTTCCGTTTCCAGCTTGAGTTACCCATTTCGACTGCTGTCGGCAAGCTTGCAGGTCGTGCGAGTTATAAGATCTCGCAAAATAGACTGCGTTGTCGGTTTTGGTGGCTACGCCTCGGCACCTGCCTATTTGGCTGCTTGGATGACTAGGACCACCCTCGTGGTGCACGAGGCTAATGCCCTGGCTGGCTTTGCCAACAAATTAGGAGCGAGGCTCACTAAGTGGGTTGCAGTTACTTTTCCAAACAGCAACTTGCAAGGCGCAAGGGTAACTGGCATGCCGATTCGCGGGGAGATAGTTGCCTCGGTGTCGGGCTATGACCAGCAGCAAGCCAGGGTTGAACTTGGATTAGACCCGATGTTGCCCACTCTTTTGGTTACCGGTGGCTCGCTGGGAGCAAAGAGCATTAACGACTCAATTGCGGCAAGCCTTGGTCAACTGAATGCGGCTGGGATTCAAGTCCTGCACATAGTCGGAGATAGGGCCAATCTCGAAGATCTCTCTGAGGCCGGTTACCGGAGAATGGCATACTGTAAAGCGATGGACGTTGCAATTTCCGCGAGTGATTTCGCGGTTTCAAGGGCCGGTGCTTCGACAGTGTCAGAGTTTGCAGCAACCGGGCTCCCCGCTTTATATATTCCTTACCCGATTGGCAATGGTGAGCAGCGTTTGAACGCCGCCTCCATCGTTAAGGCCGGCGGTGGGTTACTCATTGACGATGCCGACTTTAATGCGGGGTACGTATCGAGCACTTTGATTCCGCTTATTTCACATAAGAAGGGGCTGCTGACGATGTCAAAGGCTGCGAAATCCGAGGCGATTATTGATGCCACCGAGCGGCTTGCCGAATTTGTTTTAGAAGCATTGGATACTAAGACTCGTGATTAAGCCAGATTTTAGCCAAACCATCCCGGATAACTTAGGAATCGTTCATTTCATAGGTATCGGTGGTTCGGGAATGTCTGGAATCGCCAGATTACTGGTTCAGATGGGTGTTCAGGTCACCGGTTCCGATGTTAGAACTAGCCCCAATGTCGATGCTCTTGAAGCTATTGGAGTGCCAATCACGATTGGTCACGAGGCTGTGAATTTGGGTCAGGCCGACACTGTGGTGGTTACCTCGGCGCTCTGGGAAACAAACCCCGAACTTCTGGCAGCTATCAAAAAGGGCCTTCCGGTGCTTCACCGTTCGGCGCTGCTTTCTCATTTAGCATCCAAGTATTCCCTGATTGCAGTTGCCGGAGCGCACGGTAAGACCACGTCAACCGGGATGGTCGTCACGGCACTGTCGAAGCTTGGTGCTGACCCCAGTTTTGTAAACGGTGGGGTAATTCAGGATTTCGGAGCCTCGAGTGGCTTCGGTGGCGGCAAGCAGTTTGTGATTGAGGCCGACGAATCTGATAGCAGCTTTCTGCACTACAAAACTGCAATTGCTCTTATTACCAATGTCGATCCAGATCACTTGGACCACTTCGGTTCTCTTGAGGCTTTTCAGAACGAGTTTGTTGCCTTTGCCGAGGCTGCGACCGATTTTATTGTGATTTCGGCTGATGATTCTGGCGCAGTGGCAGTCACCAAAATGATTCAACACAAAAAGATAATCAGTTTTGGAGTCTCTGAGAATGCAGATCTACAAATCACATCGATAGACGCATCTGGACCGAAGGTTAGATTTAGCCTTCGCTACCTAGACCAGAGCGCCGAAGCCGTGTTGAAGATTCCGGGCGAGCACAATGCCCAAAACGCGGCTGGTGCCGTTGCTGTCTTGCTGGGGCTGGGGTTTTCGCTAATCGAGTCGCTTTCGGCAGTGGCGGGCTTCGGCGGGACCGACCGTCGATTCCAGCTGCACGGAGATCGACGTGGAGTCAGCGTCTACGATGATTTTGCTCACCACCCAACCGAGGTTGCAGCCGCGCTTAGGGCGGCAAGGGCAAGCGTGGGGTCGGGTCGGCTGATAACGGTATTCCAGCCCCATCTATACAGCCGAACTCGGATCTTTTATAAAGAGTTTGCAGAAGCACTTGCAATAAGTGATTTTTCATTGGTCACTTCAATTTATGCGGCCAGGGAGGATCCTGAGCCGGGTGTGACCGCTGAACTCATCACCAATGCAGCCCGCAACACACCGGGTGTTCGACTGGTTAGCAACTGGGACGATGTTCCTGCACTAGCGGCAGCGATCGCCAAGCCTGGCGATTTCATAATCACCATGGGCTGTGGAGACATCTACAAGATGGTCCCCGCCCTACTTCAGGCACTGGACAGTTAGTTGAAGCGTCCTGAGCGCGAGCTACTTGGCCAAGAGCGAAAGCGAATTCGTGGCTCCAAGGGTCCCGGCAAGCGAACTCGATTGGGGGCGTTTGGACTGTGGGGGAGGATCCTCACCGTTATTGCTCCGATTTCGTTGACGGCAGTGGTTTTGGCGAGCTTTTTCACACCCATGCTTGCGGTTGAAAAAATATCGTTTGTAGGAAACGAACGGATTTCGGCTACCGAGCTGGAATCGGCCCTCTCCGGTCTTTATGACCGTCCAATGACCACCATTAGCGACGATGAAATTGCTGGGTTACTGAGTGAATTTGCTCTGATTGAAACATTTACCTCGCAGGCAGAACCACCCCACACCCTGCGGGTGAACATCAGGGAACGCCAGCCAATTCTGATACTGGTTCGATCGGGCAAGAACTTTCTCTACGATGCCGCCGGAGTGCAGATAGCGGCCACCGAAGAAATTGCGAACTACCCGTTTCTTGTGTTCGACGGGAACCCGATAGAAAACCCGATATTTACAACGGCCGTGAAGCTATTGTTTTCACTGCCGTTGTCGACCTACAGCCAAGTGTTTTCCTTGGAAGTCTCGGAATCGCTTACTTCAAGGCTCGTGCTTCGGGATAGCAACCTCACTGTTTTTTGGGGGTCTACTGAAGACGGTCTTCTAAAGGCTGAGGTCCTTGATTCGCTCTTGGCAACCGGAGTGAAAAATGCCTTGACGATTGACGTGAGCTCTCCCAACTCTCCGGTGGTTCAATACCCGAATTCTTAAGCGTCATTGCCGTTTGCGACACGCCCGAGCGCTTGGGGCTGTATCAAGGGATAACCGCCTAATTTCTACCCGCAAATTGATTACCCTGCCAAAAGCTAAGCCTCAGCCTTAGCTTGAGGGTTTTCGCAAGGAGGCAGAATTGTCAGAGATTCCGAATTACCAGGCCGTTATAAAAGTAGTTGGCGTTGGTGGCGGTGGGGTTAATGCTCTGAACCGGATGGTTCAGTCCGGCTTGCGTGGTGTGGAGTTTGTTGCAATAAACACCGATGCCCAGGCTCTTCTAATGAGCGACGCCGACGTGAAACTTGACATCGGTCGCGACATAACTCGTGGGCTTGGTGCTGGCGCGGACCCGGAAGTGGGTCGACGAGCAGCTGAGGAGCACGAGAGTGAGATTGAAGCAGCACTTAAGGGTGCTGACATGGTTTTCGTCACAGCTGGAGAGGGTGGCGGAACCGGAACTGGTGGAGCCCCAGTCGTGGCAAGAATTGCCAAGCGTCTTGGCGCATTGACAGTTGGTGTTGTAACCCGACCGTTTAATTTTGAAGGTAAAAGAAGAGCTGTTCAGGCAGACGAGGGAATCAGTGCGCTTCGCGAAGAAGTCGATACTCTCATTGTGGTTCCAAACCAGCGCTTGCTTGAGATGACCAACAAGAAAGTCTCGGCCCTCGAGGCCTTTATGACCGCCGATGACGTTTTGCGTGCCGGTGTTCAGGGCATAAGCGACCTAATCGTGGTGCCAGGTCTTATAAACCTCGACTTCAACGACGTGAAGTCAGTCATGCAGGGCGCTGGCAGCGCCTTGATGGGTATCGGAACCGCCAAGGGTGAGGATCGTGCTGTGAGAGCGGCTGAAATGGCAGTTTCCTCGCCGCTCTTGGAAGCCACAATCGAAGGTGCCCATGGAGTCTTACTGTTAATTCAAGGAGCTTCGGACTTGGGTCTGCACGAGATTGATGACGCGGCCAGACTGGTTCAGGAAGCAGTCCACCCCGAGGCAAACATCATCTTTGGTGCAACCATTGAGGACACCCTTGGCGATGAGGTCCGTATCACCGTTATCGCAGCCGGCTTTGATGGCGGAGAGCCTACTCACCGAAAGTTTGAGGCCGGTGCCCTGGGAGTGGCCGCGTTGGCTGCAGCCACAGACTCAGGGTTCTCGACCTCGGAAGACCAAGCAGCGCAGGACCTAGAAATCGAAGAGGTTGCTGCGCCGAGCTTCGAGTTCAGCGACGAAGCAGAAGAGACTTCCGAAGTAAAGCAGAAGGTTTCGACCCCTGGTTATTTCGGAGACGACCTGGACCTGCCTGAATTCTTCCGTTGAGCCAACTAGCACTTCGCTACAAAGAGGTTCAAGATCGGATTTTGGCAGCGGCTTCATCAGCCAATAGAACAGCTTTTGACGTCGAGCTGATTGTGATTACCAAGACTCACCCAACCAGCGTCGTGGCTGAGCTGGTGGACCTGGGTCACCGTAGCTTTGGTGAGAATAGAGATCAAGAGGCAAAACCTAAGGCTTTGGAGCTTGAAAGCTTGAGGCCTGAGGTTAAGGCTAGCTGGCATTTTGTGGGTCAGTTGCAGTCAAATAAAGTAAAAAGTGCAATGAGTTACGCCAATACCATTCATTCGCTTGATAGGCCAAGCCTGCTCAAGGAGATCGCCAAACAACTGGCCGCAAATAACAGCGAAATCGATTGTTACATAGAGCTAAACCTCACCGATGACCAGAATCGCGGAGGACTAGAGCCTTCGTCGATCAAACAGTTTGCTGAGTCCGTCCTTGCAGTCCCAGGGCTTAGGCTGTTGGGTGTGATGGCGGTTGCCGGTCTTGATGTTGACCCGAGGGTTGATTTTGAAACCACAGTTCGGATTAGTCAGGAACTGCAACAAGTTGCACCAGAAGCCAAGGCTTTGTCGATTGGGATGAGCGCTGACTATGAAGTTGCAATCGAACTTGGTGCGACACACGTGCGGATTGGTAGCGCAATTACCGGCCCGCGAGGAAACAACTAATAGTCTTTAGACAACTTTAGGAGCAGGAAATGGGCATTCTCAGTTCGACTATGAATTATTTTGGTTTTGGCAGCTCGGAGAGCGACAAGCCTGATTCTGCCAAGCCGCGGACCAGCGCACCGAGACCACGCCGGTCGTCGGACATGTCTGAGATTGTCACGCTTGAGCCGCAAACTTATGCTGATGCCAAAGAGGTCGCAGCTCACTTCCGCACCGGGGTGCCAGTTATCGTCAACATTGGGTCCATGAGCGAGACCGACGCCAAGCAAATGCGTGATTTCATGCTGGGGCTCAAAGAAGGCTTAGAGGGCCATCTTCGAAGAGTCACCCCAAAAGTTTTTTTACTTAGCCCGTCTCACGTAATGGTTTCTGACGCAGAGTCCGACTCTGCAGAGTCAAACAACCTGGATATCACCTAAAGGCATGTCAATAATCGGACTCACCCTCTACTGGGTGCTACAGCTTTTTTTCTACGCGATGATTATTCGCTTTATTGCCGAACTTGTCATGAGTGTAAACAAAGGCTGGCAGCCAAAGGGTTTATTGCTGCCAGTATTTGACCTTTGTTACACCGTTACTGACCCACCGCTAAAGTTTGCTAGACGCTTCATTCCACCGCTGAGACTCGGTCCAATCGCGCTTGATTTAGCTTGGACCGTGCTTTTGATTGCCGTGCTAATTCTGCAGGGCTTTGCAAGAGGGCTCTAACTGCCAATAACATAGCGTTTAAGCTCACCGTGTATAAAAATTTAGAAGAGGTTTAAAATGGCGCTGTCGCCCGAGGACATTCTTACCAAGAGATTTCTAACCACTAAGTTCCGCGAGGGCTACGACCAGGACGAAGTCGATGACTTCCTAGACGAAATAGTTCTGGAGTTCCGAAGGGTTGTTACAGAAAACCAGGATCTAAAATCGGGCGGAACTGATTTAGGTCAAGATTTGGCCGCGCCCGCCAAGGCAGTTCCGTTTCCAGCGGCCAGCGAAACTGTCACTGATGGCTCGTTGGAGGGCACTGACTCATCCAAGAGCATTATTGAACTTGCTCAGAAACTCCACGAAGATCACGTTCGTGATGGCCAGGTAAAGCGGGATCAGCTTGTTAGAGAAGGCCAAGAGCGAGCCGCCAGGCTCATAAGGGATGCCGAAGCCGAATCCCGAGAGCTTCATGGCAAGCTTGAGATGGAGCGCAAACAGGTTCTGGAGGCAATCGAAGAACTAAAGCTCTTCGAAGCAGATTACCGTGAGCAGTTGCGTCGCTACATTGAAGATCAATTGAGCACTCTGACTCGCGAAGAAGCATCCGCAAATGTTGCTCCAACAATCGAGTCTCCTCCGGTTGCCTCGCTTGATCGGGAGGATGACGATTCAAAGAGTGAAGGCAAGTAACGGCCGTGCCAAGAAAGTAACCCTATTCCTTGGTAGCGCTCTAAGTATTGTCGCAATTGACCAGTTCACTAAGTTTTGGGCTGAGGCGAACCTAACCAATCAATCGGTTCAAGTTATTGGTGATTTACTCCGGTTTCGTCTTGCCTACAACGATGCTGCTGCATTTTCCCTGGGCGTTGGTGCAACTTGGGTTTTGACTCTCATTTCCACGGTTGCGGTAATTGCGCTGCTCATATACGGGCCACGCGTCAAGACAAGTTACTGGGCGCTAATCGGTGGTTTCATTCTTGGGGGAGCTGCCGGTAACTGGATTGATAGGGCCTTCAAGGCACCGGAGTTTTTCAATGGCCATGTCGTTGACTTCATTCAAGTTCCTTTGAACTTTGCCATTTTTAATCTGGCTGACACCTTTTTGGTTATCGGGGTTGTCTTGGCGGTTATACAAACCTTGCGTGGGGATGCAATCGGTGGTGGGCGTGCAGCCTAAATTACTCCCCGTTCCGCCAGATATGGCGGGCCTCAGGGCTGATTCAGGGTTGGCCAAAATGCTTGGTATTTCCCGTAGCCACGTGGCTGAACTGATAGCCGCAGGAGCTGTTAGTCAAAATGGAAACCTGGTCGCCAAGTCTGATCGACTGGTGGCGGATGCGGTTTTGGAGGTGGTTCTTGAAGAAGTCTCCAGAGAAATCTCAGTGCAGCCAGAGGATGTTGACCAACTCAGGATTATTTTTCAAGATGACCACATAGTCGTCATCGACAAGCCATCCGGAGTTGTCTCTCACCCTTCACAGGGGTTTGTGGGGCCCTCGGTGCCGGGTGTGTTGATGGCAAGAGGCATTCAGTTGAGCACCTCGGGCGCTCAAGAGCGTCAGGGTATTGTTCAGCGGCTTGATGTTGGCACTAGCGGCCTCATGGTGTTAGCCAAATCGGAAATGTCATATTCGGTTCTAAAGCAGGCGTTTCGAGACCGAGTGGTGAAAAAGACCTACCACGCGCTGGTGCAGGGGCATCCTGAGCCTTCCCGTGGGACCATAGACACCCCAATTGGGCGCAGCACGAAGCATGACTACAAGTTCACCATTTCAGCGGCAGGTAAGCCCGCTGTGACCCATTACGAGACACTTGAGGTTCTTCCGGCCGCAGCTCTCATGAAGGTGGGTCTAGAAACTGGAAGAACGCACCAAATTAGGGTTCATTTTTCACATTTTCGCCACCCCTTGGTTGGAGACCCGCTGTACGGGTCTGATCCGAAGCTCGCGGCTTCGCTGCATCTAGATCGACAGTGGCTGCATGCCAAGCACCTTGGTTTCGATCACCCGGCAACCGGGGAATTTGTGGAATTTGAAAGCGATTATCCAACTGATTTGGAAATCGCCCTCAATCGCCTCCGTGATGTGGACTTTCGCATCTAACATAAGGGCTCTAAGAAAGGTGGAAAATGTCTGATAAGTCATTTGTACACCTGCATAATCACTCGGAATATTCGATGCTCGACGGGGCAGCCCGAATAAAGCAGCTCGTTGCAAAGGCAGCCGAACTTGAAATGCCGGCGATTGCTATTACCGACCACGGCAATAATCACGGTGCTTATGAATTTTGGAAGCAAGCCAAGGCCCATGACATAAACCCAGTTATTGGCATCGAGGCCTACCTGGCTCCTGGCAGCAGAAAAGATAAGACCCGCGTCCGTTGGGGCGATGGTGGGGGAGATGATGTCTCGGGTGGCGGTGCCTATAGTCACCTGACCATGTGGGCCACAAATAATGACTCTATGCAGAACCTGTTTCGGCTGTCGTCAGAGGCTTATCTCTCGGGCTACTACTTCAAGCCAAGAATGGACCGCGAGCTGCTGTCGAAGTTTGGAAAAGGACTTATCGCAACCACCGGCTGCCCGGGTGGCGAGGTTCAAACCAGACTGCGGTTGGGTCAGTACCAAGAGGCTCTGGATACAGCAGCTGAATTCCGGGACATTTTTGGGGAGGGTAATTATTTTGTAGAGGTGATGGACCACGGTCTTGAGATTGAAAAAAGAGTCAGAGAAGACTTGCTTCGTCTAGCAAAGGACCTGAAGTTGCCGATGGTGGCAACCAACGATTTGCATTACACCGAAAAAGAAGACTCTGTTGCTCACGATGCTTTGCTTTGCGTGCAGGTCGGCTCGAATCTTGATGACCCCAATCGTTTCAAGTTTCAGTCCGAGGAATACTATCTAAAATCCGCGAAGCAAATGAGAGAGCTTTTTTCCGAAATACCGGAGGCGGCTGACAACACGCTGCTGATCGCGGAGCGGAGCGAGGTTGATTTTTCAAAGCGTGATCTCATGCCCAGGTTCCCGGTTCCTGAAGGTCAAACAGAAGCTGGCTTGCTAGAACAGGAAGTTTGGGAGGGAATGGATGCTCGGTTTCCTTCCGGTTATTCAGATGATCACAAGCGGCAAGCCACCTACGAGATCGATGTCATTAAGTCGATGGGTTTTCCCGGTTATTTCTTGGTAGTTTCCGACTTCATTCGGTGGGCACGAAAGCAAGGAATCCGCGTTGGACCCGGAAGAGGCTCTGCGGCTGGCTCACTGGCCTCCTACGCTCTTGGAATCACCGAGCTTGATCCGCTAAAACACGATTTGATTTTTGAGCGGTTTTTGAATCCAGAGCGTCTATCAATGCCCGATATCGATGTTGACTTTGATGATCGTAGACGGTCCGAAGTAATCAAGTACGTAACTCAGAAATATGGTGATGACCGAGTGGCGCAGATTGTTACTTTCGGAACCATCAAAGCAAAGCAGGCCCTCAAGGATGCTTCTCGCGTTATGGCATTGCCTTATTCGGTTGGGGAGCGGCTGACAAAAGCCATGCCACCGATGGTCTTGGGCCGGGATATTGCATTGAATGACTTGGTTGATCCAGCTTCGGAGCGCTACTCCGAAGCCGCAGAGTTCCGGGAAATAATTGAGACCGATCCCCAGAGCCAGGAAGTTTTCAAACTAGCTAAGGGTCTTGAATCCCTGAAGCGCCAATGGGGAGTCCATGCGGCCGGAGTGATTATGTCCGCCGAGCCACTAATGGACGTAATTCCCATCATGAAGCGGGAAGAAGACGGCGCAATAATCACCCAGTTTGACCAGCCTCCTTGTGAAGAACTCGGCCTGTTGAAGATGGATTTTCTGGGACTCAGAAACCTAACGGTTATCGAAGACTCACTTCAGAACATTTTGCAAAACCGAGACGAGACCGTGGTCTTAGAAGATCTCGATCTGAACTCTGACCAAAATACTTTTGATCTCTTGTCTTCCGGCCACACTCTCGGAGTTTTCCAGCTTGATAGTGACAATATGCGATCCCTGCTAAGACTCTTGAAGCCCAGTGAGTTCGAGCACATTTCAGCGGTAATAGCGCTGTATCGTCCAGGACCAATGGGTATGAACTCACACACCAATTATGCTCAGCGTAAAAATGGACTTCAAGAAATTGATGGAGTTCACCCGGAGTTGGCGGAGCCGCTCCAAGAGATACTGGGCCCAACTTTCGGCCTGATTGTCTATCAAGAGCAGGTAATGGCGGCAGCTCAAAAGGTTGCCGGTTACACGCTTGGTCAAGCTGACCTTCTTAGAAGAGCAATGGGCAAAAAAAAGCCTGAGGAGCTTGCTAAGCAGTTTGAAATTTTCAGTCAGGGAATGATTGACAATAAGTTTTCTAAACCGGCGATAACCGCCCTCTGGGACACGCTGTTGCCCTTCGCTGACTACGCCTTCAACAAGGCCCATTCCGCCGGCTACGGTGTGCTTTCCTACTGGACTGCTTACCTGAAGGCGAACTTCCCCGCAGAATACATGGCGGCATTGCTGACTTCTGTTGGAGACTCAAAGGACAAGCTAGCAATTTATCTCAACGAGTGTCGCAGGATGGGCATCAGGGTAATAGCCCCGGATGTGAATGAGTCAATCGGGGTCTTTGCCGCCGTGGGTGATGATATTCGATTTGGCCTTGAGGCTGTGAGAAATGTCGGGCACAACGTGGTTGAGTCAATCATCAAGGCGCGCAGTGAAGAGGCATTTACCGGCTTCGATGACTTTCTAACTCGAGTCGGTCAGCAGGCCGGCACCAGAAGGGTCGTGGAGTCGCTGATCAAGGCCGGTGCGTTTGATTCTTTCGGCCACACCAGGCGAGCACTGACCGCAGTGTTTGAAGAAGCTATCGAGACTGCAGGAGTGAAGCGCAAGCAGAGCGCCAATGGTCAGGTCGATCTTTTCGGAGGAGTCCTTGATGACGATCCTTCGATAGTGCAAATTCCAGATTTGCCGGAGTGGACTAAGCGTGATCTTCTGGCCCATGAGCGAGAGATGCTCGGGCTTTACGTCTCGGACCACCCGCTTGCTGGCCAAGAATCGATGCTGATGCGCAATAGCGACATGAACACGATCGCACTAAAACAAAGCGACATTCAGGACGGCGAGACTGTAACTTTGGCGGGACTCATTACCCAGGTTCAGCACAAGGTGGCCCGCACCAGCGGAAATCAATATGGCCAGATCACTCTTGAAGATTTTTCCGGTGAAATTTCCATAATGTTTATGGGCAAAACCTATCTAGCTAACCGAGATCATCTGGTTGCGGACCAGACTGTTTCAGTTCGTGGCAGGGTATCTCGCCGCGATGAAGAAATGATGATGCAGGCCTACTCGATAGATGTTCTCGACGCAGGACGAGAGCAAGGAGGGGTGCTGAAGTTGAAAATTACTGAAAGCTTGGCCACTAAAGAACGGCTACTAAAACTGGGGGCTATTCTTGACGCTAACCCTGGTCCCTGCGAAGTTCAGGTCAGGTTGGTTGGATCTTTGGATCGCCACTTTATGTTGCCGCAGCGAGTTGCAGTCGGGCACGATATTTTTGGTGAGCTAAAAGCACTGCTCGGCACCGACTCGGTCAGCTAGAAATTATCTTGAAGTCGGTCACCTATTGTGTGATAGCCGCGCTGGAAATAAACAAGTGGCTGCTCACAGGTTCTTGTCAGGTGTGCACTCTCCAGAGAAAGAATCACCACAGCGTTTGACTCAACCTCAATTTTGTTTATCACTCTGGCCAGCAGCACGCTCGATGCATCCGTGAAGATTGGTATCGACTCTGGTCCAATTTCGAAATCCCTGTCTAGGAATCGGTTTTCCTTGGGGCCAGCTAACTTCTGGGCCAAGTTCAAGCTCTGGGCATCGAGCGTGTGAACAGCTACCAGCTTTCCAGTCGAAATATGCGGGTAGCTAGATGCCCCCTGCGAAATGTTTAGCGAAATCAGTGGCGGCCTTGAGCCTAGAGAGGTAACCGAAGAGGCCGTGAAACCGATGGGGTTTTGGTCAACATCGGCCGCGGTAACTAGGGCGATGCCGGTTGCGTGGTTTCTAAAAACGACCTTGAGGCCATCTGGCCCGGAAAGATCGAAGTAATCATTGTCTATAGTCATGTAGAGATAAGGTTAGTTCATCCAGATTTATTTAGTGGGGTACTAGCGTGCGGAAAATCGAGATTTCAGCTCCGATAACAGCTGCCATGGTCGCCGAATTACTCCCAAGGGCCGCCGTAAGCATTGAGTCAGTAGCCGAGACTGTTTCCGAAATAATTGCCGAGGTCAAACAAAATTCGCTGGCAGCTTTAGATGCCCAGGCCGAGCGCTTCGATGGCCTGAAAAACGTTTCATTTCGTGTTCCCAAAGAAGTATTGGCTGAAGCGCTGGCAGAGCTGGACAATCCCCTTCGAGCCGCAATAGAGACCTCCATCGCAAGAGTGCGAGCTGTTTCAATTGCCACCCTGCCAGCTGCCGTCAAGGTTGAATTAGATCAAGGTGCGTTTGTAGAGCAATTCTTTGTTCCGGTGGACTCAGTTGGGCTTTACGTCCCAGGCGGTAAAGCGGTTTATCCTTCGAGCGTAGTTATGAACGTGGTGCCCGCTCAGGTTGCAAAGGTTCCGCGGATCACGGTTACTTCTCCCGCGCAACATAACGGGCTGCCGAGCCCGAGCGTCATGGCCACCTGCGCCCTATTGGGTATCGAAGAGGTTTATGGCATCGGGGGAGCTAGTGCGATTGCTGCCTTTGCCTACGGCATACCCGAAATCGAACTTGAGCCTGTAGCAATGGTCACCGGTCCGGGGAACATCTTCGTAGCTGCAGCTAAGCGCCAACTAAGAGGAGTCATCGGTATTGACTCGGAGGCTGGACCAACTGAGATTTTGATAGTTGCTGATAAAAAAGCCAATCCGAGGTTTATCGCAGCTGACCTAATTTCTCAGGCCGAGCACGATCAAAACGCGGCAGCGGTGCTGGTAACCGATTCCGCGAGCCTGATTGAGCGAGTCGAACAAGAGCTTGCGCTTCAGATTCCGCTCGCTAAAAACCGCGATCGCATTGAGATGTCCTTGGGCTCTATCCAGTCGGCCCTGGTTCTCGTGGCCGATATGAACGCGGCAATGGCGCTTGCTAATGAATACGCCACGGAGCACCTCGAAATCCACACTGATAACTCTGAACAGCTCGCTGGCCAGGTTCGTCATGCTGGCGCCGTGTTTGTCGGCGCCTATTCTCCAGTCAGCCTCGGGGATTACTTGGCAGGATCGAATCACGTCCTGCCAACCGGTCAGCAGGCTAAGTTCAGTTCTGGTCTTTCGGTATTTACTTTCTTGAGAACCCAGCAGCACGTCACCTATTCGGCCAGGGCGCTGGCTGCGGTGGCGGACAAGCTCAGAATTTTCTCGGAGACTGAGCAGCTAAGTGCTCACGGTACTGCTGGAACGATAAGACTTGAGGAGTAAAAGTGCACTGTCCTTTTTGCAGAAATTCTGACTCACGGGTAATCGACTCAAGAACCAGCGACGATGGCGCATCGATTCGACGCCGCCGTCAGTGCCCTGAGTGCCAGAAGCGGTTCACCACAATAGAAACCGCAACCTTGATGATCACTAAGCGCAGCGGTGTAACCGAACCGTTCTCCAGAGACAAGATCGTCTCGGGTGTTAGGAAGGCTTGCCAAGGTAGGCCGGTAACAGATGCAGATTTAGCCTTGCTTGCTCAGCAGGTGGAAGAAGCTCTTCGGGCGACCGGTGCAGCATCTATTGAAGCCCAAGACATTGGGCTCGCAATCCTTGAACCGCTTCGCAATCTGGACCACGTCGCCTTTATGCGCTTTGCCAGCGTCTACCAGGCCTGGGATTCGCTCGATGATTTTCAAGCGGCAATCAAGAGCCTGAGGGATTAAAGAATTGCTGTACCGGTTTTTCTTTAGGGTGTTTTTCACCAAACTTGATCCGGAATTTGCCCACGAGCTGGTGGTTACTGCACTTCGAGTCATGAGTACGATGGGTCTAATTCGAGCCGGAAAACCCCGCGATAGTTTCAATATCATGGGGCTTGAATTCGAAAACAGACTTGGCATGGCGGCAGGTTTTGATAAAAATGGAATTCTCATAAAGCCTTTGCACGCACTTGGTTTTGGCCACGTCGAAATAGGCACCGTAACCCCATTGCCGCAGCCAGGAAACCCCAAACCTCGACTGTTCAGGTTGCTAAAAAACCAAAGCTTAATCAACCGCATGGGCTTTAACAACGAAGGTGCTGTTGAGGTGGCCGCTAGAATCGCCAAGCTTCGGAAAACCAATAAGCGATTACCTATTATCGGCGTGAATATTGGTAAAAATAAGGTCACTAGGCAGGAAAATGCTGCTGATGACTATGGGTTTGCGGCCAAAACACTCGCGCCAGTCGCCGATTACCTCGTGGTAAATGTTTCCTCACCAAATACCGCCGACCTCCGGGATTTGCAGCAAGTTACCGAGCTTCGGCCGATACTGAGCGTTGTTTTAGCCGAGGCTGGAAACGTGCCGGTGCTGCTGAAAATAGCACCGGATCTCGTTGATGCCGACATTGAGGCAATTGTTTCCCTGGTTACGGAAATGAAGCTTGCGGGCATAGTGGCTACAAACACCACCATTTCCCGCAATAGCCTCGTTGCTGAAAAAAACATCGCCGAGACCGGAGGTCTCAGCGGACCCGTGCTAGCAGAACGCTCCACTGAAGTCCTTCAATTGGTCGGCAAGCTTCTCCCGAGCCAAATGACCGTGATCTCGGTCGGTGGCGTAATGACCAAGGCCGACTACGCACAGCGAATTTCGCTGGGTGCGGACTTAGTCCAGGGTTACACCGGTTTTGTCTACGCAGGGCCTCTTTGGGCCAGGCGTATTACCGCCCGGTAGGTCTTTGTTCTGGGCTTTTGGTCAAACTCGGGTCGGTGAACACCGTATCTCCAAGTATTTCATCGACCTTCTTCATGACCTCTGAGGGAATCTCTACCCCAACGGCTGCAACGTTAGATGCAATCTGATCGGGCTTTGACGCTCCAACAATCGCCGCAGCAACGTTCTGGTTTTGCAGCACCCAGGCAATGCCGAACTGAGCCATTGTCAAGTTCAGTTCCTCGGCTAAAGGCTTGAGCTTTTGAACTCTTGTCAGGGTCTCTTCGGTCATAAATCGCTCCATGAACCCACCAATTTCAGAATCAGCGGCTCTGGAGTCCTTTGGTAGTTCTGCGTTTGGAAGGTATTTTCCAGTAAGGACACCCTGAGCAAGTGGTGACCAAACAATTTGCGACAGGCCTAGCTCTTTGCTTGCTGGAACCACTTCACCTTCAATTACTCGCCAAAGCATCGAATACTGCGGCTGGTTGGAAATAAGTCGGTATCCCATTTGTGAAGCTAGGGCTTGTCCTTGTCTGATTTGATCGGCTGTCCATTCGGAAACTCCGACGTAGAGCACCTTACCCATTCTTACCAAGTCACCAAAGGCCTGCATGGTTTCTTCAAGTGGGGTTTCGAAGTCGAACCTGTGAGCCTGGTAAAGATCTACGTAGTCAGTGTTTAGGCGTTTTAGCGATCCGTTGATCGACTCCATGATGTGCTTACGGCTTAGTCCAACATCGTTCGGGCCTTTTTCGGCAACTGGCCAATATACCTTGGTTAGAATCTCCAGTCCTTCGCGGCGCTGACCCTTTAGGGCATCACCCAGCACGGTTTCGGCGGCTAAGTTTGCGTAGGCATCGGCGGTGTCAAAAGTGGTAATCCCACCATCGATTGCGGCGTGGACTGTTTCTATGGCCTGCTTGTCCTGAACCTGAGAAGCGTGGGTAAGCCAATTGCCATAGATGATTTCTGAAACTTTTAGTCCGGAATTACCGAGGTATCTGTGCTGCATCTTTACTCCTTTTAGTTTTGCTGATGGGTTAGAGCTCTAATTTTGTAAACCTTGCTACCTGTGGCTTTGGAATTCGAAGTGTTCGCATCTGAATTGAGCGCATCGCGCCGTACCAAGCCAAGCCACCCTCGAGGTTCTCTGGGCCATATTTGATTCCTAGTTTTCTCTTGACCGCCTTGCCAACGAAAAACGAATCTATGGCAACGACGATGAACAGTCCCCACATGGCAAACAGAGCAACGATTTGAATCTCGTACGAGTCGATGAACGTTAGCAAAACTACGAAGAACAACATGGGGAGAACTAGCTCTCCTGCGGTGAAACGAGCATCCACAACATTACGGGCAAGCTTTCGCTGCGGCCCTTTGTCTCTGGCTCCGAGGTAGCGCTCTTCGCCTGCCATCATTCCTTGACGCGCCTTCTGCCTCTCAGCGCGGCTCCTCTCCTTGCCAGCGTTTTTAGCTTCTTTGCTTCGATCGCCAACTAGTGGGCGCTTGCGAGCTAGCTCGCGGTCTTTCCTTGCCGGAGTCGGGCGTCCTTTACCGGCCTGAGCGTTGTCTTCTTGAGTCATAGAATCCTCTTGTCTGATATGCCTTAGATTACAGCCATGGCTTTTTCTTCTGTCCCAATGAACCCTAAATGGTTTGAACCTGCTAGTAAATTCGTGGATTCCCAGTTTCCGGCTGCAGTGGCCAAATTGGGGCAATTGGTCAAAATACCAGGCATAGCGTGGCCGAGTTTCGACCAGAACAATCTGGAACTCTCGGCAGAAAAGGTCGCGGATGAATTTAGGCAGTTGGAGTTTTTTGACTTCGTCGAAATTCGCAGGGCAGCCAAGCCGTCTGGGGAACTCGGAGCTCCGGCGGTAGTTGCAAGAAAAGCCGGGCATGAAGCTGCGCCCCACATTCTTTTGTATGCACACCATGACGTGCAGCCGCCGGGGGACTCTACTTTGTGGAACACCGAGCCCTTTGAGGCGACGCTGAAGGGTGACCGGCTTTTTGGCAGGGGCGCTTCAGATGACAAATCTGGAATCATCACTCACTTGACTTCATTGAGGACACTTATACAACTTGCAGCAGAGGTTCGCGTGGGCGTGACTGTGTTTATTGAGGGCGAAGAGGAGGCGGGCTCCGAATCCTTTCCTGAGTTCCTGAAAACAAATCATTCGGACTTGGCCGCAGATCTGATAATCGTTGCCGACAGCAGCAACTGGAGCGAAGATGTTCCAGCCTTGACTAGTGCGTTGCGAGGGATGGTCTCTCAAACTTTCACTCTAAAAACGCTTGATCACGCACTCCATTCGGGCATGTATGGGGGTCCCCTGCCGGATGCCACTACCGCCATGATTCGGCTATTGGCTTCATTGACGGATGAAGCAGGGAACGTCGCAGTTGTCGGACTGGACTCAGTCTCGATCGATGGGCCAAAACTGTCTGACGAAGAATTTACTCGGATTGCTGGGCTTTTGTCCGGTGTTGAAAGGCTTGGGGATAAATCCGTAAACCAACAAATATGGGGGGAGCCGGCAGTAACAGTGATTGGCATTGATCTACCTTCGGTGGATGTCTCATCCAACACCGCACAGCCAGAGGTACGGGCAAAGATTTCGCTGCGCCTAGCACCTTCTCAGAGTCCCGCAAGCGGTCTTGAGGCCTTGAAGAAGCATCTGATCGACCATGCACCATTCGGAGCCCAGGTTGAGTTCGGTAGGCATGAAACTGGACCCGGCTACTTAGCCAAGGATGGCTGGGCGGCCAAGTTAGCCCACGAGGCGTTCTCTGCATCTTGGCCAAATCCGAGCGTGAACATGGGAATCGGTGGCTCGATACCCTTTATTTCCCAATTTGCCGAAGCGTTTCCCAACGCTGAAATTTTGGTCACCGGTGTCGAAGAGCCGGATTCAAGGGCTCACTCGCCAAATGAGTCACAGCATCTACCAACCCTGCGGCGAGCAATTCTTGCCCAAAGTTTGATTCTGCTCAATGGGAATGACTTAGCGCGATAGCTGTTAAACTAAATAATTGGAGGTCCAACATGACACAGATAACAACACACGGCGTCAAGCTCACTGACTTTGCAGTTTCCAAGGTTCGGTCACTTCTGGAGGCAGAGGGTCGCGATGACTTGCGTCTTCGCGTTTCAGTTCAACCGGGCGGTTGTTCGGGGCTTATTTACCAACTGTTCTTTGACGAACAACTTGAAGAAATTGATTCAATCGTCAGCTTTGATGGGGTTGAAGTAGTAGTGGACCCTATGAGCGTTCCTTACCTTGATGGCGCTTCAATTGATTTTGAGGACACCATTCAAAAACAAGGCTTTACGATTGACAACCCAAATGCCGACGGCAGCTGTGCCTGTGGAGATTCTTTTAGCTAAAGCCCGTCTTCTGGCCAGTTCCTAAGCCTTCATCGGTTAGGATTTAAGTGTCAAAAGTTACGATCGAAGGATTAAAAATTGAGTAAAAATCGCTCTCGCGTGACGGCTTTAGTGCTGCTCTCAGGACTAGCTTTGATGTTAAGCGGTTGCAGCGCAGAGGCTCAACGAGGCTTTTTACCGGACTCTTCGGGCGTAACAAACCACACCGATCGAGTAATTGGACTTTGGACAACTTCCTGGATCGTGCTTTTGTCGGTCGGAGTAGTTTCCTGGGCGCTTATAGCCTGGGCGCTAATTGTTTACCGTCGACGCAAGGGTGAAACAGGTTTACCAGCTCAACTTCGCTATAACCTTCCGATTGAAACACTTTTCACCGTTATTCCCTTGATTTTGGTAGTTGGCTTTTTCGCCTTCACCGCAAGAGACATGACTGCCATTGAGGCGAAGGTTGAAAACCCAGACGTCCATATCGAAGTAATCGCAAAGCAGTGGAGCTGGGACTTTAATTACGTAGATAACAATGTCTATGACAGCGGAGTTCAGGCTCAGTTCACTGGCAAAGAAGAAAACATTTATGAGACCCTTCCTACCCTGTACTTGCCGGTAGGCAAGTCTGTTCGGATAGAACTGAATTCCAGAGACGTAATTCACTCCTTCTGGGTCGTTGATTTCCTTTACAAAAAGGATATGTTCCCCGGGCACACAAACAATATGTATTTCACTCCTTTGAAAGAAGGAACCTACGTCGGTAAGTGTGCGGAACTCTGCGGCGAATACCACTCGATGATGTTGTTCAACGTGAAAGTTGTTCCACAGTCCGAGTATGACTCCCGCATGGGTGCCCTTGCCACACAAGGAAACGTAGGACAGCTTTCCACTGAATACGACCGAAACCAAAACCTCCCTGGCGGAGATCCGACGATTAGAGGCTAGAGATCATGGCTACGATCACACCAACCAGAACAAACCCTTCGACCTTCAAGCCCAGGCGAAGCAAGGGTCAGATAATTGTCGACTGGCTAACCACTACCGATCATAAAAAAATTGGGTATCTGTACCTGATCACATCATTCTTGTACTTCTTGCTCGGTGGCGTCATGGCGCTGGTTATTCGAGCGCAGCTTGCTCTTCCGGGACTTGAAATTGTTGCTACAAAAGAGCAGTACAACCAGCTCTTTACGATGCACGGCACAATCATGTTGCTTATGTTCGCGACTCCGTTGTTTGCTGGTTTCGCCAATGTGCTGATGCCTGTTCAAATTGGCGCCCCCGACGTTGCATTCCCTCGACTCAACGCAATTGCATACTGGTTCTTTAGCTTCGGAAGCTTGATCGCGGTTTCTGGGTTCTTCACACCTCAGGGAGCAGCTAGCTTCGGCTGGTTTGCCTACGCGCCATTGTCCAACACCACTTTCTCTCCAGGAATCGGTGGAGATCTTTGGGTATTTGGACTTGCGCTTTCCGGATTTGGAACAATTCTTGGTGGAGTGAACTTCATCACAACTATCATCACCATGCGGGCTCCCGGAATGACCATGTGGCGGATGCCGATTTTCACTTGGAACACCCTGGTGACTTCAATTCTGATTATCATGGCGTTCCCGCCATTAGCCGCTGCCTTGTTCGCACTTGGCGCTGACCGTCAGTTTGGCGCTCACATTTTTGATCCTCAAAACGGCGGGGCCATGCTCTGGCAACACCTTTTCTGGTTCTTCGGTCACCCAGAGGTTTACATCATTGCGCTTCCATTCTTTGGAATCGTCTCTGAAATTTTCCCGGTGTTTAGTCGAAAGCCAATTTTCGGTTACAAGACTCTCGTCTACGCGACCATCGCAATCGCTGCCCTTTCCATGACTGTGTGGGCTCACCACATGTACGTCACTGGCCAAGTGCTTCTTCCATTCTTCGCATTTACAACCATGCTTATTGCGGTACCTACTGGAGTGAAAATATTCAACTGGATTGGGACGCTATGGCGTGGGTCTATCACTTTCGAAACGCCGATGCTCTGGAGCCTGGGCTTCCTAGTGAGCTTCGTGTTCGGTGGATTGACCGGGGTGATTCTAGCTTCGCCTGCTCTTGACTTCCACCTATCCGACTCTTACTTCGTGGTTGCTCACTTCCACTACGTAGTGTTTGGAACAGTTGTGTTCGCTATGTTCGCAGGCTTCTACTTCTGGTGGCCAAAGTTCACCGGCAAGATGCTGAACGAGCGTCTGGGTAAGATACACTTCTGGATCCTTTTCATTGGTTTTCACACCACATTCTTGGTTCAGCACTGGCTAGGAGTTCTGGGAATGCCAAGGCGCTACGCAACTTATCTTCCGGAGGACGGCTTCACTGAGATGAACCTAATCTCTACCGCGGGTGCCGCGTTGCTCGCACTATCCATGATTCCGTTCTTGTTCAACGTTTGGATAACTGCCCGCAAGGGCAAGATGGTTGAGCTGAAGGATCCTTGGGGCTACGGCCGCTCGCTTGAATGGGCAACAGAGTCCCCAATCCCAAGGCACAATTTCCACTCCATCCCGAGAATTCGCTCGGAGTCTCCAGCCTTTGACCTTAACTACCCTGAGCACGCTGCTCCGGAAGCGAAGGCTTCCTACCGCAAGGAGGGTATTTCCTAATGCGCTCTAATGTTGGGCTGCAGTTGGTTATGGCCGGTTACTTAGCTGTGGCTACGATCGGTTACGTAATTATGTCCTACTTGTTCTTCGGCTTTATTGAGCCGATCGGCACTATTGTCATTGGGTTCTCGGTTTTGCTGTCTCTCCTTATTGCATTCTTCCTCTACAGCGGGCTGAGTAAAGACTCAGAACTGCCAGAGGATAATCTTGATGGCGAGATTGCGGATGACTCCGGTGAAGTGGGCTTCTTCAGTCCGTGGAGCTGGTGGCCATTGGCACTAGGGCTTGCCTGCGCAATGCTGTTCTTATCACTGGCGGTTGGCTGGTGGGTAACCTACATTGCTGTTCCACTTGCTATCGTGGCTATTATCGGCTTTGTGTACGAGTATTCACGTGGAGCTCACGCTCACTAGTAATTTTTTGCTATCAAACCCCGTCACTGGACTCCATCTGGTGACGGGGTTTCTTCTTGGCTGAGGCTTTCTTGGACGAGAGTGGTGCCTAAGAGCTATTTGTAGGCTCCGGTTGAGCCTTACTGCCGCACTCAGCTAAGGGTTGCAGTCCCTTTTGTCCTATGAGGGTATCTAGGCGCGCGCATGAGGTCCTGTGAGCTCTTGCGGCCAGTTATGTCAGTGCGGCTTATCCCCGAGTATCGCGCCTGTGGCACTGGACCTGCGTTGCGTGTTCCTAAAGCTTCCGTCTAAAGTTGCCATGACCGACCCTGAGAGCGTGGCCGCTAGGTCATGACTGGTCGATAGGGCGTCTTGAGATTCCTATTTTTGTTGGTGGCGCGAGAGATAAAAGACAAACCCCGAATCTGCATGAGAACCGGGGTTTGTCTTAGAACAGCGAACTAGGCGTTGATTGATTTCCGCTTGCTCTTTGGCTTTTCTGTAACGGCCTCTGGAGCGTGGTCAGCATGTGCAATCTCGTACTCTGCCTTGGAAACCGGCGCAATACGGTCTTCGAAGTAGATCTTGGAAACAGCTGACCTAATCCGGTTGCCGATTGATATCTTGCCGTTGGCGTCCGGTCTTGCCATGACTGGCTGGTAGTCCTTGTAGTCAATTAGCCTCCACAGTTCATACTTGTCAACGGTCTCGTGAACCTCAATGTATTCTCCGTGTGGCAGTCTCACAACGCGGCCAGTCTCTCGACCGTGAAGAACCATCTCTCGGTCCTTGTTCTGCAGTGCGATACAGGCTCGCTTGGCAACCCAGTACGCTATCGCAGGTCCAGCTAGCAGCATGATTTGCATTGCAAGCAGGACCTGGTTCAGTGACATCTGGAAATTTGTTGCAATCAAGTCTGTTGAGGCACCTGCCCAAAGCACTGCATAGAAGGTCACTCCAGCAGCACCAATTGCGGTACGGGTCGGTGCGTTGCGTGGCCTGTCAAGCACGTGGTGTTCGCGCTTGTCCTTAGTTACCCAATTTTCAATAAATGGGTATGCAGCTACTAGTCCCAGGAAGAGCAGAGAAACAATTAGCGGCGTCATAACACCCATAGGGATGACGTAGTCAAAGATTGCTATGTCCCAACCCGATGGTGCCAGACGCAGCGCGCCGTCCAACCAACCGATGTACCAGTCAGGCTGAGTACCGGCGGAAACAGGGGAGGGGTCGTATGGACCGTAGTTCCAAATTGGGTTGATCGTGAAGGTTGCCGCTATTGCAGCTACCACACCGAAGACCAAGAAGAAGAACCCTCCAGCCTTTGCAACGTATACCGGCATTAGCGGGTAACCGACAACGTTTTCATCGGTACGGCCTGGACCGGAGTAGTGGGTGTGCTTGTGAATAATGACCATCATTAGGTGGACACCGATAAGCACAATAATCAAGGCGGGCAGAATCATTATGTGCAGGCTGTATAGCCTTGCAACTACTTCTGTACCTGGAAACTCTCCTCCGAAGAACCCGGAGCTAAATGCCGGTCCAATCAGTGGGATTCCCTTGATCATTCCATCGATGATGCGAAGACCGTTTCCAGAAAGAAGGTCATCAGGAAGTGAGTAGCCAGTGAAGCCAGCGCCCATTCCCATCAAAAATAGCAAGAATCCAACCACCCAGTTGAGCTCACGTGGCTTTCTGAATGCTCCAGTGAAGAACACCCGTAGCATGTGAAGCCCAGCTGCGGCAACGAACAGTAGGGCTGCCCAGTGGTGAATCTGTCTCATAATCAGACCGCCGCGAATATCAAAGCTAATGTCAAGGCTGGAAGCGTAGGCAATCGACATCTGTGCACCCTTAAGCGGTGGATAGCTGCCGTTGTAGGTCACCTCTGCCATTGATGGCTGGTAAAAGAACGTCAGGAAAGTTCCCGTTAGCACCAAGATTACGAAGCTGTATAGTGCGACCTCACCGAGCATAAAGCTCCAGTGGTCAGGGAACACCTTGCGACCAAAGCCCTTGAGTACGGCTCCGATGCTTAGACGCTCGTCCAGGTAATTTGCGGCTCCGCCTACAAATCCGGGCTTTTTCTCTGCTGTATTAGTCATTTATTTCCTTATGTCCCAAAACGAAGGACCGATGGGTTCTAAAAAGTCACTTTGTGCAATGAGGTAGCCATCAGCATCAACTGCAATTGGTAGCTGAGGGAGCGGACGTGATGCAGGACCGAATATCACCTCGCAGTGGTTGGCAAGGTCAAAGGTTGACTGGTGGCATGGGCACAACAGGTGATGGGTGTGCTGCTCGTATAGAGCAACTGGACAACCCACGTGAGTACAAATCTTTGAGTAAGCAACAATGCCCTGGTAGCTCCAGTCTGCTTTGTCTGGGTCTTCGTTAAGGTCGCTAGGGTTCACCCGGACTAACAAAACCGCAGCCTTGGCTTTTTCCTCGAGCTTGTGCTCTTCCATCTCGCTCAAGCCCTCAGGAATCACGTGGAAAACAGATCCAATGGTTACATCTGATGCCTTGATTGGAATGCCGGTCGGGTCTTTTGTGAGCCTGGTTCCTGACTTCCACATGGTGTGCTTCAGAGTGTCGCCCACAACTGGCCCTAAGTCACCGAAAATAATGATCGCTGGGATTGGGAAAAAGGCGAGAGCGCCATACATGGTTCTACGAATGAGCTTGCGTCTTGAAAAACCAGACTCACCATCGGCAAGCTTTACGATTTCAAGAGCCTGCGCACGAGTTTCATCCGTACTTCTTGCTTGGTGGCGCATTTCGGAAACTTCATTGTCTGGCATGAGTGTCTTTGCCCAGTGCACGGCTCCAAAGCCGATACCGAACATGGACAGAGCCATTCCAAGACCCATCCACAGTGAGTTGTTTCTGGTGGCTGAAAGATCGCCATCCACAATCGGGAATGCGAAGAATCCCCAAATAGCGATGATGGCCCCAACAACGCTGACACCGAACATGACCGCTATTTGCTTTTCAGCAGTTCGAGCGTGCTTTTCGCTCTTGTCGGTCATGCGAATGCGGTGAGGCTCAATTCCAGGGTTGGCAATTGGCTTTTCTATGTCTGTGGCTAGCCCAGGGGAGTAGCTCTTTTCAATATCGCTCATGCGCTATCTCCTAATTCGACTTTGCCCCGAGCCATACAGTGATGGCAATTATGAAACCTAACCCAAAGATCCAGGTAAATAATCCCTCGGCTACCGGTCCAATCGCACCCAGTTCAAATCCACCAACCGAATCGTTTTCTTCGATGTACTTGAGGTAGGTAATGATGTCCTTTTTATCTTCAGGCGTCAGGTTCGCGTCGTTGAAGACGGGCATGTTCTGCGGTCCAGTGACCATAGCTTCATAAACATGCTTAGGGCTCACCCCGCCAAGTGCAGGGGCAAACTTGCCCTGGGTGAGTGCTCCTCCGGCACCAACAGCGTTGTGGCACATGGCGCAGTTGATGCGAAAGAGCTCGCCACCGTGTTCTGCTTCACCATCGCCGCGAAGGTATTCCTCGTCCGGGATTGCTGGGCCGGGGGCTAGCGAGGCGACATAAGCTGCCATTGCTGAAATTTGCTCTTGAGTGAACTGAACTGGCTTGGCTCTAAGCTGAGGCCCGGAGCCTTGGCCCGGCATACGACCAGTGCCGACCTGGAAATCTACTGATGCGGCTCCCACTCCAATGAGGCTAGGTCCTCCAATAGCACCCTCACCGTTGGTTCCGTGACAGGACGCACAGTTGGCTAGGAAAAGCTTGCGGCCCTCTTCAACCTGAATCTGGGAGCCGCCTTCTGCCTGAACCACGTTGGTGGCTGCGGCGTAACCTCCACCGGAAAGCACTAGGCCGAAGAAGACCACGATTCCGGCTGCCCAGGGGCGTCGGCGCATCGGTTTAGCTGAGTTCAACTTTTTCTCCATTTTGTTATTTGAGAATGTAGACGACTACGAAAAGACCAATCCAGACCACATCTACAAAGTGCCAATAGTATGAAACAACAATTGCGCTAGTTGCTTCCCTGTGGCCGAAATTCTTTGCCGCATAGGCGCGTCCGATAATTAGCAAGAACGCAACCAGTCCGCCGGTTACGTGCAGTGCGTGGAACCCGGTGGTTATGTAAAAAGCCGAGCCGTAAGAGTTTGAGCTGAGGGTTATCCCCTCAGAAACCAACATCGCGTACTCCCAGATCTGACCGGAAACAAAGATTCCACCTAGAACGTAAGTTAGGAAAAACCACTCAATCATTCCCCATTTAGCAGGGGATGACCCTGTGCGCCTCGGTTGCAATCGTTCGGCAGCAAATACGCCGAACTGGGCAGTGAAAGAGCTGGAAACAAGAATCAATGTGTTTACAAGAGCAAACGGGACGTTCAGAATTTGAGCGTCATTGGCCCAGAGGTCTGGTGCACCAGCTTTCAAGCTGAAGTACATCGCAAAGAGGCCTGCGAAGAACATGACTTCGCTGCCAAGCCACACAATCGTGCCGACTGACGTGGAGTTGGGCCTATTGATTACCGGAGGGGCAACAGCTTCGAAGGTGGTAGACATACCTCAAGGATACCCGACGGAGTTAGCCTGGAGCCTGGAAACCACAAGGTTCTCCAATTTTTTTAAAGAATTTCTACACTTTGTCGTAGTTAGACTGCTGTGATGACGATTCAAACATGGCCAGCGGTGCTGTCTTCATTAGTTTCCGGTCAAGATTTATCCCGGGAAGCAGCGGGCTGGGCTATGCAGCAAATCATGTCGGGCACTGCCACTTCCAGTCAACTCGGCGGATTCATGACGGCACTTCGAGCAAAAGGTGAGACCGTGGCGGAACTCGGTGGCCTGGTCGATGTCATGCTTCAAAATTGCGAAAAACTAAACATAAGCAACGACGCTCTGGATATTGTCGGCACCGGGGGAGACCTGGTCGGCACCGTTAACATCAGCTCAATGGCCGCCGTGGTTGCGCGTGCCTCAGGAGTGCCAGTTCTAAAACATGGTTCCCGCAGCGCATCGGGGAAGACCGGCTCCTCGGAAATGCTGGAAATGTTGGGTGTCAGGCTAGATCTTTCACTAGAACAAGTGGCCACAGTATTTGCAAGCCAGGGGATTACCTTCTTTTTTGCACCGGTGTTTCATCCCGCAATGCGTCACGTTGCGGCCGCCAGAAAAGAAATTGGCGTTCCAACGACCTTCAACTTCCTAGGCCCACTGGCAAACCCGGTGCAGCCGATTGCTACTGCCCTTGGAGTTGCCGATGCCAACATTGCCCCGCTGATGGCAGCAGAGCTATCAATCAGGGGCAGAACAGCAATTGTCTTTAGGTCCAACGACGGTCTTGACGAACTAAGCACCACGGCGGCCAACCAGGTTTGGCAGGTCAGTGGCGGTGAAATTTTGGAATTCGAATTTGACCCGATGAGCATCGGGCTGGAGCGAGTGGACCAGTGGCAATTGCTTGGTGGGGACGCGACCCATAATGCGCAGGTTGCAGCTGGGGTATTTGCTGGCGAGGATTTTGCGAATTCAGTTCCAATTACCGAGATAGTTTGCTTGAACGCAGCTGTCGGCATTGTCGCCTACGAGCTTGCAAAAGACCCATTGCTTGCGGATGTGAATTTTGACGATCGAATGAAAAGCGCTTTTGAGGTTGCAATGCGCTCAATAACTAACGGCAGCGCCGCTCAGGTCGCCGCAAACTGGGCCACCAGCACCCAAGAGGTCTAGAAACATCTCTCACTAACAGGAAAGCCGAGGGGGCCGAGAGAAATACGCTACTGGTGAACACCGTTACCCCTTTTCACAATAGACGTTTCCGATTATCCCGCCCATCCGTGTGGCCAAACGATCACAGGCTTCAGCCGGAGATCCTTCAGGTCGACGTCAACGGCCCAGTTCTGCTTCAATCGCCGCACGGAGGTCATCGAAAGAGCTCAGCTGCACCATCTGATCGCTGACGAAGAACGTCGGGGTGGAGGCAAAGCCTTAGAGGCCGGCTTTGGACCACGCCACCTGCCACTAATAAGATACGACCCAGAATCTTTTACGTAGCTAGACTTGTTTTCGAAGGGGAGTAGTTCACACTGGCCAAGCCGGTGGAGATGTGTCGACATGCTGGCTGAATAAGCCCGGTGCATCACCCGCTAAGGGCGAACGAGACCTTCAGCCAGATAACCACCGAGACCACCGGTGGTGTGCTCGATTCTCTGGCTGAAGCGTCAGCTTTCAGTGCTGATTCTTTGGTCGGGGCCGACCGAAGGACTACGATGCCCACGAATTCACACGTGCCCGTGCGCCCAACTCCAACCCAGGTCCGTCGTTGGCGGCAGTACCTGGCCAATGAACGGGCCGAAGCTGCGGTATATCGCGACTTAGCAAGTCGTCGCAGCGGAGAAGAGCGAGAGATTCTCCTCTGGCTCGCCGAGGCCGAAGCTCGGCATGAAGCACACTGGTTGAACCTGCTCGGAAGCCACGTTGGCAAGCCTCGCCGCGGCGATAACCGCACCCTGTTTCTTGGTGTGCTCGCTCGCCGCTTCGGATCGGTGTTCGTCCTTGCCTTGGCACAGCGAGCCGAGGACAAATCACCCTATGAAGCAGATCCTGATGCCACGTCGACGATGGCAGCCGATGAGCGCATTCACGGTGAAGTCGTCCGCGGCCTTGCCGCACGGGGACGCAACCGGCTCTCCGGCAACTTCCGCGCAGCAGTGTTCGGCGCCAACGATGGCCTTGTCAGTAACCTTTCTCTCGTCCTCGGAGTCGGCGCCAGTGGAGTTGCCACGAACATTATTCTGCTCACCGGTCTGGCCGGTCTATTGGCTGGTGCACTTTCCATGGGAGCGGGCGAGTACGTTTCCGTGCGGTCACAGCGTGAGCTCTTGGAAGCGTCTACTGCTGATCCCGAGATGCGGAACGCCCTGCCCCATCTCGATATTGACGCGAACGAACTTGCGTTGCTTTACCGAGCCCGAGGCATGAGCCCCGACGAAGCGCAAGCTCACGCCGCGGAAGTTCTCAATGGAAACCCAAGACTCGAGTTCGAAGCGGAGGCGTCGGAACCTGACCAGCACGAAGCTGTCGGAACTGGACTCGCGGCGGCTACGTCAAGCTTCTGCTTCTTCGCATCCGGCGCCATCATTCCCGTGCTGCCCTACCTGTTCGGGATGGAAGGAATTGCCGCAGTCATCGTCTCGGCAGGCCTCGTGGGAGTTACGCTGCTCGGCACCGGTGCAATAGTCGGACTACTCTCGGGCGCTTCACCCGTCAAGCGCGGGCTTCGCCAACTTATGATCGGCTTTGGAGCAGCAGCAGCGACCTACCTACTCGGTCTACTTCTTGGCACCGGTGCGGCATAATCCGTCCCGCAAACTTAGCTTGGCTGCGCAAAGAACGGACTGCAGAGACGAAAGTAAATGGGGGATGCTCTACTACCGGACGTCTGCATAAGAACGATGAGTGGGGGAGGTGGCGGGACGGCAAATTCGCATTCAGCGCGTAGATATCATTTCTAAGTTGACATAATGTTTATTATCGGCTATTTGAAACGCTAATATCATCGATGCGGAAGTGGTCTGTTTCTATACCCTGCCACTTTTATCAACAAGACCAAACAACCTCATCGCTGCCTGATTCAGGTAGCCGATCGACATCGCAAACAACAAGGTACCCTCACGAACCTGACCGCCGAGCGAGAAGCCAATTATGACGATGATGATTTCCACAGTGGTTCTTGTAATCCAAAATGGCTTATTGAACTTTTTCGCAAGACCCATCATGAGGCCGTCACGCGGCCCTTTACCGAAGCCGCACGAGATGTAAAGGCCAGTTGCGAAGGAAATAACGAGCATTCCAAGGATAAACAAAGCCAAGTTTTGCCAGTAGGCATCAAAATTTGGCAATAAGGGCATTGTCAAGTCCGCGAACAGCCCAACCAAAATTGCATTTAGCACTGAGCCAATTCCGGGCCTTACCTTTAAGGGTATCCAGAACAGCATGACAACAAGGCTCACAACGATTGTTGCCTGCCCGAAAGTTATCGAGGTTTGGACTGAAATACCCTGAGCTAGCACGTCCCAGGGCGGCACTCCTATCCCTGCGTGCACCATCATTGCCACTCCAGCGCCGTAGAGGGCCAAACCAAAAATTAGTTTCGCGAAGCGATAGAAGAAATTAGACTGAAGCACTCCCAAAGAATAGGGCGTGGATCTAAATAAAATGGCAAAAACTAGTTATTTTGAACCCCCCACCCCAAGAGTGTTTGCTCACCGCGGGTTCAGCCACTTAGTTCCCGGGGTAGATGAAAACACGATTGAATCTTTTCGCATCGCTCTGGCGCATGGCGCGACGCACATCGAAACTGACACTCAGGCCACCTCAGACGGTGTAGCTGTGCTGTTTCATGACGAGACCTTGCTTCGACTTTTGTCCGTGGATGCCAGGATTTCTGAACTAACTTTCGCTGAGCTTTCTAACTATTTGTTGCCGAATAGGGGCAAAATCCCATCCCTAGACCAGGCCCTTCGGGAGCTACCGCAAGCAAAGTTCAACATTGATATTAAATCAACCAGTGCTGTGAGCTCAACGGTGAAAGCGATAGAAGAAAATTCTGCACACGACAGAGTCTTGGTTTCGAGTTTTTCAAATAGCCGCAGGAAAAAAGCGCTTGGGTTACTGAGTGAACCAGTGGCAACATCAGGGTCTATGTCTAATGTGCTTAGGATTTGGCTGGCCTATAAGTTTTTTGGCGGGTTTGGGCTAAAGGCTCTAACCAGAGGTCTCGATGCGTTGCAGCTTCCGAAACAACACGGCACGATCTTGTTTGCCGAGCCAAAATTCATTGCCGCGATGGCCAAAAACGATGTTGAAGTTCATTTTTGGACTATCGACGAGATAGATCAAATGCGCGAGTTGGTCTTGATGGGAGCAACTGGGATCGTCACTGACAGGGCTGATATAGCCGCAAAGCTGTGATTGGCCTGTGAGGTTGGGGCCCTAGGGAATTAGTCCCCGCTGACAATGTTATTACTCTTCGGAGGAAAAAAAAATGGCAGAATCTATGCGCGGTATGCGACTTGGGTCGCAATCTCTTGAGTCCGACGTTGGAGTTGAGCTTTCGGCGAGGCAGTCGGTAAGTTTTCTCTGTCCGAATAACCACAGGTTCGAATTGGTGTTTGCTCAAGGGGTCGAGTTGCCAGTCACTTGGCAGTGCCAGTCTTGTCAGTCCCCTGCCACCAGATTGATGGATGGAACTGCAGTGGTCGATGACTCTGCTGCCCAGGACGGACCTAGAACGCACTACGACATGGTTAAAGAGCGTCGCTCGGAACAAGAACTTGAGCAGCTGCTAGAAGAAATGCTCGTCAGTATGCGCAAGCGAAGGTCTGAAGGACAAATTAGCGTCTAATCCGCCATTTGGTACACAGCCAAAATGCCTCCAAAACAATCCGGTAGCTCATTTTGCTTTTACCTTTTGTTCGCTCTACAAAGCTAATGGGAACCTCAATTACCTCTATTCCCCGGTCTTGGCAAAGTAAAGTCATCTCAATTTGAAAACCATACCCTTGGGCCTGAACGTTGCCTAAAGGTAATGATTTCAAGAGCGAAGTCGGGTAACTCCGAAAGCCTGCGGTCATGTCCCTGACTGAGCTATCAAGCAGTTTTCTAGCGTAAAAGTTACCTGCCTTAGAAATCAACTGGCGAAACCAAGGCCAATTCTCGACCTCTCCCCCGGGTACCCAACGTGATCCAATAACCAATCGGTTTGATTGCGATTCACGGGTGAGCTTTCTAAGGTCGCTGGGTCGATGACTACCGTCGGCATCCATCTGAACTACAAAGTCAAAACCCCGTTCGATAGCCCACTCAAAACCTGCGATGTAGGCCTTTCCAAGGCCTTGCTTCTGGTTTCGATGAAGAACTGACACTTGAGTATGCTTGAGCGATAAAGCATCCGCCAATCTCCCAGTGCCGTCCGGGCTGTTGTCGTCGATTATGAGTATCTCGATGCCGAGTTCTTGCTCGAGCACTGCCTCAATACTTGATTCTAAAACCCCGAGCTCGTTGTAAGTGGGCATCAGGACAACGGTCTTCATCGACTTCTTTTTCTAATGGCAATCACAAAGATGAACCCGATCGCGGCAAGCATGTTCGCGAATTCAAATGCTCGGCCAGCAAACATGGCCGGAGTAATTCCGCTGTAGAGCGGCACCCGCTCGACCATCGCACCCTCCTGATACCAAGTCAGCTCGCTTAGAACTTTGCCGGTTGGAAGGTAGATTGCCGAGAGCCCGACGGTTGAGATGTTGACCACGGTCCTTCCGGTCTCGATTGCCCTGAGTTGAGCAATACCTGCCTGCTGATAGGTCTCATCGGAGTAGCCAAAGTCTGCGTTGTTTGTTTGCGAAAGAATAACCTCGGCCCCACCTGCAACGAGCTCACGAAGAATTGAATCCTCTGCAATTTCAAAACAAATCAGCGTGCCGGCAATGAAGTCGTCCGAGACTTCATAAATTCCATCCCTGGTGCCAATGCTGTAACCCTTGGGAACCAGGTCAATCAATGATGGAGCAAAGGGCCTCCAGAATTCTCTATCTGGCACATACTCAGCAAAAGGAACAGGCTGCTGCTTATCGTAGAAATCAACCGCTCCAACCCCCGGTTTCCAAAGCAGGGTGGAGTTGAAACTTTCACCACTGCGCTGCGTGATTGTTCCAAAGATGAAAGGGGCTCCGATCCTTGTCGCTAGCTCGTCTATTTTTCCAGCAGCTTCTTTGTCCCGAAGTGGATCAATGTCAGATGCATTCTCCGGCCACACCAACAAGTCGATGTCATTCGCCAGCTCGGAATCAAAAATCAACTCGGAAGCGCTCAGATGATTGTCAAGGATTGAACCTCGCTCCAAGTTTGAAAATAATCCGGCGTTGGCATTGCCCTGAACCGCAGCAATTGTCTTGGTTGCAACTGGTTCGGGGTTGTTTGCAAGACCGGTCACGACCGGAGTAATGATCAGGACCGCGAGCGTTATTAGCGCCGGAGTTGTCCTCATGGCGTTTCTGCCCCGTCGATGCAGGAACCATACTGCCAAAATTCCGCCCATTAGAGCCAGAACGAAGCTCAGCAGTGACATGCCACCGAAATACACCCACTGATTCATGAAGGTCCCCGGCTGAGTCATTGAGAGCCTTGACCAAGGAAAGCCTCCATAAGGGAAGTTGTTGGCCAAGAATTCTCGGAATGTCCAAATCGAGGCGCTAGCAACCGCGAAGATTAGCAGTCCAGATTTCTTTGGGCGCCATTTTTTGTATAGCCAAGCCGTTGCGCCAACGCTCAATGCGAAATAGAACGACATCAGAGTGCTCAGCGCTAGCAGAGGAACCGGTCCGAGGTAGAGCGATATCCACTCAATGTGAGAGATGTAGAAGGCTTGGCTGGCGAGGAAGCCAATCAGCACTGCTTGCCAGAATCCAAGGCCAAGGGTCGCAAGCAATATCACGGCTGGGATCAGTGGTGCCAAAATCCAAACGCTCTCGGTGGGAAAAGCATATAGAGCTATCAATCCACCGAAAATACCAAGCGGTATCCGCCACACCAGTTGAGGAATCTTCACACCCATAGCCTAAGTTCTAGATGTAGTAGCTATAGGCAACAATGCCTCTTTTGACTAAATCCATGGCGTTATAGGCGGTTTCCGCCAGTTCGGCGTCGGCACCTTGAGCAAGCTGATCTAGTAGGTCAATAATCTGCTTCGACCACCTTATGAAGTCGCCGGCCAGCAATCCGGAAACCTTCAGCACATCGTCGAGCCTGGCGCCGGTTGCCCAGCGGTAGATCGGCCAGGATAATCCAAGATCCAGCTCGGTTTCGGTTGCCAAGCTGTACTTGGTCTGAAGTTCAACCAGCTCTTCTTGGATAAGTTCGGTTTGTTCTAACACTTCGCGGAACGGGCCTTTTGGAAGCTTCGGCTCATATTCGGCATCATCGCGACGATTCTCGAAGACAAGCGCGGCGGCCATAGCCGCAAGCGACGGAGCATCAAGATCTTTCCAGGTTCTCCGGTTCACACACTGAGCGATTAACAGGTCGCGCTCGCCATAAATCTTTGCAAGCCGTTGGCCTGACTCGGTTATCTCTAGGTCGTCATCGTCGGGCTGAAGGTAGTCAAGGTCTTGAAGTAGGTCACAGATTCGAGAAAACACCTTGGCGACTTGGTTTGTTCTAGATTCAATTTGATGAACGGCAGCGTTAATTTCTGAGCGGAGCTTTTGATATCGCTCACCCCACCTTGCGTGTGCTTCGCGCTCGCTACACCCGTGACAAGCATGAGCTCTGAGCCCTCGTTTGAGTTCTGCAAGCTGGGATTCGTGCTGCCGCATGGACTTGGTTTGCCGAATGTCCTTGCCGCCCCTGGAGCGCCAGGAGGCCCCTTTTCGCTCTAGGTCTGAAATTTCCCTACGGAGTCCTGAGTATTCAATGAAGTCCCCGAGGTGACACTGAAGCGCCTCCTCGTAATTCTCGAGTGAAGCCTGTTTCTCCCCAATGACCTGAGCGAGCCCGACAACGGATCTGTCGGCCTGGAACTGCGCGAAAGATCGCTCCAGCATCTTGCTGGCTCGCTGAGCGCCAAAGGCTGAAATCAGATTGACCGCCATATTGTAGGTCGGACGGAAAGAGCTGTTGAGCGGGTAGGTTCGCTTAGAAGCCAGGCCGGCGACCATGTTTGGGTCTAGCTGCTGACCCCAAAGGATTACCGCGTGACCCTCGGTGTCTATGCCCCGGCGACCAGCTCTTCCGGTCAGCTGGGTGTACTCCCCGGCGGTTATTGAAACCCTGGCCTCACCATTGAACTTATCTAGCCGCTCGAGGACTACGGTTCTGGCGGGCATGTTTATGCCCAGGGCAAGGGTCTCAGTGGCAAACACCACGCGGACTAGCTTCCTCAGGAACAGCTCCTCCACTACCTCTTTGAAGGCAGGAAGCATTCCAGCGTGGTGAGCCGCGTAGCCGCGCTCTAGGGAGCTGAGCCAGTCAAAGTAGCCGAGAGTATCTAGATCTTCGTCCGCTATCGAACCACACCGGGCCTCTGCGATTTTTCTAATCTCCTTGGCCTCATCGTGTGTGGTTAATCTAACGCCAGCTCGCCTGCAGGCGCTCACCGATGCTTCACAACCGACACGGGAGAAGATAAAGAAAATGGCGGGGAGCAACTCTGCGCGGTCTAGAAGACCCACAACGTCTGATTTTTCGAGCCTAGGGAAGCGTCTGTCAGGTTGACCCCGGTGGTTCGAACGAGAGTTGTTCTTTGGTCCCCGATGAGGTGCTCGTTGCCTGGCCTGGTGTTTTTGTAAAAGTTCGGGGTTAACTCGCATTTTATGACTACCGGGTTCGAACAGCTCAAGCAGTTCGTCGCCAAACATCACGTGTTGATGCAACGGCACGGGTCGAATTTCCGACACAATGATTTCAGTATTACCTCGAACCTCTGCAAGCCAAGCACCGAACTCTTCGGCATTGGAAACGGTCGCGCTGAGCGAAACCACCTTCACGTCTTTTGGAAGGTGAAGAATCACCTCTTCCCAGACCGCTCCCCTGAATCGATCTGCCAGATAGTGCACTTCGTCCATGACGACGTAGCCCAGGTCCATGAGTGTGGTGCTGGTGGCGTAAATCATGTTTCGAAGTACTTCGGTTGTCATTACAACAATTTGGGCCTCGGAGTTGCTGTTGCTATCGCCGGTTAGCAGTCCGACGCGATCTTTGCCATAACGGGCGGTTAGTTCAGCAAACTTTTGATTGCTCAGCGCCTTAATCGGAGTGGTGTAGAAAACCTTTTGGCCTTTAGACAGGGCCAGGTGAATCGCAAACTCTCCGACGATTGTTTTACCGGCGCCGGTTGGGGCAGCAACCAAAACTCCAGCTCCAGCCTCCAGAGCTAAACAGGCTTGTTCCTGGAAGTCGTCAAGCGGAAATCGTAGCCCATGACTAAATAGCTCGAACTCGGGAAACTTTGACTTTGATTTGGCTCGCCGATAACGCTCAGCGGGGCTCAGTTCATTGGACTTCGATGTCGTCATCGACAAACTTCGATAGTTTTCTTGCTCTTCGCTTGTCGTTTGTCACTGCAATGGCCACCGCAGTAAAGAACAGGGCGGTTAGCGGTGCCATTAGTAAGAACATAGACATTGGCTCCGCAGTTGGAGTGGCTAGAGCAGAGACGGTTGCAATAATCAGAAGTGCGATTCGCCAAGATTTTAGAATGCCCTTGCCGGTCACGAGACCCGCAAAGTTCATCAGCACTAGAACCACTGGCATCACAAAAGCCAAACCAAAAATGAGCAAAATCCTAATGGCGAAAAGCACGTACTCGGCGGCATTGATTACGTTCGAGCTGCCCTCGGGCGTAAATCCAATAAGCACCACGACGAAGCCGGGCAATGATGTCCACGCCAAAAAGGTTCCGAGCAAGAAAAGCGGTAGCGCGGAAAAGACAAAACCAACCGCGTATCGGCGTTCTCGAAGCTTTAGACCCGGAGACACAAAAGCCCACAGGTTCCAAAGCCAAACCGGAGCGGTCATTAGAACGCCCAAGAAAATGGAAATCTGAATCCGCAGGTCAAAAGCCGAAACTACCGTTCCAAAGTTCACGATTGCTTCGATACCACGCTCGCTTGTGACATCTAGAAGCGGGGCCTGTAAAACCTTAAATACCGGGTCGAATAGAAACCAACCCACGACTGTTCCTGCAATTACGAAACCAGCGGACCATGAGAGACGAACCCTAAATTCTCTTAGGTGTGAGGAAAGGCTCATTCGGCGCTCTTTGTTTTTGCGCCAGAGCATTAGTCCTTCTTCTTGTCGCCTTCACTAGGCGCTTCAGCCGCTACTTCATCAGCCTTAGCATCGGCACTCTCGCCGTTTTTACCAATTTCTTTTCGGAAAATCCTCATAGATTGCGCAGCACTCTTCGCCAAAGCCGGAAGCTTCGGTGCTCCCCATAGCAGGAGTACGATTGCAAGAATGATGATCCATTCCCAGCCCTGAAGTCTCATGCCTACCTCTTCTCTATATCGATGTCTTTGATTCTATTAATAAGTCTACGCCTTCTGGACTTGATGCGTTGTTCCTTAGCAAGCCCGATTCTACGCCTTTGACCCAGCAGTGATAGTAGGTCAGCGCTGGTGTTTGCTTCGGCCTTATTTGGCATCGTTTTTTCAAAGCCAGTAAGGTCCTCAATGAACTCCTTTGACTTGGCAATCTCGGTGTTTAGCTTCTTTGCCGAAAGTATTAGCCGATAGCTGACCAACGCAAGGGTGTAAATAGCAGTCAGGCTAACTGTCAGCAGCATCCAACCAAATCCGGTCATTAGTCCTGGTCCTCCGGGGTACTAGGGCCCGAAATAGCGTTTAGAGCAAATTGCCTCACAGTTGCAACTGCACTGCTCGGTGATATCACTCTAACCTGGCCGGCGTACCGAGAAACGTGCCTACCGAGTGCCTTTAGGTTTCCGACTTGAATTTTGCCAGTTATGTTGCCTTCGGCATCGCGTTGAATATCGAATGCTGGGAAATTCCAAAATATCTCACTGGCTTCTTGGGTGGCTTGGATTTCAACGATTATCTCATCTTCCAATTGACCAAAGACTTCCAGTGGGATATCTGCTTGTTGGGCGGCTTGAGAGATGGGCTTGTCGGTGTTCTCGACGCTGGTTATTCGGTCTAACCGAAATGACCTCACGGCCTGATTTGAATTACACCATCCCCGCAGGTAGTGCCTTCGACCAACAAAATCCACTCGCAGTGGGTCGATAACGCGCTCGGATTTTTCTCCAAGTTGGTTCACGTAGGAAGCGACTAGCTGAGTCTTTTCAAGAAGCGCCCGCTGAATTGTTTGCAACGTCGCTTGTCGCTCCGGCGGCGCAAGCGCAGTGATTGGTGTGGTACCAGAACCGATTTGACTGCGGATCTGGGAAAGCGCGGCATTGCCAACAAACTGCGGAAGGGCCGCCAAGAAATCTAAGCCCGCAGCAAGTGCCGTTGTCTGCCTCTTGGACAAAATTGGCGGGCGCTTGAGTGCGGCCATACCGGCCGAAAAGTCGACCTCGCCTTTTTCTAGCAGCTCTTCGTCGACGTAGAAGTGAGTTTCAAACCGGCCAATGTCTTCACTGTTGGCGATTGCTTTTACGGCTCGGACGATGGTTTTTTCGCTGTAACCAAAGTGCTCGGCAAGGTCCTTTGAGGACATTGGCCCGTCTTTGAGGACCAAGCCCACGATCGACAAAGACAGATTGAAGAGGTCTTCCGCGTCTATCTCTTGCTTAGGCATGGGCCTCCAATACTCGTTGCCAGCCGGAGCTAATTCTGTTGCCGAGTGAGTCAGGCGATAGCACTTTTATCTCGGGCCCGAACTCCATTAGATCTTCAGCAAATAAGGCCTCATCCATGAAATTGACTTCGAAAGTGCCGCTGTCATGTCCACCAAAGTGCCACCAAGCCTCGCTGTCCAGTTCGACTTCTAGGACAGCCACGTTTTTGGCAACAAACTCAACCAATTCAGTTTCGGCTTGGTCGATCTCGGCTGGTGATACGGGTTTTCCGTCCAGTTCAGAAGTCTTTACTTGGGACACGATTCTTCTAAGGAGAAAGTTCTTGATTTGTTCAGCCTGCTTGGCTAGCAATACCCATTGGCCCTCAATAAACCTCAGCTTCAGCGGTGTGACTTCACGAACTGAAGAAGCTCCCTCTGTTTTGCGGTAGCTGAATCTGACGAGCTTGCCGGAAGAGATGGCATCGGCAAGCGGCGCGAAGCTTTCTTGCTGGGCCAATAAACGAGGGGTGAACGCTGAGAGCTCGCGCGAGGACGCCACAATCCCCAGTGAGCGCAGCCTTATCAGCCCAGACTGGGCAGACTTGGAAAGAAGCTGGTTATTCCAGGCCCTCGCTGCCAATTCAAGAAGCCTCATGTGCTCATTGGTTATTTCGAAACTTGCCGGCCAGTCGAAACTGCCCTTGGCAATGCGGTAACGAGCGGCTTCAGTTTCTTCAAAGCTAGTTGAGTCAATTACCTCAAGCTGAACGCCCATCTCCCGAAGCGCACTTTTATCGCGGTCAAACATCTTTTCTTTCGCGGCGTCGGAAGCTTGCTGAGCATAGGAAACAATCGAACGAAAAATATCGTTTTTGCTCAAACCAATTACCGGTGCCGCCATTAGACAGCAAGTTAGCGTGAACAGCCGCTCGGCTGGGCTCTGCTTATTCACGCCTGCAGACATTATGAGAACTACTTTCCTAGGACGTCAATCACGAAAATCAAGGTTGAGCCAGCTGGGATGCTGCCCTGTTCACTGTCTCCGTAGCCAAGTTCCGGCGGAATCACGGCAATAACGCGTGAGCCAACGCTAACTTGATCGAGAGCCATTACGAAGCCTTCAATAAGGCCGTCAACTGTAAGTGGGAAAGTGGCGGGAGACTGCCTCTCCCATGAACTATCAAACTGCTCTCCAGCCCAGGTCCAACCGGTGTAGTGCAACACGACGTTGTCACCAACCTCAACTAGCTCTCCGCCACCTTCAATTAGCACTGCACTCATGAATTCATCTGGTGCATCGGTGGCTGGAATCTGGATACCTGGTTGTCCGTTTGGAGCCGAAACAACTGTCGGTAGGCCCGCCTTTGCAGACTTAGTTTCTCCATTGGCTCTAGGTAGGTAGGCCTTAGCAATATCGAACACGAAGATAACTCCGTCGGTTGGTGCAATTCCAATACTTTCGATGCCAGCTCCGCCGTGGGCGTTTTGGGCATCCAATAGCACCGCGACGCGCGAACCGACCTTCACTCCGGTGAGAGCACTACAAAAATCTGGCACAAGGCCTGGGTAAAGATCCTGTGGGGCATATTCCTCACCGGTGAAGTCAGAGGCTTGTAGCGTGTCTCCAGTCGAGGCGTTGAAGCCCATGAAGTGAAGTAGCACCTGCTGGCCACCAAGGACCTCTCCACCATCACCTTCGATAATTATTGCTGTCTCAATTCCAGTTCCTGAAAGTGGAACCGGGAAGCTGACCTCTGGCTGCGTGCCAAAGTCTCCGAGAACGGTTATCTGGTCGGCTGCGTCACCGGTTTGGAAGCTCTCGCACTGGGTGTCTAGTCCGACGCTCAGCTCCGCGTAGGTAAGAGGACCAGTTGGTTCACTGGCACAGCCAGCAAGTATAAGTACCGGTATAGAAAGCGCAGCTATTTTTCGCAAGTTAGATCTCATTTCTGGGTTTCCCTAATTCTGCCTTGGTTTAAGGTTGTTCGTGACCTTACGGACTGTTTTTCTTAGCTTTTTCTCACTAAGTGGTCGTTGACCCATGGCTTGGGGTAGCCATATGTCCATATCCTCATCGGTGTGCTCGGTCTTGTTGCCTCTTCTGGCCTTGAAGCTTGGAAGCACAGTGTCGGGAGCAAGCCTTCTTGCAGACAGCAAGAAGCCAGTGTGCGAAATCATTCTGTGTTCGGGCCTTACTGCTAAGCCATCCAGGTGCCATGGTCTAACCATCGACTCCCAAGCCAGTGGAGCGGTGAAGCCACCGTGGGCTCTAATCTCTTCGAAGGTTCGGCTCAATTGAGTAACTGTTGCCACGTAGACGATGATCAAGCCACCCGGCTTCATTGCGGTTGCAACCTCACCGATGCACTCCCACGGAGCAAGCATGTCTAATACGACCCGATCGGCGCTCGCAGCTTCACAGCTTTCGGGAAGCATTTCTTGCAGGTCGCCGATGACAACCTCCCAGTTGGCGGGTTTGACCCCTAAGAAGTTCTCGACGTTCCCCTTGGCAATTTCGGCAAACTCGCTTCGGCGCTCAAATGAGGTCAGCTTTCCTTTTTCACCTATGGCTCTGATTAGGTAGCTCGAGAGTGCCCCGGAGCCAACACCGGCTTCGATAACGTTTGCGCCAGGGAAAATGTCGCCCTCCACGATGATTTGAGCTGCGTCCTTCGGATACACGATCGCAGCACCGCGAGGCATCGACAGCACGTAGTCGCTCAGCAGTGGCTTGAGCGCCAAGTACTGATCGCCGTTGTGGTTTTTTATCACCGAACCAGAGGGTTTACCAATGATGTCATCATGCTGGATCTCGCCTTTGTGGGATCCAAAACGGGTTCCGGCGGCCAACCGAATGGTGTTCATGATTCCCTTTGGACCGGTTAGCTGGACTCGGTCGCCAGCTTCAAAGATTTCAGTCATTTATCCTCTTTGGTTATTCTCAAAGCGGCTAGGTTTTCGATGCTCACCTCGGTCAAAGAGGAAATAATTCTTCTGCGTGGGCCAGTTGGCAAATTGATGATGTTCGGCACGCCGATTGCGTGACAGCCCGCAGCCTCTGCAGAGGCCAGTCCAGTCGGCGAGTCTTCGAATGCGAGACAATCCTCTGGCGCTACCCCCAATAGCTCTGCTGCACGCAGGTAGGGCTCTGGGTGGGGTTTACCGTGAGTGACGTCGTCCCCGGCCACCACCACATCGAAAGCTTGAAAGTCAATCTGCTCGGCGACTGTCAGCGCCATGGTTCGCATAGACATAGTCACTAGAGCGGTTTTGATACCGGCTTTTTTCAGCTCGACTAGCAGTTCAAGTGCTCCTGGTCGCCACGGCAGTTTTGTTCTTAGTTGCTCAATGACTTCTCCGGTCAGCCGATCGATGACCTCCCGAGTATTCATGTCCTCAATCCCAAACTTATTTCGCAGGAAGTCCGAAGAGTGAAACAGATCGTTCCCGATTAGTTGGAGTGCGTCTTTTTCGGTCCAGGTGCCGCCGTATTGAGTTGCTAGGCGAGCCTCGGAGAGCATCCAGTAGGGCTCGGAGTCAATTAGGGTGCCATCCATGTCCCAGAGCACGGCTTTTGGAAAGTTATTAGTCGACATTTGTCCCAGTCTAGTTCCAGCGTCAATTAGAGTTTGTGGGTACAAAGGGAGTTCACTTGCTGACTGGTCGCATTCTTATTGTCGCCTTCGAGGGCTGGAACGACGCTACCGAAGCCGCCACCGGCGCCCTGAAGGCGCTATCCGAGCAAATCTCCGGGCAGATTCTAGAGGCTGTGGACCCGGAAGATTATTATGATTTCCAGTTTTCCAGACCGATTGCCGAGTATGACGATGAAGGTCAACGCTTTCTAAACTGGCCCACAACCGAGCTATTGCAAGCAAGCGCAGAAAAAGCAAAAGCGCAACCTCGGTTGCAGGAGATCTTTTTGCTACTGGGAACTGAGCCATCAAGGCGTTGGATAACATTCGCAGCCGAAGTCATGGAGATGGTTCAGGACCGCGAGATTGATCACGTGATAATGCTCGGAGCGATGTTGGCTGATGTCCCCCACTCGAGGCCGGTTCCGTTTTTCAAAAGCTCACAGAATAAGGCGCTTCAAGAGTCACATAATCTCGAGTCCTCGAAATACGAGGGACCAGTCGGCATCTTGGCGGTTCTTGCTCAAGCCTTTGAGGCCGAGAACATACCGGTGATGTCACTCTGGGCATCGGTGCCGCACTATGTCCACAACACTTCGAATCCGAAGGCTGCCCTCGGCTTTCTAAACCAACTGGAGGCGCTAACCGGTGTTCAGGTCGAGCGCTCATCCCTGGTTGACGAGGCATTTGAGTGGGAAAAATCGATTGATGAAGTTTCCGAAACCGATGAAGAGCTTGCTGCCTACATAGATCAGCTTGAAACCAGTAGAGACGCCCTCGACAGCGAGCAAGCATCGGGAGATTCACTGGCCAAGGAATTAGAAAAGTATTTAAAATCCAGGCCTGACAGCCCGGAGGCGGGGAAAGCCTAGATCGTCCCTAGGCCAAGAGCTATTAGTAATGCTGAACCAACGCCAACTCGCCAAATCACAAACGGTAGGTACGAACCCTTAATTAAATAGCGAAGCAGCCAAGCTATTACGGCATAACCGGCCACGAAGCTGACAATCGTTGCCGCTATCGTTGCTGCCAGCAGGTCATTCGGCAGATCTTGATAACTTCCAAGAAACTGATATGCCCCAGCACCCAGCACTGCCGGAATTGCCAGCAGAAAGCTATATCTTGCCGCAGCCTCCCTGGTGAAGCCAAGCATGAGACCAACGGTTATCGATCCTCCGGACCTGGACACCCCGGGAACGAGAGCCAAAGCTTGGCCAAAACCGAAGGCAAGTCCGGACCGAAGGTTCAGCTCCCCCAGTTGCTTAGTTTTGAACCCAATTCGGTCCGCAAGCCCCAGCAGCAGCCCGAACACAATCAACATCACGCCGATAATCCAAAGCTGGCGCAATTCTGTTTCAATCGCATTCTGAAAAATAAGGCCCAAAACGACAATGGGAACGGTTCCAATAATCACTAGCCAGCCAAGCCGGGAGTTTGACTCCTGTTTCGACCAGGGGCGCAGAGCATTTTTGAACCAGGAACGAAGAATTTCAAGGATTGTCTTGGCGAAATAGCTGACTACCGCAAGCTCGGTTCCGATTTGAATGGTTGCGATAAAAGCCGTTAGCTGGGGTTTAGTTAGGTCACCGAAACCAAAAACCTCTTGGGCAATTTGGACATGGGCACTTGATGAAATTGGCAGGAACTCGGTTAGCCCTTGGATTAGCCCGAGAATGATTGCTTCGAGTGGGCTCATTCTTCTTCGGCTAGTTCAATTGGCAGGTATTCATCAAAACTTGCCGACAGTGACTCTTCGTAGCCGAGAAAAGCATCCTCGACTTGAACGTAGGCCTGCTCGATTTCTGAGGCTTCACCTTCACGCTGGGTGAGGATGGCGTCAAGATGCCTCTCCAAGGCTCCTATGAGCTTTTGGAGTGCGACCTGCGGCTCTTGATGCATAGTAATAAGTTACCGCTTTGTTCCATTCAAGCCAAATACTTAACTATTCTGAATCAGTGTGTTCATGGTAAGTTTGGCTTCGGCTCAACCGATTGAGTATTCACCTGTCCGGGTGGCGAAATGGTAGACGCGCTAGCTTGAGGGGCTAGTCCTCTTACGAGGGTGAGGGTTCAAGTCCCTTCCCGGACACCAGAAACAAAAAATCAACTTAGAATTAGGTAAGTGATAGGTAGCTTGGATCCAGCGGTTGATTACGCAACGGCCCAAACCCGTCAAATGCTTGCCGGCCTGAAGGTCCTTGCGATGACCGGCGCCGGGGTCTCTACCGATAGTGGAATTCCTGACTATCGAGGCCAAGGCCGAGTTATTCGACACCCCTTAACCTTTGATCAATTTTTAGCTTCGGAAGAAAACCAAGCCAGATATTGGGCCAGGAGCTACGTCGGCTGGAACCGGATCGCTAGCGCTGAGCCGAATCAGTCTCATGTGGCCCTTGCCAAGGCAGAGCAGACCGGACAGATTCGGCAACTAATCACCCAAAATGTTGACGGACTACACCAAAAAGCTGGCTCAAAAAACGTAATCGAGCTCCACGGCCGTCTAGATCGGGTGGTTTGTCTTGATTGCGCTGGTTCAATCTCAAGGCAGGAAGTGGATGGCATCATCCAGGCCAACAACCCCTCGATTGATCGAAATGCCAAGATTGAATTCACGCCGGACGGCGACGCAGAAATCGAAGTGCCGGAAAACTTCAAGATTCCAACGTGCCAAAGTTGCAATGGTCGCTACAAGCCAGACGTTGTGTTTTTTGGAGAGCAGATTCCACAAACAAGAGTCGCAGAGGCGAAATTGGCGGTCGAACAGGCCGAGGCAGTCTTGGTTGCGGGTAGTTCACTGACTGTCAATTCTGGTCTCAGGCTTGTAAAACAGGCCAAAGAACTGGGGCAAAAAATTGTGATCATCAACCTGGGTGAGACTAAAGCAGACAACATCGCCGACGTGAAGCTAAACGCCTCTGCAGCCGACGTATTGGGAGCTTTGTTTTTATGAGCGGAACAGTCTTAGGTCTTTTTCGCCATGGCCAAACCGATTGGAACCTAGACCTGAGGCTTCAGGGTACTGCCGAAATTCCGCTAAATAGCCATGGCGCTGAACAGGTAAGAAGTGCCACCAAAAATCTAGACCTGGAAAGCTGGGACCTTCTGCTAACTTCTCCGCTTGGACGAGCGCAGCAGACTGCCGAGATTATCTTGGCTGAAATGACCGGCACCGAGTTAGTTGTCGAGCCAATGTTGATTGAGCGCTCATTTGGAATCGGAGAGGGAATGCTCTATTCGGAATGGCACGAGAAATACGGCCAGTTAGAGGAGATACCGGGGGCTGAGTCCAATAGCTCCATCACTCTTAGGTCCAGGCAGCTACTGGACTTAATACTCGAAAAATATTCTGGGGCCAAAATCTTGGCTGTCTCTCACGGTGCGCTAATTAGATATTTGCTCACTCAAGTGAGCCAAGGATCGGTTCCGCCTGCTGGTGAACGGCTGCAGAACGCCTCACTGCACGTGTTGCGCCACAATGCCATCTGGAAGTTGGATGCTTGGGCGCCGGAACCGCTAGGGGATCTTACGCAGGCTGGCTAACAGCTC
>Ga0335398_10000682_pt1 | contig 59457 bp, 55 predicted proteins | sample BON03_FD_205742 | JGI IMG/M metagenome (GOLD analysis project Ga0335398, IMG submission 205742) | Freshwater microbial communities from Lake Bonney liftoff mats and glacier meltwater in Antarctica - BON-03 (spades assembly) (version 2) | ecosystem: Environmental > Aquatic > Freshwater > Ice >... | reverse complement strand
CGCCGTCGAGTTCGCCAATACCGCGCCGCATCTCCGGCCCGACCTGAACCCGCGCCACGTCGCCCAACCGCACCGATACACCGGCGTCCGTGGTCATCAATGGCACCTTGCGAAAGTCGTCCAGTGTTTGCAGGTAACCCGAAGCGCGCACCATGTATTCGGCCTCACCGAGTTCCAGCACCGAGCCGCCGCTCTCCTGATTGGCCCTGCGTATGGCGTCGACCACCCGGGTATGCGAAATCCGGTAGGCCGCGAGTTTGTCGGGATCGAGCAGTACCTGGTATTGGCGCACCATGCCACCCATCGAGGCCACCTCCGCCACATTGGGTACCGACTTGAGTTCGAACTTGAGGAACCAGTCTTGCAGTGCACGCAACTGCGAAATGTCCATCTGTCCGCTTCGGTCTATTAACGCGTATTGGTAGATCCAGCCGACACCGGTCGCATCGGGTCCCAGTTGGGCCTTGGCATTCGCAGGAAGGCGGGCCTGGACCTGGTTCAGGTATTCGAGTACCCGCGAGCGGGCCCAGTACAAGTCGGTACCGTCTTCGAACAGCACGTAAACGAAGGAGTCACCGAAGAAAGAATAACCGCGCACCGTCTTGGCGCCCGGCACCGACAACATGGTTGTCGTCAATGGATAGGTGACCTGGTTCTCGACAATCTGCGGTGCCTGGCCGGGATAGGTCGTGCGGATGATCACCTGAACATCCGACAGGTCGGGCAAGGCATCCAGCGGTGTTTTCAACACCGAGACCACGCCCCAGGCGCTGATCATCACGGTGGCCAGCAACACCAGGAAGCGGTTGTGGATCGACCAGCGGATCAGGCTGGCGATCATGGTTTTGCCCCGGCCGGTTTGGTGATCGTTGCCTTCGCGCCGGCGCCTGGCGCAGGTGTCAGCAATCGCACCGTGGCCAGTTGCGGCAAGCCTTCTGCATCCATGAAGAACTCAAAACCGATCCGGTCACCGGCAGCCAGACCACGTGGCAGTGCACCACCCTTGGGCAGTTTGAAATCCATCGTCATGGCACCCCATTTCAGCGACGGGATAGGTCCATGGGACAGGCTGAGCGCATCGCGCCCGATACTTTCAACCAGCGCCTCGCTACTGTGCCGCGGCGCAGAGCTCGACGCAGCGGGTTCGGCATTCAAGCGCGATTCGACGCCTTTGAGGCTCGCTTCGGAGTCGATCAGGAACTGCGACGACACCACGACCCGTTGGCCGGCTTGCAAGCCGCGTTTGATCTCGGTCTGCCCGTCCGCTTCGATACCGATCCCCACATCTACAGGCCTGAACCGGCCATCTGCCTCGGCCAGCATGACGACGATGCGCTTGCCGGTCTGGATGACTGCTTCTGTGGGGATGACCAAGGACTTGGTCGAGCGCGTGTCCATGAACTGCATCTGCACGAACATGCCCGGCACCAGCCGGCCGCCCGGGTTCGACAATTCAAGCCGTGCCTTCAGGGTTCTTGTGCCGGGATCGACATCGGGCAAGATGGCTTGCACCCTGCCCGAAAAATTCACACCCGGTGCGCCTGGACTTTGGGCCAGCACCTTGGCGCCTGGCCTGAGCAGCGCTGCCTGGCTTTCCGGTACTTCGGCCTGCGCCCAGACCGTGCCCGTGCCGTTGATGCGGAACATGCCGGCACCGGCCATCACGGTCATGCCTTCGCGCACCGTCAACTCGGTGATCACACCGCCGATCGGCGCGTGCAGCACGATGCGCGGTTGGGTCGCGCCGCTGCGCTCCACCAGGCTGATCTGCGCCTCACTCATGCCGACCTGGCGCATGCGCTGGCGCGCACCGTCGATCAGGGTGGCGAGATCGCTGCCCTGCATGCGCCGCACCGACAGGAATTCCTCCTGCGCGGCGATCCAGTCTGGCACATAGATCTCGGCCAGGGGCTGGCCAGCCTTGACCCGATCCAGAGTGGCGCGTACGTAAAGTTTTTCGACGAAGCCGGTTGCGCGCGCCTGTACGACGGCCTGGTCGCGTTCGTTCCACACAATGCTGCCAACGGCCGTCAGCTCCGGCGATAGAAGCTTCTCTGTGACTTCGGCGGTGCGCAGACCCAGATTCTGCTGAATGCGCGGGCTAACCGTGACCTGACTCCCGTCGGAGCTGCCGCTGTCGGCATAGACCGGCACCAGCATCATGTCCATGAACGGCGACTTGGCCGGTTTGTCGAATTTGTTTCCTGGCACCATCGGGTCGTGGTAGTACAGAACCTTGCCGCCATTGGCCGGATCGATGTCACCGGCCTTGATGCCGGCCTGAATGTGCCGTCGCGTGGCATCTTCACCCTCTGCGATGCCCTGTGGCAGCTTGCCGACGCCGCCCGTTGGACTCGCCGCGGTAGCCGGCAACGCGGCCGCGGCAGGCATGGTGCTCTGGCTATGCTGCGTTCCACGCTGCAAGCCGAGCATGTACAAGCCGTAACCACTGGCGCCGATGGCAATCAGAATAGCCACCGTAATCACAAGAGTTTTTGTTTTCATGATCTGTGTGTCCTGGGAATTCAAGGGCGGATCGCTGATGGGGTGACTGGGTCGACCGGCACGAAGTAGTTGAGCTGGGCCCACAAACGTGCCGCGTTCATCTCCAGGCGCAATTGCTCCAGGCGTGTGTCGATTTCACCGAGACGTGACTCGAGCACCGCCTTCAACGGGCCGTTGCCACCGCGATACGCGGCGATCGATGCGCGGGTGCGCTCCGCGGCCAATGGCAAAAGCGTGGTCGAATAGCGCGTCAATCGGGACTGGTCGCTGCGCCATTCCTGCAACATCGCCAGTGCTTCGGCGATGACGACTCGGGTCGCCTCCTCGCGCTCCAGGCGCACCTGCTCGACCACCGCCAGCTTGGCGGCGACTTCGCGGTCCTGCCGGCTCTTCTGGTCCCACTGCAGCGGCATTGACAGGTTGACCGAGATCATGTTGGAGTAGGCCGGCCCGCGCTGGCTGACCATCACCTCCACACTGATATCGGACTTTTTGCTGGTCTGCGCCACTTCGGCATCCGCCTGAGCCATTGCCTCTTGCCGCGCGACGAGCACGATGCGCGGCTCGCGGGCGAGTTGCGCGTCCAGGCCCTGCTCATGCAGGCGAACACCATCCATCCCAGGTGGCGCGCCCAGCGACGCATTGGCACGTGGGCCAACCCAGCGCGCCAGGCGCGTCGTCGCCACATCGATCTGCTGCTGAATTTGCGCAATGCGGTCTTCAATCTGGGCAACGGCAGAGCGCGCCAGAAACACATCGGCTTGCGCGCCGCGGCCACCACGGTAGGCGGCGTCGGCGGCCTCGATCTGCAACCCGGCTTCGTCGCGTTGCGACACCAGGGTCTCGCGCACGCGTTCCTGGTAGTAGCGCTCAAGCCACGCAGTGGCCGTGTTGCGTTGCAAGTTGGCCAGCGCCAGGGTCCGGTCCGCTTCGGCAACATCGGCTTCGCGTTCGAATCGCCCAGATCGCGCCTTGCGTTTGTCCTCTCGGGTGAACTCCTGCATCACGCTGATCGAGCGCATGGTCATGAAATCACGTGTCAGTGAGAAGCGGTCCGGACCGTCTACCGGCAGATTGGTGATGCTCGCCTTGAGCACCGGATCGGGGCGCTGCCCGGCAGCAACCGCCATGTGACGCGCAGCGGCAGCCACCGCGTCCCGTGCCGGAAGCAGCCGCGATCGATCTTGTGCCAGGCGCAGCGCCTGATCCAGGCTAAGCGCGGGTGGGGACTGTGCCAAGGTCACGGTAACTGTGAAGGCGGCCGCAACGGCGCCTGCCAATCGGAAGGCCCCGACGACCGCAGGCGGTCGAAAGCAATAAGCAAACATGAGAAATCCTGACGATGCAATTCGATGTTCGCGCTTGCCTATGAACCTCTCGTGAGCCTTGGCTCGGGTGAATCAGGCGGGCGCGGGCCCCACGCTGGCACGACACATAGTGGTCGTCAGCGCCGAATCGTCTTGCAGGTCAGGATCTGCGCACGCAGTGCAATATGGCGTGCGGCGGGCATGCCGACACCAGGGCATTCACAGATGACGCCGTGGGTCGAAGCCGGGATTGCGCCAGTCGCGGCGGGTTGTTCTCGAATGGCGCCAGTGGCACTGCGACGGGCACATTGACGCTGCTGGTCTGGTCACTTTGCTGTCCAACCTTGCAGTGCTCGGCGCATAGATTGGGTGAATCAGCGTCAAGAGTTCCAATGGTCGCGCCGCCATCGGTGAGCACGACCTCGTGTGTTGTCGACATCGCACTGTCGACAACGACCGCGCTGCGCTGTCCGACGTCTGTCGTAATTGCGCGCAGGGCTGGACAGGCATAAGCAGCGATCGCAAGTTGCCCCAAAAGCAAGGTGACCACAATCCAACGCACCAGCCCACGCACAAGCGAACGGCTCATGGCAGACGAACCTCAAGATGGGGCGAGGCGGACATTGGAAAAGTGAACGCGGTCAAGAGAAGGCGGTGGTGAATCAGACGGCCGCGATTCTAACCACAATGCCAATCGCACCACATGCGGTAGGCAAAATAAAGCGCACCCCCGCGATGCCAACGTGGGGCTTGACCCGCACAAACAACGGCGTTCACATCCGAACGATAGGCATGCGCTCTGAGGGCTGAGCGCGTATTGCGGCGGATCGGACGCAGCTATCGCCAGCTCAAATGGTCGAGGTCGCGCAGTTTCCGATTTCCTGGCACACTCAGAAAACTTGAAGTGACACGCTCAGCCGTCTTCTGGAAATTTGTGCGGATTTGGGTTGGGGGCTTTGCCGGCCGCAAGCTCGGAACATCTCAGGAGCGCAGTTGGCATTGGTCAATCGCCGTTGGGTTTTCGTGCTATCGATTTTGCTGCTGCGCCTGCGCGTCAGCCCAGGCGGCGCCAATTCCGCTCAAGCGCGTAGTCAGCGTACGGGTCAAGCTCCCATCCCTTTGAGCGCGGCCTGCCCGTCAGGCGTCTTCTTGCAGTCCTCGATGTACTGCCGGATGATGGTCGCGAAGCTTTCGTCCGGATGCAGTCCGAGCCGGGTCGCGCGTTTGGCGCTGGCACCGGCCGGCCAGTTGGCCACCATGCCGGCGATACGTTCGTCGCGCTGGAACGTCACCCGCGCCCGCACGGCACTGCCGGCCACTTCTTCCAATGCGTCGAGCATGTCGGACACACGCACATTGATCGACGGCAGGTTCATGCCCAGGCGGCCGAGGAATGCGTCGCGGCTGGCCTCATAAACGGCGATCAGGCCTTCAACCGTCTTGCCGGGCGATGCCAGCGGATGTGACACGCTCGCGTCGACCGGGCAGATTGCTTCCACGCCTGCCAAGGGTTCGCGGATGATGCCCGAGAAAAACGAGGACGCCGCGCCGTTGGGCCGGCCCGGGCGTACCGAAACCGTCATCAGGCGTGCGGCGCGGCCGTCGACGAATCCCTTGCGCGTGAAGTCGGAGATCAGGTGCTCGCAGATCAGCTTCTGGATGCCGTACGACGACTGTGGCGCCGGCAAGCTGTCGTCGGCCACTGGCGAGGGCATAGGCAACGCTGCATCGGGGCCGAACACGGCCACCGAACTGGAGAACACCAGCTTGGAGGGTTTGCCGCTGGCCTGGCCGGCCGCACGCAAGGCGTCAAGCAGGGCGCGGGTGCTGTCCAGGTTCGAACGCATGCCCAGGTCGAAATCGAGTTCACATTCGCCGGACACGGCCGAGGCGAGGTGGAACACGCCGTCGAAAGGCTCGTCGTGCAACGCTTTGCACTGATCCATCAAGGGGCCGGTGCGGTCCTGCACGCGGGGGTCGGCGCGCAGATCGGCCGGCGATGCGACCTGGTCGGTCAGCACCAGCGTGTCGATCTTCTTGCCGTCGAGTTGGCCGCGTTGGAGCAGGGTACGGGCAAGGCGTGCGCCGACAAAGCCGCCGCCGCCGGTGATCAACAATTTCATGACTTCAAGTCCCTTGGTTGATAGACAGGACTCGCAGTGTAAGCCGCGCTTGGTGGCGTGTTGTGCCGCCCGCAGCTTTCACCACCGGCGCAGCCATACCATTCGGGCGATCGGGGTGGCTCAGGCGGGTAGTCGACCCAGGGCCAGGCCTCCGGTCAGGTGCTGGCAGAAGGAGTATCCCTGGCGCTGCATCGCCAGCAGAGCCTGCTGGCTGCGGTTGCCACTGCGACAGAAGAACACCACGGGTTGAGCATGTTGCGTGAGCCACTGCGGCACCTCCCGTTCGAGTTCGGTCAGCGGCAGGTTGACTGCGACCCGGCCCGCGCTGCATAGCGGCGGTGCGGCCGCATATTCATAGGCTTCGCGCACGTCGACCAGGAGCGCGTTCGGGTGCGTGCTCAGCACCTGTTCCAGTTCGTACCAGTCCAGGCCGGCTGGCGCATCAGCGTCTGTGTCCCCTTCGGCATTGCGGGCCTCGGACGGGGGGTCGCCGGCGAGCATTGTGCCCTGGCTTGCCAGCGTGGCGTTGTCGCGCAGGATCTGGCCACATTGGCGGATGGCCGCGCAGGCCTGTTCGATGCAGGCATCGTCGGTCAAGGCGCCGAATGACAGCCGCACCGCCGACGTGGTGCGCCACAGTGGCAGGCCCATTGCCTGCAGGACGAAACTGGGTGCAGCCTTGGCCGCCGAGCAGGCGCTGCCGGCGCTCACCCGCATACCGGCCGCATCGAACAGGTTGAGCAGCAAATTGCTGCTGAGTTCGGGCACGGAAAAATTCAGTGTCGTGGGCAAGGTTTGCGCGAGTGGCGCGTTGAACACGATGGCGGGAAACGCATCGCGCAGCGCTGTCACCAGCCGTTCGCGGTACCCGTGCAGCATGTCGGCCGAATGGAAGGTGTCGCCGCGACGGCAGGCGTCGAGCACAGCGCCCAGCGCAGCGATGCCGGGCATGTTTTCGGTGCCCGAGCGCGCACCAGATTCCTGGCCACCACCGACCATCAGCGGCGTGAACGGGCTGCCCGCGCGCACGTACAACATGCCAATGCCCTTGGGCGCATAAAGCTTGTGGCCGGAGAACGGGGCGTAGTCGATGCGGGTGGTTTGCAGGTCGAGTGGCAGCTTGCCCAGTGCCTGTACGCAATCTGCCAGCCACAGGGCGTCGCTGCCGCTGGCGTCGAGCACGCGAGCGATGCCGGCAAGATCTGACACCACGCCGGTCTCGTTGTTGGCCGCCATGGTGCACAACAGTCCGACCCCGGGCGCCCAGCTGGCCAGCGTCTGCAGGTCGTGCCGTCCGTTGCTGTCGACCGGCAAGGCGCGGATCTCCAGGTTCAGCCCGAGCAACTGGTTCCAGTACGCCAGGCTTTCGGGCACGGCCTTGTGTTCCGTTGCGCCGTAGACCAGCAGCGGCGCGCGCAGGTCGCCTTGTGTGCGCCGCTGGCGCAGTGCGCACAAGCTAGACAACACCGCCGTCTGTATGCCTTCGGTGGCACCGCTGACGAATACGATCCTGCCTGTGCCGGCCCCGACCAGTTCCGCCGCATTGCGCCGTACCGATTCGCGCAGTGCCTGCGCCAGCAGGCCGCTGCTGTGGGTGCTGCTCGGATTGCCGAACTGTTGCTGCATCGCCAGGCAGGCGGCAGCCATCGCAGCCGGCAGGATGGGTGTGGTGGCGTTGGAGTCGAGGTAGATTTCGGTAGGCATGGCGGGCGTCTTGGCCGGATGAGCGGCATGGGGCAGGGGATGGTGACTAGTCTAGGAAATGCGGGCAGTAAGAGCATCGCCAGATTTCCCTTTTACCGGTCATATTTGGAATATTATTCTTCAGATTGATGATTTGGAGAAGTTTCTTGCTCGACAACACCGATACCAAGCTCCTCGATGCGCTGCAGCGCGATGCCACCTTGTCCATGGCACAACTCGGCGAAGTGGTGGGTTTGTCGCCAACGCCGTGCTGGAAGCGTGTCAAGCGGCTGCAGGACGAGGGCTACATCACGTCGCGTCTGGCCATACTCGATCGCAAGAAGCTCGGCCTGCCGGTGACAGTGTTCGTCAGCGTGCGCACGACGCAGCATGATGAGCAATGGTTGGCGCGTTTTGCCGCCATCGTCACGGCCATGCCCGAGGTGATGGAGTTCCACCGCATGAGCGGCGATGTCGACTACATGCTCAAGGTGGTTGCCAGCAGCATCGACGGCTACGACCGCTTCTACAAAAAATTGATCCGCCAGGTCGGCTTGTCGGGCGTGTCGTCGGCATTTTCTATGGAGCAGATTAAGAGCACGACCGTGTTGCCGCTGGATTCGGGCGCCTATGACGGCGCCTGCGGGTGAGCACCTCGCGCAATGGCTTCGGCCGGCCCCCCACCGAGATCACAAGCCCTGCCCTGAACTGCCCAGGGCGGGGTCACACTCCAAATGGTCGGAGGCTGCGGCATCCTCCGTTTTGGTTGCAATGCTCGGCGCACCCGCGAGTTGCTGCGGGCATGAGCGCTGCGCGAGATACCCTATCCGGCGCTGTCGTCGTCCGCTTCTGACGAGTTTCCAGACCAAAGGGCATGGCAACCCTGACTTTCTTCTGCGTCTATCGGTTTCAGGGCAGGCCCAGGGCAATTTCGGGCCCCAAGCGTGCACAATGCTTCCTTAAACTTCTGTCAACTCAATGCGAACCCAGCCGTGGCCAGCTCCGACCAACTTAAAGCCCTCATCAAGTCGCACATCAGTCGCGATGACGGCCAGTTTTTGTCCGTTGCGATGCAGGTGGCTGCGCACGAGGCGAAGCTCGGGCATGGAAAGTTAGCCATGGAACTGCGCGAGATGATCGACGCGGCCAAGGCGCGTGTCGGCCAGGACGCGTCGGGCAAGCTGGTCGCCATTGGCAGCGCCGCCAAACCGCGCGGCGAACTGGCCAACCTGCTCACGGTGTCGCATCCAGCGAACCGCTTGGGCGAGATGGTGCTTGACGAGGTCGCTTCGACCCAGCTTCAGCGCGTTCTGAAGGAGCAGCGCCAGTTGGCGCGCATCAAGGAACATGGGCTATCGCCGCGCCGCAAGCTTCTGCTGGTCGGCCCCCCGGGCACCGGCAAGACGATGACTGCATCTGCCTTGGCGGGTGAGCTTGGCATTCCGCTGTTCTTGGTTCGGCTCGATTCGCTCATTACAAAGTTCATGGGCGAAACGGCGTCGAAACTTCGCCAGGTATTCGACGCGGTCACCGATATTCGGGGCGTCTACTTCTTCGATGAGTTTGACGCAATCGGTTCTCAGCGCGGGATGGCCAATGACGTGGGAGAGATTCGCCGCGTTTTGAACAGTTTCCTGCAGATGATTGAGCAAGATACTTCGAACAGTCTGATCATCGCCGCGACAAACCACGGCGATATTCTCGACTACGCCCTTTTCAGGCGTTTTGACGACGTGGTGGAGTACCACCTTCCAACACCGGTGCAAGCCACGGACCTGATTCGTTCGCGCCTCGGTTTCTTCGCGCCCAAGCCGCTCCGAGAGGACGCGCTGCTTGGGCGCGTTGAGGGGCTGAGCCATGCCGAGATTTGTCGCGCAGTCGACGCCGCCATCAAGGACGCGATCCTGCATGACCAGACGAAAGTGCAACCAGCCGAGCTTGGGCGCGCGTTAGAGGAGCGCCGTCTCATTAGTGCGAAGCTGGCACAAAACACAAAGCACTTGTCCAGCCATGCCGGATCAACCCCAAGATAGACGCCCCCATCTCGTTCTGACGAACACGTCGACCGCGCAGGCATTCAAGGCGCCATCGCTTGGCGGGGGCGGCACACCCGAAGTCCCGGCGCCCGATCGCGCTCAACACGGCGCGTCTCTCAAAGCCCAATTGGTCGCATTGAAGCCAGTTGCGCAGCAGGTACTGGAAGCGCAGGCGGCCGTGCCTGTCGTCGTCAATACCTGAACTCACTTTCGAATTCGAGAACTCTCACATGCTCACCGGCGAACTCCGCAGCCAAGTCGATGCCATATGGAATGCCTTCTGGACCGGCGGCATCTCCAATCCGATGGAGGTGATCGAGCAGATCACCTACCTGCTCTTCATCCGCCGCCTGGACGGCGCGCATACCTTGGAAGAGGGCAAGGCGCTGGCGCTCAAGCGCCCGATGGAGAACCCTGTGTTCCCGCCGGGCCAGGACACCAAGGGCCGCGACTTCAACGACCTGCGTTGGTCGCGCTTCAAGAACTTTGCCCCGGCCGAGATGCACCAGGTGGTGGGCGAGCATGTGTTCCCCTTCTTGCGCACCCTGGGCGGCAGTGGCAGCACCTACGCCACCCACATGAAGGACGCGCGCTTCACCATCCCCACGCCGGCCCTGCTGGCCAAGGTGGTGGACCTGCTTGACCACGTGCCCATGGAGGACCACGACACCAAGGGCGATCTGTACGAATACATGCTGGGCAAGATTGCGGCGGCCGGCCAGAACGGCCAGTTCCGCACGCCGCGCCACATCATCCGGCTGATGGTGGAGATGACCGCGCCCACGCCGAAAGACGTGATGTGCGACCCGGCCGCCGGCACCTGCGGCTTTCTGGTGGTGGCGGGCGAATACCTGCGCGACAAGCACCCCGAGATTTTTCAGGATGCCGCGCTGCGGGAGCACTTTCACCACGGCATGTTCCACGGCTACGACTTCGACAACACCATGCTGCGCATCGGCAGCATGAACCTGGCGTTGCACGGCGTCGACAACCCCGACATTCGCTACAAGAATTCGCTGGCGCAAGACCATGCCGACGATGAAGAGGCCTACACGCTGATCCACGCCAACCCGCCGTTTGCCGGCAGCCTGGACTTTGAGAACACCGCCAAGGACCTGCTGGCCATCGTCAAGACGAAGAAGACTGAGTTGTTGTTCCTGGCGCTGTTCATCCGCCTGCTCAAGCCCGGCGGCCGCGCCGCGGTGATCGTGCCCGACGGCGTGTTGTTCGGCAGCAGCAAGGCGCACAAGGAGTTGCGCCGCCTGATCGTCGAAGGCCACAAGCTGGATGCCGTGGTGTCGCTGCCCTCGGGTGTGTTCAAGCCCTATGCGGGGGTGAGCACCGCCATCCTGTTCTTCACCAAGACCAATTCGGGCGGCACCGACCAGGTGTGGTTTTACGACATGCGTGCCGACGGCCGGAGCCTGGACGACAAGCGCCAGCCGCTGCTGGCCGAAGAATTGCTGGGCGTGAATCCTGCGCGGGCCTTGGGCGAGGTCGAGCATGCGAAGAACAACCTGCCGGATGTGCTGGCGCGCTGGCGATTGAAGGACGGCGCCGAGCGGCAGCGGGCGCGCACGGACCAGAGTTTTTGCGTGCCGCAGGCGGAGATCGCGGGTAATGGGTTTGACCTGTCGATCAACCGGTACAAGGAGGTGGTGCACGATGCGGTGGCGCATGACCCGCCCGATGTGATCCTGGCTCGGCTGGCGGGCCTGGAGCGCACAATCATGACCGACCTGGAAGCCCTGCTGTGCATGCCGGCCGACACCCATGCGCCGGCAAACTGAGGAGCCTGTGATGCTGAAGATCGTTGTAGATGTGCCCGACCATGTGCTGGACGCCACACATCGGACACCGGAAGACTTTGCGCAAGACGCCAAGCTGGCCATGGCCGCCAAGCTGTTTGAAATGAAGCGGCTGTCGTCGGGCATGGCCGCCAGGCTGATCGGCATGGACCGCCTGTCGTTTTTGGCGCAACTGCATCGCTTTGGCGTGCCGGTGGTTGACCTGGCCGACGACGAACTGGCCGAGGACGTGGGCAATGCCTGACCTGGCATCGCCGGCACAGGCCCGTTGCCTGGTGAGTAACACCACACCCTTGATTGCTCTGACAGCAGCCACCGGCGGGCTGGACGTGTTGCGCCACTTGTACCAACGGGTGGTGGTGCCGCTGGAGGTGGCAGACGAAGTGCGTGCTGGTGGGCCCAAGGCGTTTGGTGTGGACGTGTTCAATGCGGCCGCGCATTGGCTGGAGATTCAGCCAGGACCGGTGGTGTTGCAGCCGTTCGTCGATGACCGCAAACCCAATTCCGGTGGCACCGACCAGGCCTGGTTATGCGACATGCGCGCTGACGGTTGGAGTCTCGACGACAAGAGGCAGCCACTGCTGGCATTGAACCCGGCGAAGGCCCTGGGCGAGGCCGATCAAGCGAAGAACAATCTGCCGGATGTGCTGGTGCGTTGGCGCTTGAAGGAAGGCGCTGAGCGGCAGCGCTCGCGCACGGAGCAGAGCTTCTGCGTGCCGCAGGCGGAGATCGCGGGCAATGGGTTTGACCTGTCGATCAACCGGTACAAGGAGGTGGTGCACGACGCGGTGGAGCACGTGCCGCCCAAAGAGATTCTGGCGAGGCTCGCCGCTTTGGAGGCGGAGATTCAGGCGGGGATGGAATCGCTTGAGGGGATGCTGCATTGACGATCGCTAAAACGCACCCTCTCGGCACTCTGGTCGACAAAAGCCACAAGCCGCGCGAGCCAGGAACCGACGACGAGGTTTGGAACCTCAACTTGGACCAGATTGAGCCGCACTCTGGCCGCGTGCTCTCCAAGTGCAGGTTGTGCGCCAGCGAACTTGGTCCGTCGACTTACGCATTCGATCGCGGCACGGTTCTTTATTCCAAGCTGCGTCCCTACCTGAACAAGGTCGTGGTTGCAGATGACGACGGCGTTGCGACGACAGAGTTGGTCCCGCTCCGATGTGACGAGTCACGTCTGAACGCTCGGTACTTAGCGCACTTTCTGCGTGGGCCTGATTTCTTGAGATTTGCGACGAACGTGGTCTCTGGCGCGAAGATGCCCCGGATGATCATGAGCGAGTTCTGGAAGTTTCCGGTCCCCCTCCCGCCCCTCCCCGAACAACGCCGCATCGCCGCCATCCTCGACCAAGCCGATGCGCTCAGAGCCAAGCGCCGCGAAGCCTTGGCTCAACTGGGCAGCCTTACACAGTCCATCTTCATCGAGATGTTTGGCGATCCAGTCCGAAACTCAAAGGGTTGGCCCCTCGTTCGATTTGCGACGAAGCTATCGGCCCCGCTGCGGAATGGACTGTCGCCGTCGAGTGAGGGGAAGCTTCAGGCCCAAGTACTCACGCTGTCGGCAATCACTGGGGATGACTTCAACCCAAGCGCCAAGAAGCTCGGCATGTTTGTATCCAAGCCGCCGACAACACAGTCCGTCGATGAAAACGACTTCCTCATTTGTCGTGGAAACGGCAACATGAATCTGGTCGGGAAGGGGCACTTCCCCAAGTCGAACATGCCTGACGTCACGTTCCCCGACACCATGATTGCGGCACGACTGTCGCCAAATAGAGTTGGTATGGCATTCCTGGAGGCGTTTTGGAATTCTCCTGCTGTGAGATTTCAGATTGAAGGGCTGGCACGGACCACCAACGGGACCTTCAAAGTCAATCAGCCAATGCTGGAAGGCGTTGTGATTGCCGATCCCCCGCTGGGCCTGCAACAAACCTTCGCCACCCGCATCCAAGCCGTCGAAGCCCTCAAAACCACCCACCGCGCTGGGCTGGCCGAACTGGACGCGCTGTTCGCCGCGCTCCAGCACCGCGCCTTCTCCGGTCAACTCTCAGCGTAAGCTTCGCCCATGCGCACCACGCCCGAGCAACTCCAGCAATGGCTGACCGAGCCCGAGGGCGCGCGACTCGAGTTCAAGGAGGCGAAGGCGCGTTACGACTTCGAAAAACTGCTGCAGTACTGCGTGGCGCTGGCCAACGAAGGCGGCGGCAAGATCGTGCTGGGCGTCACCGACCGCCGGCCGCGCACCGTGGTGGGCACGGCCGCCTTCGACGAACCCGGCCGCACCGAGGCTGGATTGCACCAGCGTCTGATGCATCGCATTCCGGTGGAAGAGTTGACGTTGCCCGAGGGCCGGGTGCTGGTCGTGCATGTGCCCGCCCGCCTGCCCGGCACGGCCTGGCAGATCGACGGGCGTTACCTCAAGCGGGCCGGCGACGACGTGGCCAGCCTGGGCGATGCCGAACTGAAAGCCATCTTTGCGGAGGCCGGCCCCGACTTCTCGGCCCAGGTGTGTCCGGCAGCGACGTTGGCCGACCTGTCGCCGGCCGCGATCGCCGACTTCCGTGCCCGATGGACGCAGAAGACCCGCGACGCGCGCAAGGCCGGCTGAGGCGACGCCGAAACCTTGACCAACGCCGAGCTGCTGGTGGATGGCGACGTCACCTACGCCGCACTGCTCCTGCTTGGCACCCGGTCCGCGCTGGGCCGGCATCTGGCGCAGGCCGAACTGGTGTTCGAGTACCGATCCTCCGAGGCGTCCGGCCCGGCCGCCCAGCGGGAAGAATTTCGGGAAGGTTTCTTCGCCTGGCAGGACGCGTTGTGGATGCTGATCAACCTGCGCAATGAGCGTATGCCCTACCGTGACGGATTGTTCGTGATGGACGTGCCCACGTTCGACGAGGTGCAGGTGCGCGAAGCCCTGCTCAACGCCGTGGCACACCGCGATTACCGGCTGGGCGGCTCGGTGTTCGTGCGCCAGTTCGCGCAGCGGCTGGAGGTGGTCAGCCCGGGCGGGTTTCCACCGGGCATCACACCGGCCAACGTGCTGGACCAGCAGAGTCCGCGCAACCGGCGGCTGGCCGAGGCGCTGGCGCGCTGCGGCTTGATCGAGCGCTCGGGCCAGGACATGAACCTGATGTTCGAGCGCGCCATCCGCCAGGGCAAGCCGCTGCCTGACTTCACTGGCACCAGTGCCCACGAGGTGCGGCTGTGCCTGAACGGAATGGTCAGCGACCCGGCCTTCGTGCGCTTCATGGAGCGGCTGGGCGAAGAGACGCTGCGCAGCTTTTCGACCCACGACTTTCTGGTGCTGGACTATCTGCACCGCGAGCAGCCGCTGACCTACACCCTGCGCGCACGGCTGCCCCGGCTGCTGGAGATGGGCGCAGTGGAAAACAACGGCGGCCGTGGCAAGGGCGCGCACTACATGCTGGCGCGCCGTCTGTACGACGCGCTCGGTGCCAGGGGTGTGTACACGCGCAAGAAGGGCCTGGACCGCGACACCAACAAGGCGCTGCTGCTGCAGCACATTCAGCGTAACGCGGCCCAGGGCTCGAAGATGAAGGAGTTCCTCCAGGTGCTGCCGGCGTTGCCGCGCAGCCAGATCCAGGTGTTGCTGCGTGAACTCGCGGCCGCGCAGGCGGCACACACCATCGGCATCAAGAATGGCGCACGCTGGTTCCCCGGGCCTCGCCCAGAGGATTGCAACTCCGACAATCCAGTTTCAAAACGATGAGCCAAGTTGCAAAATCACCGCGAAAATGCTTTGAATTTCAACAACTTGGCGTTGTCCGGCTTTTGCAACCTGGGGCACTTGGTTGCAATCGGGTGCCAATGGCCCGTAGTGGCGCCGCAGCTGCGCAAGGAGTAGCGACCCCATGACCAACTTCGCTTTCCTGCAGCCCGAATGGCCGCTGGTCTATGAGGCGGCGCACCGGGCCGAGGCCTGCGCCCACAGCGACCCCCGCGCCACCTGCTTTTATGCACGGCGCGCGCTGGAGCTGGCGGTGCGCTGGCTGTACACCCACGACAAGAGCTTCAAGCTGCCCTACCAGGACAACCTGAACGCGCTGCTGTTCGAACCGAGCTTTCGCACCGGGGTCGGCGACGCGCTGTTCACCAAGGCCCGGCTCATCAAGGACCTGGGCAACCTGGCGGTGCACAGCACCCGAAAAGTCGCGGCGACCGACGCGCTGTCGGCCACGCGAGAGCTGTTCCACTTCGGCTACTGGCTGGCCCGCACTTATGGCAGAAGCGGGCGGCCGGAGCCGGGCTTAAGCTTCAAGACCGAGTGGATTCCCAAGCCGACTGACCCCACGGCACCGAAAGCAACGCCACAAACAGCCGAGCAGTTGCAGAAACTGGCGGCCGAGCTTCACGAAAAGGACCAGAAACTTGCAGACCTGCTGGTCAGCATGGCGGCGCTGGACACCGAACTGCAGCAGCTGCGGGACGCGGTGGCCGCCGCCAAGAAGGCCAACACCGCCCAGCCCGATACGCACGACTACTCCGAAGCCCAGACGCGCAAGGCCTTCATCGACCTGTTGCTGCAGGAAGCCGGTTGGGCGCTGGACCCGACGAAGAACTTCGAGGTCGAGGTGGTCGGCATGCCGAACGCCGAAAACAAGGGCTTCGTCGACTACGTGCTGTGGGGCGACGACGGCAAGCCGCTGATGCTGGTGGAGGCCAAGCGCACGGCCAAGAGCGCTACGGTCGGCCAGCAGCAGGCGAAGCTGTATGCCGATTGCCTGGAGGCGATGTACGGGCAGCGGCCGGTCATCTTCTACTCCAATGGCTACGAACACTGGATCTGGGATGACCGCATGTACGCGCTCCGGGCCGTGCAAGGCTTCTATAAGAAGCCGGAGCTGGAACTGCTGGTGCAGCGCCGCAGCAGCCGCAAGGCCTTGGCCGAGATGGTGGTGAACGGGCAGATCATCGAGCGCTACTAGCAGACGCGCGCTGTGCGCCGCGTGGGCGCCAGCTTCGAGCTGGACAACGTCCGCAAGTCACTTCTGGTGATGGCCACCGGAGCCGGCAAGACGCGCACCGTCATCGCGCTGGCCGACGTACTGATGCGCGCCAACTGGGCCAAGCGCGTGCTGTTCCTGGCCGACCGCGTGGCACTGGTCAACCAGGCCGTCAATGCCTTCAAGGCACACCTGCCGGATTCGGCACCGGTGAACCTGGTGACCGACAAGCACACCGAGGGGCGCGTCTTCGTCTCGACCTACCCCACGATGATGGGGCTGATCGACGAGGCACATGACGGGCAGCGGCGTTTCGGCGTGGGCCACTTCGACCTGATCGTCATCGACGAAGCGCATCCTGCAGGCGTTACCCGACTTCGCGGGCCTGAAGCAGAAGATCCAGGCCATTGCCCGTGCGCTGGAGGATCAGGTAGCGATCCCTGCAATCAAGACAGAGATCATGCTCATCAGCGCCGTGGCCGGCGACGAGTGGTGGGACGATGTGACGGTGCAGATGCTGGAAACGGCTCGGCGCCGATTGCGCGCGCTGGTCAAACTGATCCCCAAGGGGCAGAAGAAGGTCGTCTACACCGACTTCGAAGACGAACTCGGTGAAACGACCAAGGTCGACCTGCCGCAGGTTACAACTGGCCTGAACATGAGCAAGTTCAAGGAAAAAGCCAGGCAGTTCCTGACGGCGCATGCGTTGCACCTCTCGCTTCAGCGGCTCCGGCGGAACCAGGCGCTGACGACCGCCGACTTGAACGAGCTGGAGAAGATGCTGATCGCGGCAGGCGGAACGAAGTCGCTGATCGAAGAGGCCAAGGAGAAGAGCCAGGGGCTCGGGCTCTTTATCCGTTCATTGGTTGGTTTGGACCGTGAGGCGGCGATGCAGGCCTTCAGTGAACTTCTGAAGGGATCGACGGCAACGCCGGACCAAATCGAGTTCATCGAACTGGTGGTTCAGGAGCTGACCTTGAACGGTGTGATGGAGGCGGATAGGCTGTTTCAGTCGCCGTTTACCGACATCAACTCCCAGGGCCCTTTGGGCATCTTTCCACCAGCAAGGGTGTCTTTGCTTGTCGGCGTCCTTGCCGAGATCAGACAACGGGCGGTGGCTTGAGGTTTACTTGCCGATTGCCCTCTTCTACGTTCAAACCAGGCTCCAAAATTCCTAAACCGGATAGGCAAGGGAGCGAGGAAATTGGGGAGCGACCCGGTGTTTCCTGGTGACGTGTGCGCACGCGACCTCGTTCGTCGGCCGGCAATCGCTGGCGAAACTGATGCTGGTATCGCCGGCGAGGGACTACAGCGCCGGGTCCAGAATGCCTGGCATCGCGATGAAGCCGCTCTGGTGGCGCATGGCGTGGATCCAGCGCTGCAGGGCCGGGTAGCGGCGCAGGTCGATGCGGGCCTCGCTCGCAAGCGCGGCGTACGGAAAGCATGCGATGTCAGCAATGCTCGGCAGCTTTGTGCCGGCCAGCCATTGCCGGGTGCTGGCCTGCTGCTCGGCCAGCGTGTCGTCCATCAGGCGCAGCGTGGCGTGGGCCAGGGCGTCGCAGCGCGCGATATCGGCGTCCATTGCGAAGCTGTAGTGTTGCCGTGCGGCGGCGACGCTGCGGGTGAGGTCGTCGGCGGTGGCCAGCCACAACGTGATGCGGCCGCGGGTTCGTGCATCGTCGGGGTACCACTGCTGGCCCGGGTCGTAGCGGCTCGCCAGGTAGACCAGGCAGGCCTGGGCATCGCGCAAAAGGAAGTCGCCGTCCGCCAGCACTGGCAACTGGCCCAACGGGTTGATGTGTTGCAGGAAACGCGCGGATCGGTGCTCCCGTCCCGGGTGAAAGTCCACCGGGATCCGTTCATAGGAGAGGCCGAGCCAGTGCAGCAGCAGGCGCAACTTGTAGCAGTTGCCCGAGAGTTCGTAGTCGTACAGCCGGATCATGGCGTCTCTTCGGTGTGCACGCCAAAGCGCATGCCGCGCTGGCGCAGCCAGCGCCGGTAGGTTGTGGACGCCAGGTCACAGCGCATGTGGGCTTCGAGTGGCCCTGACAACGGCAAGCGGCGCGGGCGCTGGCTTTCCAGGATGGGCTTGTCCTGGCCAAAGATCATGTGCTGAAACGCGATCATGCTGGCATCGCTGAGCTGGTCTTCGTAGTACACCAGCAGCACATGGGCGATCACGTGTTCGTCATCCAGCGGCTGCACGAACAGGCCGATCACGTCTTGCGCACCCGGGCGATTGGGCGAGGACTTGTACAGCGCTGCGGTGAACGGCTGCATCACCCGGTAGCGGTATTGCGCATCGATGCCACCCGCTGCCGAGGCCGATGCCTGCGGCTGGAAGAAATGGCAGTCCAGTGCCCAGATCTCGCCCGTTGTGGCGTCGACATGGGTGCGGTACGGTGCAACCTCGGTATGCGGCACCCGGCCCAGTGTTCCGGTATGGATATACGGGAAATGTCCCATGTCCAGAAAATTTTCGATCACGCGCAGCCCCGACGTGGCCACACCGATGCCGCCGCAGTCGACGATACGCCGGCCCGGTTCGGCGAATTCCGGCAATTCGAACATGGGGCGCGGCGGCCCGTCGCCGGTCCACACCCAGAGGTAGCCATACCGCTCCAGAGTCGGCAGACGCACACCGTCGGCCTGCACCGAGGCCTTGCCGCCCGTATCGCGCCACGCCATCAAGCTGTTGTCGAGCAGCCGGGTGTGCCACGGCCGCTTGGGCGTGTGGCCGTCCAGCGCGCGCGCCGCGCCGATGGTCAGCCAGTCGTTGCGGACGTTCGGATCTTCGGTGCAAAACGGCATGGCCTCAGACCTCCTGCGTGGCCTCGATCGCCGTGCGCAAGGATCGCATTGCTGCGAAAAGTTGCTGGCGATGCGCGTCGGCGGGCGCCTGTTTGCCAAACAAATGCAGCACGCACCACTGCGCCGATGCGGCCTGGGCATAGAGCCGAACCGGAAAGTCGTCCAACGCGCCAATCCACACATGGGGCGCCTGCATGGCAAAACCTGCTTCGACCAACGCCGCGTCGATCTGGGCCATCGGTCGGTCAACGCTGAGCGAGCGCAGGAAGCATACGTCTTGCGGCTGTGGGTCAGGCGCCGGCGCGTCGCCCGCGGTCTGCGCCAGGAACACCCAGACCATGCCGCGGCACTCCTGCACCGGGTAGGTCTTGACGCAGACCTTGCCCGGCACGGCTTGGTTCGGCATGGCCGGAATGGCGACGCAGCGTCCGTCCAGCGCCGCATACTGCCAGCCGTGGTAGGCACAGGCCAGCCGGTCGCCTTGGACTCGCCCCAGGCTCAGCGGCACGCTGCGATGCGGGCAGCGGTCCTCCCAGGCCTGTACGCTGCCGCCGGCGCTGCGCCACAACGCCAGCGGCTGGTCGCACAGCAGGGTCGCGACGGCGTTTTCGCCAGCGCGCAGGTGCTGCGCTGACGCCACCGGGTGCCAATGGGGAGAAGCCGACATGTGTGCATTGTCTTCGCTCCCGCACAGTGAGCGTTCAGCACGCATGGCCGGATCGGCACGAGGCCGGGGGCAGGCAAAGGGAAGCTCCGGCGACGGCTGTCAAACGGCGGTCGGTGGCTTGTATCGACTTAGAATCAAACTTTCACCAAGCTACCAAACATTTGTTTCAATGACCAGCCGCGAACAGGAAATCCTCGACATCTTGCGTGATGAGCCGCTGATCGCCCAGCAGGTGCTGGCCGAGCGGCTGGGCATCAGCCGGGCTGCGGCGGCGGGCCACATCATGCAGCTGGTGCGCAAGGGGCTGGTGCTGGGCCGCGGCTATGTGCTGGCCGAACAGGGCTTTGTGCTGGCCATCGGTGCGGCCAACATGGACATCACCGGCAGCAGCCTGCACGCCCTCGTGGCGCATGACTCGACGCCAGGCCAGATCCGTTGTGCGCCAGGCGGGGTGGCGCGCAATGTGGCGGAAAACCTGGCGCGGCTGGGCAACGATGTGCGCCTGATCAGCGCGGTCGGTGATGACCTGTTCGGCGCCCGGCTGCTCGAGAGCACGCGGCGCGCCGGCGTCGACGTGCAGGGCTGCCTGGTGCTGGACGACCATGCCACCTCGACCTATTTGTCGCTGCATGGGCCGGATGGCGACATGGCCATGGCGCTCAACGACATGGCGATTCTGGAGCAGATCACGCCCGAACGGCTGGCCCATGGGGCGGCGCGCGTGCGCCATGCCCGGGCCGTGCTGGTCGACTGCAATCTGTCCGAGGCGGCGCTGGGCTGGATCTTCGGCCATGCCCATGCCGAAGCGGTTTTTGCCGAGCCGGTCTCGGCTTTCAAGTGCCGGCGCCTGCTGCCCTGGCTGGGCCAGGTGCATACGCTCAAGGCGAACCGGCTGGAGGCGCAGGCGCTGACCGGTCTGGCGGTGGCCGACGATGCCGGCCTGGTGCAGGCCGCGCTTTGGCTGCACGATCAGGGCGTGATAAATGTCGTGCTCAGTCTGGGCGAGCGCGGTGTGTACTGGAGTGCCATTGGCGGTGCCTGCGGCTGGCAGGCTGCGCTCCCGGCGACCATGGTCAATGTTACCGGCGCCGGCGACGCCATGATGGCGGGATTGCTCCACGGGCATCTGCGCGGCGATCCGTTGGCCCGGACCATCGCCTTCGCCAGCGCCTGCGCCGCTATGACGCTGGGCGCGCCACAAGCCAACCATGTCAGCCTGTCGGTGGCAGCCGTGCAGCAACTGCTGCAGGCACAGGACCGACCAGTTGCCACTTCTCTTTCTTCGTCACAGGGGCCATCGCGGCCATGAACATGAATCCGTATCTCGATATCCATCCTGAAGTAGCCCAGGCCCTGGCCGCCGGAAATCCGGTGGTGGCGCTGGAGTCCACCATCATTTCGCACGGCATGCCATACCCGCAGAACGTGTCCACCGCCTTGCGCGTCGAGCAGGAGATCCGCGATCACGGGGCGGTTCCGGCCACCATTGCCGTAGTGGGGGGCCGACTCAAGGCCGGCCTGCATCCCGATCAGATCGAGGAACTCGGGCGCCAGGGCGCGGCTGTGGCCAAGGTCAGCCGCCGCGACCTGCCGTTCATCGTGCGCAGCGGCGGTATCGGCGCCACCACCGTGGCCTCGACCATGATCATTGCGGCGATGGCCGGCATCCGGGTGTTTGCCACCGGGGGCATCGGCGGAGTGCATCGCGGCGCGCAGCAGAGTTTTGACGTGTCCGCCGATCTGCAGGAGTTGGCCCGCACCTCGGTGGCCGTGGTCTGTGCCGGTGCCAAGTCCATCCTGGATCTGCCATTGACGCTGGAGTATCTGGAGACGCACGGCGTTCCGGTCATCGGCTACCAGACCGATCGTCTGCCGGCGTTTTACACCGTCGACAGCGATTGCATGGTCGACTACCGGCTCGATTCGGCGCAGGACATCGCGCAGGCGCTGATCGCCAAATGGACGATGGACCTGCATGGCGGCGCCGTCGTGGCCAACCCGGTGCCGCAGGACTTTTCGATGCCGCGCGCGCGCATCGATTGCGCGATCGAACAGGCCCTGCAGGAGGCCGCGTCACAGCACATCAGTGGCAAGCAGGTCACGCCGTTCCTGCTGGGTCGGGTGTCCGAGCTGACCGGCGGCGACAGCCTGGCCACCAATATCGAACTGGTGCTGAACAACGCTCGCCTGGCCAGCGAGATTGCAGTCCAGATGGCTCATCAGGATGGTTATGATCGGTTCAAGGCAACCCCGGCGGACCGGTAAGGTGGCGAGAGACGCCTACCGGGAAAGTCCGGATGGCGGTTGCGCTGGCACGGGCTTAGGCTCCTAGAGTATGTTTTCGCAACTCAACCTTGATTGAAAGAACGGCACCATGAAACTTCACACCCAACTCGGCATCCTGGCTGTTGCAATGGCCGCGAGCCTGCAGGCCATGGCCGAACCCGCCATCGTCTACGACATGGGCGGCAAGTTCGACAAGTCCTTCAACGAAGCCGCCTACAACGGCATGGAGCGCTGGAAGAAGGAAACCGGCAAGAACTACCTCGAGTTCGAGGTGACCAACGAGGCACAGCGCGAGCAGGCAATCCGGCGCATGGCCGAAAAAGGCGCCAGCCCGATCATTGCAATGAGTTTCAGCCAGGCTTCCGCGATCGAGAAGGTGGCCAAGGATTTCCCCAAGCTCAAGTTCGCCATCATCGACATGGTGGTCGACCTGCCTAACGTGCAGTCGGTGGTGTTCAAGGAGCAGGAAGGCAGCTTCCTGGTCGGCATGATGGCGGCCATGGCCAGCAAGACCGGCAAGGTCGGATTTGTCGGCGGCATGGATATCCCGCTGATCCGCAAATTTCAGTGCGGCTACGAGCAGGGCGCCAAGTTTGCCAATCCCAAGGCCGAGACTTTCGCCAACATGACCGGTACCACCGGCGCAGCCTGGAACGACCCGGCGCGCGGCGGTGAGCTGGCCAAGGCCCAGTTCGCCAAGGGCGCCGACGTCATCTTCGCAGCGGCAGGTGGCACCGGCATGGGCGTGTACCAGGCGGCCAAGGACGGCGGCAAGCTGGCCATCGGTGTGGACAGCAACCAGAACCATCTGCAGCCCGGCACCATGCTGACTTCCATGCTCAAGCGTGTCGATGTGGCGGTCTACAACGTATCCAAGAACCACAAGCCCGGCATGTCGGTGCTGGGCCTGAAAGAAGGTGGTGTCGACTACGCACTCGACAAGAACAACGAGAAGCTGGTCAGCGCCGACATGAAGAAGAAGGTCGACGCCGCCAAGGCCGACATCATTGCCGGCAAGATCAAGGTCGCCGACTACATGGCCGACAACGCCTGTAAGTATTGATTACCCCCAGGAAATGACTGCGTCATTCCCGTCCCCGGGGAGCAGGAGAAGTGGCAAAGCCACATTCTCCTGCTGAGACAGTGCATCTTCCTACTGCGCGGGCCAATTTGACGCCTGTGGTGCTCACCGTACGCTTGTACAGTTGCGCTCCTCGACGCCAACTTGACCCGCTCGCTACGGAATCTGCACTATCTCAGGGGCATTGATTCCAATCTATTGACCAATTGATGGCGACCGCTCCGACACCAGCACCCGCGGTCGAGATGCTCGGTATCAGCAAGCGTTTTGGCCCGGTACAAGCCAATGCCGATGTGAACCTGACCGTTGCCCGGGGCACGGTGCATGGCATTGTCGGAGAAAACGGCGCCGGCAAGAGCACGCTGATGTCGGTGTTGTACGGCTTTTACACCAGCGACAGCGGCTCGATCAAGGTCTTTGGCGAGGACGCGACGATCCGCAACGCGCACGAGGCGATCGCGCTGGGCATCGGCATGGTGCACCAGCATTTCATGCTGGTCGAGACGCTCTCTGCGTTGGAGAACGTGATGCTCGGCGCCGAGCCGCATGTGTTGTTGCACAAGGCCGAAGCCCTCGTGCGCAGCCGACTGACCGAACTGATGGAGTCCACCGGGCTGAAGGTCGCGCTCGATGCGCTGGTCGGCGATTTGTCGGTCGGAGACCGGCAGCGGCTTGAAATTCTCAAAGCCCTGTACCGTGGCGCGAAGGTGCTGATCCTGGACGAACCCACGGCCGTGCTGACACCGCAGGAGACCGAGCAGTTGTTCGGTGTGCTGACTTTGTTGCGCGAGCAAGGTACGACGATCCTGCTGATCACGCACAAGCTCAAGGAAGTCATGCGCCTGTGTGACCATGTCACGGTGATGCGGGGCGGACGCGTGGTGGAGGAAGTGGCGATCGCCTCCGCCACGATCGAAGGCCTGGCCGAGGCCATGGTCGGACGCAAGGTGTACATGGGCCGCGTCGACGACAACGAGAAGCCAGCCGGTGCGGTGTTGCTGCAGGCCCATGGCATCCATGTGCGCGATGTAATGGGCGTGGTGCGCCTGCACGACCTGGCTCTGGAACTCAAGGCCGGTGAAATCGTCGGTGTCGCCGGCGTTTCCGGCAATGGCCAAAGCGAATTGCTCGAGGTGCTGTCCGGCCTGCTGGCTCCGGGGCAGGGCCACTTGAGCGTGGGTGAGCATCGGTTCGATGCCGGCGCCTGGATCGATCCGCGCACGGCACGTGAGATCGGGATCGCCCATGTGCCGGAGGATCGCCACGAACGGGCCATGGTCATGAGTTTTGCGGCTTGGGAGTCGGCCGTGCTCGGGTATCAGTGGCTGGCGCAATATTGCCGTGGCGGCTGGATGCAGCATGTGCAGATGCAGGCCGCGACTACCGACATGATGGAGCGCTTCGATGTGCGCCCGCGTGACGCGCAGTTGTTGTGCGCGAGTTTTTCCGGTGGCAACCAGCAAAAGCTGGTGCTCGCGCGCGAACTCGGTCAGGCGCCCAAGGTGCTGCTGGTCGGCCAGCCGACGCGCGGCGTCGACATCGGTGCGATCGAATTCATCTACGGCCAGCTGCGCGCCATGCGCGACGCCGGTTGTGCGGTGCTGGTGGTGTCCAGCGAACTGGACGAAATCCTGGCCTTGTCGGATCGCGTGATCGTCATGAACCAGGGCCACGTTGCCGGTGAGTTGCCGATTGCCGATTGCAACGAAAAAGCCCTGGGCATGCTGATGATCGGCGGCGGGCAAAGCAAGGCCGCCAGCCCTGCCGGGAGCGTCGCATGAACGTGCACAAATTTCCCGCCGGGCCGCCCCAAGGGAAATTAGCCCCCTCGGGGGGCAGCGTAGTACACGAAGTGACAAGCGTGGGGGCGCAATTTCCCGCCGGGCCGCCCCAAGGGAAATTAGCCCCCTTGGGGGGCAGCGCAGTACACGAAGTGACAAGCGTGGGGGCCAACAAATTTCCCGCCGGGCCGCCCCAAGGGAAATTAGCCCCCTTGGGGGGCAGCGCAGTACACGAAGTGACAAGCGTGGGGGCGCAATTTCCCGCCGGGCCGCCCCAAGGGAAATTAGCCCCCTCGGGGGGCAGCGTAGTACACGAAGTGACAAGCGTGGGGGCATATGAATAACCAGCCGCTGCCCCGTTGGGCTGACCTGGTCCTGTTGCCGGTGGTGAATCTGGCGGTGGCCTTGCTGGCGGCCGGGGTCATGGTCTGGCTGGTCGGCCAGAACCCGCTGGAGGTGATCACGGTGCTGGTGCACGGTGCATTCGGCACCCCGCGCGGGCTGAGTTACACGCTGTATTACGCGACCACCTTCGTGTTTACCGGGCTGGCGGTGGCGGTGGCGTTTCACGGCGGCCTGTTCAATATCGGCGGTGAAGGCCAGGCCATCATGGGCGGCCTGGGCACGGGCCTGGTGGCCTTGTGGTTGTCGGCCAGTTTGCCAATTTGGCTGATGTTGCCGCTGATGCTGGTGGTGGGCGCCTTGTTCGGCATGGTCTGGGCGGCGATACCGGGTTACCTGCAGGCCTACCGCGGCAGCCATGTGGTGATCACCACCATCATGTTCAACTTCCTGGCCAGCAGCCTGTTGGTCTACCTGCTGGTCAACCACCTCAAGGTGCCTGGCAACATGTCGGTCGAGAGCGCGCCGTTCGCCGAATCGGCCAAGTTGCCCGGCATGCATGCCTTCATGGCTTGGCTGGGTGTCGAGTGGCCGAAGTCGCCGCTCAATACCAGCGTGTTCCTCGCGGTGATGGCGGCCGTGGGTGTGTACTACCTGCTGTGGCACACACGATTTGGTTATGAATTGCGTGCCACCGGTTCCAGTGCGCGGGCCGCGGCTTATGCCGGCATCCACCCAAATCGCCAGGTCATCATGGCGATGGGGGTGTCGGGTGCGCTGGCTGGCATGGTCGGCATGAACGAGATCGCCGGCGTCAATGGTCGGCTGATGCTCGAGTATGTGAGTGGCGCAGGCTTCACCGGCATTGCGGTCTCCCTGATGGGGCGCAGCCACCCGTTTGGCATTGTGCTGGCCAGCCTGTTGTTCGGCGCCCTGTTCCAGGGTGGCGCCGAGGTGAGTTTTGAAGTGCGCGGCTTCAGCCGCGACATGGTGGTGATGTTGCAGGGTTTCATCGTGTTGTTCTCGGGCGCCATGGCCTACGTGATGGCCCCGACTGTGGCACGCATCATCAACATGCTGCGCGGTGGTGCGACCGCCGCGCAGCCAGACAAGGGGGCGGCCCATGGATGAAGCCATGATCGGTTCGCTGATCGCGTCGACGCTACGCCTCTCGACGCCATTGATCCTGTGTGCGCTGGCCGGCCTGTTGTCTGAACGCTCCGGCGTCATCGACATCGGGCTCGAGGGCAAGATGCTGTTTGCCGCGTTTGCAGCCGGTGCGGCGGGTGTGACGTTCGGCTCCACCACGATTGCCTTGGTGATCGCAATGGGCACCACCGTGCTGCTATCGTGGCTGCACGGCTTTGCCTGTGTCAGCCACCGCGGCGACCAGGTGGTCTCGGGTGTGGCCATCAACATCATTGCGGTGGGCATGACAACGGTACTGGGCATTGCCTGGTTTGCGCAAGGTGGCCAGACGCCGCCGGTGACCACCGATGTGCGCCTGCAGGCGTTGATGCCGGGTGCGGTTGCGGCATTGCAGGGCGTGCCTGTCGTGGGTGTCGTCATCGGCCAGGGGCTGCTGAGCCACAACATCATGGTGTATGTCACGCTGGCGCTGGTGCCGGCGGTGTGGTGGCTGATGTTCCGCACCCGATTCGGCCTGCGTCTGCGCGCGGTCGGCGAAAACGCGCATATGGTCGACGCCGCGGGTGTGTCCGTCTCGCGCATGCGTTATGCGGCGCTCACGCTCAACGGCATGCTGGTTGGCCTTGCCGGAAGCTACCTGGTGCTGGCGCAAAACGCGGCCTTCGTGCCCAACATGACGGCGGGGCGCGGCTTCATGGCGCTGGCGGCATTGATTTTCGGCAAGTGGCATCCGGTGAAGGCGTTCTGGGCATGCCTGCTGTTCGGCTTTCTCGATGCAGTGGCGATCCGCCTGCAAGGTGTTGCGCTACCCGGTATCGGCCTGGTGCCGGTGCAACTGATCCAGGCCTTGCCCTATCTGCTGACTGTGATCCTGCTGGCCGGTTTTATTGGCCGCACCGTCGCGCCGCAGGCCCTGGGCAAACCCTATTTGAAGGAGCGTTGATTCCCATGACAACCGATGTCGCCCTGACAACGCTCGAGCAGGACGCCATGTTGGCGGCCGCGCGTGTGGCGATGGACAAGGCGTATGCGCCGTATTCGAAATTCCACGTCGGCGCCGCCGTGCTCGACGAAAACGGCCAGATCCATGCCGGCTGCAATGTCGAGAACGCGGCCTATCCGCAAGGCGTCTGTGCCGAGGCCGGGGCCTTGAGCGCCATGGTGCTTGCCGGTGGTAGCCGTGTGCGGGCCGTGCTGGTCGTTGGCCCTGGTGATGCACTCGTCACGCCGTGTGGTGGTTGCCGCCAGAAGATCCGCGAGTTCGCCGCACCCGATACGCCGGTGCTGATTGCGGGTGACGGGCAGATCCGGGCGCGCTTCACGCTCGAACAACTGCTGCCACACAGTTTCGGACCGGAGCACCTGGGGCGTGTTTGCATGGCGGCGGGCGTTTGACATACGGATCGGGTGACAGATGATGCTGGCCCAGGAGATCATTCGCGTCAAACGCGATGGCGGCCGGCTCGATGCGGCGCAGATCGACGCGTTCGTGACCGGCCTGGTCGACGGCGGCTGGAGCGAAGGGCAGGCGGCGGCGCTGGCCATGGCGATCTTTCTCAATGGCTTTTCAACCGACGAGACCGTCACGCTGACGCGGGCCATGACCCATTCGGGCAGCGTGATGGACTGGACGGCGCTCAATCTCGGCGGCCCGATCCTCGACAAGCATTCGACCGGCGGCGTCGGCGACAAGATCAGTCTGATGCTTGCGCCCATGCTGGCGGCCTGTGGAGCCTATGTGCCGATGATCTCCGGCCGTGGCCTGGGTCACACCGGTGGCACGCTGGACAAGATGGACAGCATTCCCGGTTACCAGACGGCGCCTGCCACCGACATCTTGCGCCAGGCATTGCGCGGCGCGGGGTGCGCCATCGTCGGCCAGACCGCCGACCTGGCGCCGGCGGATCGGCGCCTGTATGCGATCCGCGACGTGACGGCCACCGTCGAGTCTATCCCGCTGATCACCGCCAGCATCCTGTCCAAGAAGCTCGCAGCCGGTCTGCAGGCGCTGGTGCTCGACGTCAAGGTGGGCAACGGCGCGTTTGCTGCTACGCCGGAGATGGCGCAGGCGCTGGCGCAGTCACTGGTGTCGGTGGCCAACGGCGCCGGCCTTCCGACCCGGGCCTTGATCACCGATATGAACCAGGTGCTGGGGCACAGCTGCGGCAATGTGGTCGAGGTGTGGGAGGCGTTGGCATTTCTGAGCGGCAAGCGGCGCGAACCACGACTGCTGGCGGTGACGCAGGCCCTGTGTGCCGAGTTGCTGGTATTGGGCCAGCTGGCGAGCGACCACGACGATGCCATAGCCCGCATCACCCGTGTGCTGGACGACGGTTCGGCGCTGGAGCGATTCGCGCGCATGGTCGCGGCACTGGGCGGGCCAGCGGATTTTGTCGAGCGCCCCGGTGAGTACCTCGTGGCTGCGCCGGTGTCTCGCCCGGTACCGGCCCCGCGCGACGGCTGGATCGGCCAGGTCGCCACCCGTGACATCGGCCTGCTGGTGATCGAACTCGGAGGCGGGCGGCGCCAGGCGGCCGACCGGATCGACCATAGGGTCGGGTTCAGGGATGTGCTGGGCGTCGGTGTTCAGGTGCGCGCAGGTGATCCGCTGGCTATCGTGCACGCGGGGGACGAAGCAGCGGCGCAGGCGGCCGTTGCCGCCTTGGTGCAGTTGGTGCAGATCGAATCGCACGAACCGGGTTCCCATGCGCCACTGGTTGTGCGACGTGTCACCGGTTGAGGTGCGACAGGATCATTCGTCGCGGGTTTCACGGGCGTGATATCAGTGATATCATTTGGCCGTTGCGAGGAAGACCCGTGTGACCAACACCACCATGCACAGTATTGCGATTCGTCAGATTGACGACGCGCTCAAACGCCGCCTTCGCCGGGAGGCTGCGCGCGAAGGCTGTTCGATGGAAGAGCACGCGCGCCGCATCCTGCGCGCCGGGTTAGCCCCGACGACCGACAAGGCGCCGACGGCGCTGGTGCAGGAACACCTGGCGCACCGCATCCGGGCCCGTTTTGTAGCGGCAGGCACTGTGGACATGCCCGACGTGGCCCGCCATCTGCCGCGACCGCCGGTCAAGCTCTGATCCGCTGATTGCAATAGCACCATGGCGACCACGTATGTGCTGGACACCAACGTGGTGTCGGAACTGATGCGGCCCAACGCCGATGCCAAGGTATTAGAGCGTTTGTCTGCGCTGGATGACAGCGCGTGGTGCATCAGTTCCATGACCGAAGCGGAGTTGCGCCATGGGCTGGCCTTGCTGCCGGCTGGCAAAAAGAAGCAGCGCCTCGACGCGGCCATGCAGGCATTGCTGATGCAGGACTTCGCGGGGCGCATCCTGGCGTTCGACAGTGCCGCCAGCGTCTACTATGCGCAGAGCATGGCGATGCGCGCCAAGGCGGGGCGCCCTTTGCAGGTGCAAGATGCCATGATTGCCGCTTGTTGCATGGCCCATGTCGCGACGTTGGTCACGCGCAATACCAAGGACTTTGAAGGTTTGGGTCTGACGCTGATCAATCCGTGGAATTGAGCACTCCGTGGACGCCGCTCAGGGGTTCCGCGCCACCTGGCGCTTGAGCAGTCGCACCGCGTCGACGTGGCCTTCGTAATAGCCACTGACCGTGCCGACCTGGCGATAACCCAGGTGCCGGTAAAACGCAATCGCGTTGATGTTGTCGGCCCGGCATTCGAGCCCGATCGCGGTGCTGCCGGCCACTTGTGCCGATTCTTCCAGCCAGACCAGCAACTGCCGCCCCATACCCTGGTGGCGCAGGACGGGCGACACCGCCAGCAGCCCCAGATGCGCTGTATCGTCGTCCAGATACTGCATGATGCCGAAGCCCCTGAGCTGGTTATCCCTGAGCAGCACGGCCACGTTCGTCGACGCGTCGACGATGGCCTGCGACACGCGCGCCGCTGTCCAACTCCAGCCCATGCCGTGTTCGATCCAGTCGCGCGACATGGCTGCGATGGCCCGTGCTTCATCGGGCATTGCCAGGCGGATCGTGGGGTGCAGATGCATCGGTGGATTGTGGCGCGCTGCAGGCAGCTGTCCACGGTCCTTCCCGGCAGGCAGATCGACCTTCGCATCGCCCCGAAAACACGCAATGGCGTGGGCTCAAAGGTGAAGGGAGGTCCGGCAGGGCCGGATTTACCCCCACACCTGTTTCGCCACCCGCGTCATGTTGCCGCCCATCACCAGCGCCGCTTCATCGGCCGTCATGCCCGCGCGTTGCAGTTCGGCGGACAGTTCGCGCCAGCTCTCGATCGGTGGGTAGCTTGAACGCGTGATGGCACGGTCGTACCCGGCTGACTTGGGCCACCAGTACGTGGCGTCATAGTCGCCGGGCGGGGTGTCGTTCAGCTCGCTCTGGCTGAAGCTGATGTCCAGGCCGATGCCGACATGTTCGACACCGACCAGGTCGGCCACATAGGCAGCATGGCGCGCCACGTCGGCGGCAGTGGGGTCTGTCGTTCCAAGGAAGAACGACACGCCGTTGATGCAGATGACGCCACCGGTCGCGGCGCTGGCCTTGATCTGCTCGTCGGTGATGTTGCGTCCGTGTTCGACCAGCGCCAGCGGGTTGGCATGGCTGAAAATCACCGGCGCGCTGGACGCGGCCATGATGTCCAGGCTGCACTTGCGTCCGGTATGCGAGCAGTCCATCAACACGCCGGCGGCGTTGATCGCTGCCACCACCTTGTGGCCCAATGGTGTGAGGCCTTGTTCCGTGTCGTGGCAACCACCGGCAACACTGTTGTTGCGGTTGTAGGCCAGGTGCATCTGGTGCACACCCAGGCTCTTGTACAGCGCGACCATCTCGGGCTGCTCGAGCAGCGGCATCGCACCCTCCAGGTCGAAACCAATCGCGATGCAGCCGTCAGCCTTGGCGGCTTCGATGTCCTGCAGCTTGGCCACCATGCGGTACTTGTCCGGATGCGCGGCAATGGTGGCACGGAAACCGGCGATGACGGCCATCACCTGTGGCAAGGGGTTCATGTCCATGCCGATGTTGATCGACACGTAATGCACGCCGGCGGCGCGCATGCGGTCGATCGGTGCAAAGTCGGCCTGCGGATGCAGCGGTAGGCAGGCGTGGGCTTCCCAGTGGATCATGGTGTTTTCCTGTAGTGGGTTGGGTGTCGTATGGTCGTTGGCGCGATTGGCGCGATTGGCGCAGTGCGGTGGCACCCCGGTCCGCGCTGTGCGGATCGGGGCGTGGCTTCAGCCTGCCACGGCTTCCCGGCTGAAACCGGCGGAGGCGCGCATCAGATTGCGCGTGTATTCCTGGTGCACCTGGTGCGCCGCAAGATCGGCCGACGACAGCAACTCCACGGTCTGGCCGCGTTGCATCACCATCAGCTTTTCGCACATGTGTGTCACCACGGCCAGGTCGTGGCTGACCATGATGAAGGTCAGGCCGCGCTTGTCGCGTAGGTCTTCCAGCAGATTGAGCACTTCGGCCTGTACCGACGCGTCCAGCGCCGAGGTGGGCTCGTCGAGCAGCATGATCTGCGGCTCGAGGATCAGCGCGCGCGCGATGGCAATGCGTTGGCGCTGACCGCCGGAGAGCTGGTGTGGATAACGAAAGCGGAAACCGTTGCCCAGGCCGACCTCGTCGAGCGCGCGCTCGATACGGGTTTCGGCATCGTCGATGCCGTGGATGGCCAGCGGTTCGGCCAGGATACGGTCAACCGTCTGGCGCGGATGCAGCGAGCCGTAGGGATCCTGAAACACCATCTGAACCAGGCGCCGAAAAGCCTTGCTGCCGGGCGCCGGCAAGGTTTTTCCGCCTGCGCCCGCGCCGATCAGCTGCACCTTGCCCGCTGCCAGCGGCGCCAGGCCGCAGATCGCGCGCAACACGGTGGACTTGCCGGAGCCGGATTCACCGACGATGCCAAAACTCTCGCCCGGCGCCACCTGCAGCGTGGTGTTGTCAACGGCGACAAAACCGTCATAGACAACGCGCATTTCGACCACGGCCAAGCCGACATGGTCTTCGGTGCGGGGTGATGCGGATGCCCCGGCTGCGTCGGACGCCCCGGCTGCGTCGGACGCGCTGGTACTGATTGTCATGCTTGTGTTCACAGTGCCCATTCCGGCTGCCTGTCCAGGGTTGGCAAGGGGTGCCGGCCGTCGGCCAATTGCGGCAGGCAGTTGAGCAAGCCGCGGGTGTAGGGGTGCTTGGCATCGGCCAGGCCTCCCGCCGATATTTCCTCGACCACTTTGCCAGCGTACATCACCAGAATGCGGTCGCAGAAGGTGGATACCAGGCGCAGGTCGTGCGAGATGAAGATCAGGCCCATGCCGCGCTGGATCACCAGTGCGTCCAGAATGCCCAGTACCTGCAACTGCACCGTCACATCCAGCGCCGACGTTGGTTCGTCGGCGATCAGCAGCTCCGGATTGGCGATCAACATCATGGCGATCATGGCGCGCTGGCCCATGCCGCCGGAGACCTCATGCGGATATAGCTTGTAGACCCGCTCGGGCTGGTCGATCTGCACCGCGGCCAGTGCCGCCAGTGCCTGCGTGCGCGCATCGCGACTGGAAACGCGGCCATGGGCGTGCAGTGTCTCGGTGATCTGCTTGCCGATGGTCATCACCGGATTGAGCGAAAACTTCGGATCCTGCAGCACCATGGCGATGCGTCCGCCACGCAGATCGCGCCGCTGGGCTGTCGAGCAGCGCAACAGGTCGGTGCCGTGGAATTCGAGCCGTTTGGCCGTGACCTGGCCTTCAGGTGCCGTCAGGCCCAGGATGGCGCGGCCGGTCTGCGATTTGCCGGAACCGGATTCGCCCACGATGCCCAGGCGTTCGCGCCCAAGCGTGAACGACACACCGCGGACCGCTTCGGTGCGCCCGCCGTCGCGGCTCGGAAAGGACACGCGCAGGTCTTCGACGATCAGCACCGGAGGCGGGGCCGGCACCGGTGCTTTCGCCGCGGCCGGAACTGTATGGGTGGCCAGCTGCGGCGCAGCTTCAGGGGCAGGTGCAGCCGTTGCCACAGGCGCTGGCTCGGCTGGCGTCACCAAGGGCAGACTCGCGTCCAGCGGCGGCAACGCGTGCACATCGGCCTGGCTCTTGTCCATGGCTTTATCAATAATGCTCATTTAGCCGCCTTCGGATCCAGCGCATCGCGCAGGCCGTCGCCGAGCAGGTTGAACGCCAGCGACACCAGGAAAATTGCGGCGCCTGGAGCGGCTGCAACCCACCACTGATCAAGCACATAAAGCCGGCCGTTCGCGATCAGTGCACCCCACTCGGGCATCGGTGGTTGCGCTCCCAGACCCAGGAAGCCCAGGCCGGCGGCGGTCAGGATGATGCCGGCCATGTCCAGCGTCACGCGCACAATGACCGAGGACACGCACAGCGGCATGATGTGGCGCAACACGATGCGCCAGGGTGAGGCGCCGATCAGTTGCACCGCCGCAATGTAGTCGGCCTGGCGGATCGTGAGCGTCTCGGCACGCGCGATGCGGGCGTACGGTGGCCAGGACGTAATGGCAATCGCAATCACCGCGTTTTCGATGCCCGGGCCGAGCGCTGCGACAAAGGCCAGCGCCAGGATCAGCCGCGGGAACGCCAGGAAGATATCGGTGATGCGCATCAGCGCCGCATCGAGCCAGCCACCAGCGTAACCGGCCACCGTGCCGACCAGCAGGCCGATCGGCGCTGCCAGCACCGCCACCAGCGCCACCACATACAGCGTGACACGCGAGCCGTGGATGATGCGCGACAGGATGTCACGGCCTTGGTCGTCGGTTCCGAACCAATGTGCACTCGATGGCGGCAACAGGCGTGTCGTCATCAGGTCGCCGATGTACGGCGAATACGGTGCCAGCTGGTCGGCGAAGATCGCCACCAGCACCAGTGCAAGGACGATGGCCAGGCCCAGCATGGCCAGCCGGTTGCGTGCGAAGGTGCGCCAGGCGCCATAGGCACGACCCAGCGAAGCCTGGCGCCGCGATTGCGGCCGCTCGGACATCAGCCAGTCGTGCAGACTTTCCTTGGGGGCGGCGGTAGTGGAACTGTTCATCGGGTACGGGTACGCGGATCGAGCACTTTGTAGAGCAGGTCGGACAACAGGTTCAGGCCGATGAAGATCGAACCGACAACGATGGTGCCACCCAGCACCGCATTCATGTCGGCGTTCTGCAAGGAGTTGGTGATGTAAAGGCCCAGGCCAGGCCAGGCGAACACGGTCTCGGTCAGCACCGAGCCCTCTAACAGGCCGGCGTAGGACAGCGCCACCACGGTTACCAGCGGCACCATGGCGTTGCGCAGTGCGTGACGCCAGATGATGCGGGTCTCGGACAAGCCCTTGGCGCGCGCGGCAATCACGTATTCCTGCGCCAGCTCGTTGAGCATGAACGAACGCGTCATGCGGCTGATGTAGGCGAGCGAAAAATACCCAAGCAGGCCGGCCGGCAGGATCAGGTGCGACAACACGTTGCGAAACGCGTCCCACTGGCCCTGGCGTGCGGTGTCGAGCAGCAGAAAGCCGGTGTCGAGCGTGACCGTGTATTCGTAGGCGACGTCGATGCGTCCCGGCCCCGCGATCCAGCCCAACTTGGCGTAGAACAACACCAGGCCCATCAGGCCGAGCCAGAAGATCGGCACCGAATAGCCAATCAGGCCCATCACGCGCACGATCTGGTCGACCATGCTGCCGCGCCGCACCGCCGCCCAGACACCCAGCGGAATGCCGAGGCCGGCTCCGATGATGATGCCCAGCGTGGCCAGTTCAATGGTGGCCGGAAAGGTGCGCTTGATATCGACCATGACCGGGTTGGATGTCAGCACCGAGGTGCCGAAGTCGCCTGTGGAGACCTTCTTCAGGTAGATGCCGAACTGTGCATAGAGCGGCTTGTTCAGCCCCATCTCTTCACGCACCCGCTGCACCACATGTTCGGGCGCACGGTCGCCGACGATTGCCAGCACCGGGTCGATAGGCATCACGCGGCCGATGAAAAACGTCACCGCGAGCAGACCCAGGTAGGTCAACAGGATGACCCCCAGGAAATTCACGCCGCCTTTGATGGCGGCCCAGATGCGAACGCCGCCCGGGCGACCGGGCGGCGAAGGGACTACAGCGTTCAAACCGGAATCGTCAGTGCAATGTTACTTGCTGACCTTGAACATGTAGGTCGCGTCGGACGTCGGGCCAAGCACCAGGCCATTGACATCGCTGCGCACGGCCGCTGTCTCGATCTGTTGACCCAGGATCACGAACGGGCTGTTCTTGCGGTGGTCGGCCTGGAGCTCGCCGTACATGGTCTTGCGCTTGTTGGCATCACGCTCGATCACGGCCGCGTCGGCTTTCTTGGTCATCTCCGGGATGTCCCAACCATTGCGCCATGCCAGCGGCTTGGACTTGGCGCCGTCGCTGTTGTCCGGATTGCGCGCAAAGGTGTCGGCATTGGTGTGCGGATCCCAATAGTCGGCACCCCAGGCGCCGATGTAGATGTCGTGCTGGCGTGCGCGGTACTTGGTCAGCGTCTGCTTGCCATCACCCGGCAGGATTTCGATGTCGATGCCGGCGCGTTTGGCGGTCTGCTGGATCGCCTCGGTCATGCCCTGGATCGGCTGCGTGGTACGCATGTCCAGCGTGATCTTGAAGCCGTTCGGATGGCCGGCCTTGGCCAGCAAGGCCTTGGCTTTTTCGACATCGAGCTTGTACGGTTTCTCGGTGCTGGCGCCGAGCAGGCCGACCGGCAGGAAGTTCTGATGCACGACACCGATGTTCTTGATCATCGTGGCGCCGATGGCGTCATAGTCGACCAGCCACTTGAAGGCTTCGCGCACTTCCGGCTTGGACAGGATCGGGTGTTTCTGGTTCAGGCTGAAGTACCAGACATAACCCTTGGGTGTGGATGTGATCTTGATGTCCTTGTTGCTGGCCAGCGCAGCCAGGTCTTGCGGCTGCAGGTTGCGTGCGACGTCGGCGTCGCCTTTTTCCAGCATCAGGCGCTGGGTTGCGGCTTCCTTGACGTGGCGGTAGATCACACGTGCCAGCTTGGCCTTTTCGCCGTAGTAGCTGTCGTTGCGCTCGAGCGCGATCACTTCATTGGCGCGCCATTCACGCAGTTTCATCGGGCCGGAGCCGGCATAGTTGGTCTTGAGCCAGGCGTAACCCATGTCGCCACTGACTTCCTTGGACATCAGCAGCTTCTTGTCCACGATGGACGCGACGTTGGCGGTCAGGCAGTTGTAGACGAAGGTGGGCGCATAGGCCTTGTCGGTCTCGATCGTCAGCGTGAGCGGGCCGGTCTGCTTGATCTTGTCCTTGACGTTGTCCTTGGTCAGGCCGAACTGGGTCAGGATGAACGCAGGCGTCTTGTCCAACTGGATCACGCGCTGCAGTGAATACACCACGTCTTCGGCGGTCAGCGCGTTGCCGGAGGCAAATTTCACGCCGGGGCGCAGTTCGAACGTATAGGTCTTGCCGTCCGGCGAGACCGACCACTTGGTGGCCACGTCGGCAACCAGCTTGGACGGATCGCTGACTTCGTAGCGCATCAGGCGGTCATAGGTATTGCCCATCACCTCGCCAGCCGAGATTTCGAACGCTTCGGCCGGGTCCATCGTGATGATGTCGTCGATGGCCCAGGTCACGACCAGCGTGTCCTTGGGGGTGGCTGCCAGCACAGATGTGGCAGGCAATGCAAACGCGGCAGCAACAGCCAGCGCAGCCGCAGAACGGATAAACAAGGTTTTCAACTAGCTCTCCTAAAACAGGACGTGAACATGAAACAAGGTGGGGGAATGTTACCCCAATGGCGATGCAAAAAAGATAGCACCATGGCGGCGCATGGTGCACCAGCATGAGGTGGTGACGCACCACGCAGGAGCGCAGATTCTGCGCCCGCGGGACAGTCTTGGCATCGGGGTTTACCAGTGGGTAAAACTCTGCGAAATACAGAGATTTCGGTCAGCGTTGACTGCGCCGCACGTACCAGCGCGCCAGCCGCTCGGCCAGCGCAGGTCGGGCGGCTACGGGCGTGCCGGCGTCGCCCGCAGATCCGGTGCCATGGTCGGACAGGTCGATCTCTGCGCCGCCCGGGCGGTACAGATTGGCGAACATCTCGAGCACCCGCGACCTGACCATGCCACGCAGCGGAATATGCGCCAGCATGCCGTAGGTCGCCGCCTCCCCGGTGTCCGCCAGCGACGGGTCCGCCCGGACGGCAGCCACCGACGCCTGCAGGTCGCGCAAGTAGTCATCGATCACCGCCAGGTGACGCGCCGTGATCATGGCGTGCAGGCCGTCCGGTTTTTGCACGCGGTTGATCTGCCAGCCGCGTGCCTGCATCTGGTCACCGACGGCAAATATGTTCACGGCCTTGTCGCGCGAGCCGTAGGCCAGCAAGGGCCCGGTCGGCTCGCCGAGCACGCACAGCGCGGGCATGCGCGTGATGCCTGCGACCAGTTGGTCGAATGCCTGGCTGGTCTGCGCGGCAAGCTCCCGGTAGCCCTGCACGCCGAAATACTGAAGCGCCGCCCAGGCCGCGGCATACGCGCCGCCAGGACGGGTCCCGAGCAATGCGGCCGAGGCAAATACGCCACCCGGCCAATCGGCTTGCACGAACATCTGGTGCTTGAGGATGTCCAGGCTGCGGTAGGTAATGGTCGATGCGCCCTTGGCGGCAAAGCCATATTTGTGCACGTCGGCCGAGATCGAGGTGACACCGCTCACGCGGTAATCCCAGGGCGGCAGCACGATGCCGTTCATCTCCATGAACGGCAGTATGAAGCCGCCGACACAGGCGTCCACATGCAGCGGAACGGCGCGGCGTTGCGCAATGGCGCCCATGGCCGCGATCGGGTCGATGCTGCCATGCGGATACTCCGGCGCCGAGCCCAGCACCATGACGGTGTTGCGGTTGATCAGTCCGTCCAGCCGGCTGGCGTCGGCATGCAACTGCGCGTCGAGTGGCAGCAGTCGGATGCGCACGTCGAAGTATTCCGAGGCCTTGAACCAGGCCACGTGGGCCGTGGGGGCGATCACCATCTCGGGTTTGCGCACGCCGCGCGTGGCACGCGCCATGTCGCGGTAGGTCTTGACGGCGAGCAGGCAGCTCTCGGTGCCGCCGGAAGTGACGACGCCGCAGACCTCGGGCGTTCCATGCAGCAGCGCGGCGGTGATCGCGATGATGTCGTTCTCGAAGCGTTTGAGGCTCTTGAATGCAGTCGGGTTCAAGCCATTGGCCGAGGCAAAAGCCTGGTAGGCCTGGCCCAGGAACGCGTCGAAATCGTCGTTCAGGTGGTAGACCAGGCTCCACAGGCGGCCGTCGCGGTAGGCCGGGTCGTCGGCGCCATAGTCACCGAGTTGCGCCAGGATCTCCCGCGGGTTGCGCCCGGTCTCAGGCAGGCCGGTGCCGGTCATTGGAGCCTCCTTCCTGCATGCGCCTGCTGAGCCAGAACGCCAGTGCGGCGGCCATCGCGGCCGCGACCGCAATGGCCGACAAGGCCGCCTCGAAGCTGCCAGTGCTGGAGACGATGGCACCCGGCACCATGGAGCCTACGACCCCGCCCACGATCAGACTGATGCCGTTGTAGGTGCCGGTGGCGGCGCCGACATTGCAGTCGCTGGCCAGTTTTTGAATCGTCGCGTGCTCCTGGGCCTGGAACGCGCTCTGGCAGAACACCGCCAGCGCAAACAGCGCCACCATCGGCACCAGCGCCTGGGCTGGAATGGCGAACACCAGCGCCAGCGCGGCGCAGCCAAAACCGATGGACGCCAGCAGCACACGGCGCTGCAGCCGGTCGCCCAGCCAGGCAATCGCCAGCGTGCCGACCACACCGGCACCGAACACGATGCTGATCGGCCAACCGAGTGCGGCGAAGTCGATTCCCTTGGCGCGCACGAAATAGGTCGGCAACCAGCCCAGGATACCGAAGCCGCAGAACGCGTTGAGCACGCCCACGCACACATACAACCAGTAGTCGGGATTGCGCCGGTAGGCGCTTGCGGGGGTCGCGACCGCGCGCGGGGCGGGCTTGCTGTGCTGCACGAACAGCAGCACCAGGGGCAAAGCTATCAACAGCCCTGCAGCGCCCACGACGACGAAGGCATTGCGCCAGCCCCAGTGCGTGATGATGGGCACGGTGATCCAGGCGCCGCCCGCGGTGGCAATGATGATGCCAACATTCCAGATGGCGTTGGCGCGCGCGCGCACCTGCTGCGGAAACAGCCGCGCCGTGATCACGCCCATCATCGGTACGTGGACCGACTCGGCCAGCCCGAGCAGAAGTCGCAGCGCCACCAGCATGGCCAGCGAACCGCCGAGCGGGCCCATGGCCATGCTGACGAAGGAGAAGCTGATGATGACCAGCACCAGGCTGCGTTTGGCGCCGAAGCGCTCGGCCGGGCCGGACAGCAGCAATTGCGCAATGCCGTAGGTCAGGAAGAACGCGCCGAGGAGGTACTGGCCATATTCGCCGACCTGACGGTCATCCCATTGCAGATCCTGTGCCATGCGCGGCAGCGCGAACGCAATGATGTTGCGGTCCAGGTAATGCACGATGAACGTGATCGCAAAGATCAGCGGGACGTGCCAGGGGAGTCGGTAGGTCGGGTCGCGCATGGGATTGCCGGTAGGTCGGTGCATATTACGTCAGCGCAAGCGCATCCAGGGTCATGCTGGCGCGCTGTCGCGGGGATGACGGCATGGCGCACGTGGCCTGACGCAAAATCCGTTGCATGCTCACCATCGATTCTCCTTTGCAGTCCCAGCTCGTGTGCTGGCAGGTCCAGGTCGACGACCGGGTGCGCGCAGGCGACCTGCTGGTGGTTCTGGAGGCGATGAAGATGGAGCATGAGTTACGTGCGCCGGTCGCCGGCCGGGTGAGCGCCTTGTGGTGCGAAGCCGGTGAAATGGTGGAGCAGGGGCAGGCGCTGCTGCATCTCGAGCCGCTGGCGGCCCCGGAGCCAACGACCGCGCCAAAGCCGGATGCCGCTGCGCACGCCGAAGCGGCCGGCGCGGTGCGGCCTGATCTGCAGCGGGTGCTGGAGCGCCATGCGCTGACGCTGGATGCCAGCCGTCCGGCAGCCATGGACAAACGCCATGGCCTGGGTTTGCGCAGCGCGCGCGAGAACATCGCCGACCTGTGTGACTCCGGCAGCTTCCGCGAATACGGCGCACTGGCGGTCGCCGCGCAAGCCACGCGGCGCGATGCGGACGACCTGATGCGCAACACACCTGCCGATGGCATGGTCACCGGCATCGGCCAGATCAATGGCAAGGGTTTCGGTCCCGAGCGTGCCAGCGCCGTCGTGATGGCCTACGACGCCACGGTGCTGGCCGGCACCCAGGGCATGCGCAACCACCAGAAAACTGATCGCATGCTCGGCATTGCCTTGCAGAACCACTTGCCGGTGGTGTTGTTCGCCGAAGGTGGCGGCGGCCGTCCGGGTGATGTCGACATGCCGGTCGTGGCTGGCTTGCATGTGGCGACCTTTGCCCGTTTTGCGCGCCTCAATGGTCGGGTGCCGGTGATTGGTATCGTCGCCGGGCGCTGTTTTGCCGGCAACGCCGCGCTGCTGGGTTGCTGTGATGTCGTGATCGCCACGCGCGCCAGCAACATCGGCATGGGCGGGCCGGCGATGATCGAGGGCGGTGGTCTGGGGGTGTACCGCCCCGAGCAGATCGGGCCGTCCGACGTTCAGCATGCCAATGGCGTGATCGACGTTCTGGTCGACGACGAGGCCATGGCGGTGGCTTGCGCGCAGCAGTACCTGGCATTCTTCCAGGGTCGGCGTTCCGACTGGACGGCGCCACCGGCGGCCTCCTTGCGCGATGTGGTGCCGCAGAACCGTCTGCGTGTCTACGACAGCCGCCAGGCTATGGCAGGCCTGGCGGACCAGGGCAGCCTGCTCGCGCTGCGCACCGGGTTCGGCATCGGCATCCATGTCGCGCTGGCGCGGATCGAAGGCCGGCCGGTCGGCCTTCTGGCCAACAATCCGGAGCATCTGGGCGGTGCCATCGATGCGGATGCGGCCGACAAGGCGGCGCGCTTCATGCAGTTGTGCAATTCGCATGGCCTGCCGATCGTCAGCCTGGTCGATACACCGGGTTTCATGGTCGGCCCGCAGGTCGAGGAACAGGCCCAGGTACGGCATGTCAGTCGCATGTTCATCGCTGCAGCGCATCTGCGGGTACCGTTACTCAGCGTCGTGCTGCGCAAGGCGTACGGCCTGGGCGCGATGGCGATGACCGGCGGCAGCTTTCATGTGCCGATGGCTATTGCGGCCTGGCCCAGCGCCGAGTTCGGCGCGATGGGTCTGGAGGGCGCCGTGCGCCTGGGTTACCGCAAGGAACTCGAAGCCGCGCCCGAAGGTGCAGCCCGTGAGGACTTGTTCCAGCGGCTGGTCGACGAACAATACGAAAAGGGCAGCGCGATCAACATGGCTGCGACATTGGAGATCGACGCGGTGATCGATCCGGCGCAGACGCGGCAATGGATCGTGACCGCACTGGCCGGCGCCGCGACCGGCACGGTGTCAGACTCCGCGCCACTGATCGACAGCTGGTGAATCACGACGCTCGCGACGAGAGTGGTCGCCGGTCTTGCCTTGACATGACGGGGTGCGGGCGCACAATGGCCGGTCATTCCTGATCGGGAGACCGCATGGCGATCGAAAACGCGACGATTCTGATTCCGGACATCAGTGGCTACACCGAGTTTGTCAGTCGCACCGAACTTGACCACAGCTCCCATATTCTCAATCACCTGCTCGAGACGATTGTCGAGTCGTTCGGCGAGGATTTCGTGGTCTCGGAGATCGAGGGTGACGCGGTCTTGCTGTACCGCAAGGGCGAGCCACCGCCCAAGCGCGCGGTCATCGACCAGTGCTCCAAGACCTTCACTGCCTTTCACCGCGAGCTACGCCAGATGCAGAGCCGGTCGATCTGCCAGTGCGGGGCCTGCCAAGGTGTCATCGGATTGACGCTCAAGTTCGTCGTGCATTTCGGCGCGATCGCGGAGATCAAGGTGGCGCGTTTCGTCAAGGCATCCGGCCTGGACATGGTGATTGCTCACCGCCTGCTCAAGAACAGCATCGAGCGGCACGAGTATCTGCTGCTGTCGCGCAGTTACCTGGAGCAGGTAAGCGATCGCGACGATGGGCTGGAGTTGCAGTGGCAGTCGGCGCAGGAGGAATACCCGTCGATTGGCGTGGTGCGGTTCGACTATGCGCAACTCGAAGGCCTGCGGCGCCTGGTGCCGATGCTGCCGCGCACGGAACTGCCGGTGCGCGCTGAGGGGCCGCCGGCGGTCGAGCTCGAAATCGGCGTGCATTTTCGCAAGCTGCTGCAGGTTCTGACCGATCTGGACCGGCGGCTCGACTATGTGCCGGGTGTGCTGGCGGTCGAGGGCGAGGCGGCGCTGCCGGTCGCGGGCAGCGGCCACACCTGCGTGTTCGACGAGTTCCGCCTGGACCTCGAGCCGATCCGGGTCGAGTTCGACGATAGCGGGGCCGAGTATGCCGAGTTCGTTCGCTGCGTTGCGCCCGAGTTGCATGCGGTGATGAACTACCGCCTCACGCACCTCGGTGCGCAGCGTTGCCGCCTCGCACTGCACATACTCGCCGAGCCCAGCTTCTCGATTCCGCCGCCGCTGTACGATTTCCTGCAGCAGAACATGCAGGCATCGATGCAAAGCCTGCAGCAGTTTGTCGAGAACGGGTCGCGATCGGCGACACACTGGAGTTGGCCGATGGCCATGCGGAGAGTGGCGGTGCTGCCGGTCTGCCAAAATGCTTTTTTGACCAAAGGAGACTCCCATGCCCGGCTTGTTGCCCCATGTAGACCCCAAAGGGCTGCTCGAATTTTCGGTCGTCTATACCGACCGCGCACTCAATCACATGTCCGACAGTTTCCAGGGTGTCATGCGCGACATCTCCGGTGTGCTCAAGGAGGTCTACAAGGCGCATGCGGCGGTGATCGTGCCCGGTAGCGGCACTTTTGGCATGGAGGCGGTCGCGCGCCAGTTCGCCACCGGCCAGAAGGTGCTGGTGATCCGCAACGGCTGGTTCAGCTACCGCTGGACGCAGATCTTCGACATGGGCGCCATTCCGGCCGAGTCGATTGTGCTCAAGGCCCGGCGCGTCGGCATGGGCAAGCAGGCGCCGTTCGCGCCGGCGCCGATCGACGAGGTGGTGGCCAGCATCCGCGAACACCGGCCCGCCGTGGTGTTTGCGCCGCATGTGGAAACTTCCTCCGGCATGATCCTGCCCGACGACTATCTGCGTGCCGTGGCCGACGCGGTGCATGCGGTAGGGGGCTTGTTCGTGCTCGACTGCATCGCCTCGGGCACGATCTGGGTCGACATGCAGGCCTGTGGCGTCGATGTGCTGGTCAGCGCGCCGCAAAAAGGCTGGAGCAGCTCGCCGTGTTGTGCCATGGTGATGCTCAGTGAGCTCGCCCACACGCGCATCGACGGCACCACCAGCACCAGTTTTTCCTGCGATCTGCGCAAGTGGCTGCAAATCATGCAGGCCTATGAAGGCGGTGCGCATGCCTACCATGCGACCCTGCCCACCGATGCACTGACGCGTCTGCGCGATGTCATGCGCGAGACCCGTGACTATGGTTTTGCCAAGGTCCATGCCGAGCAGCAGGCGCTGGGTGACGCGGTGCGTGCGCTGATGCTGCGCCATGGCTTTGCCAGCGTGGCTGCCCAGGGCTTCCAGGCGCCAGGTGTGGTGGTCAGTTATACCGAGGACCCCGGCATCCAGTCGGGCAAGAAATTTCTGGGTCTGGGCTTGCAGACGGCCGCTGGCGTGCCCTTGCAGTGCGATGAAGGTGCCGATTTCCAGAGTTTCCGTATCGGCCTGTTCGGCCTGGAAAAGCTGCACAACCGTGAACGCACCGTGGCGCACCTGGCGTCGGCGCTCGCGCAGCTGGCGCCGATTGTTGCGGCGGACCAGCCGCAGACGGCCCTGCAGAACTGAACACGGAATAACTGGCACGGCCGGGTGTGTGCATGCCCGGGCCGCTGCAGTGCCCACCTCACCCGTGCAGACCCTCGAATCGCTCCCCTTGTTTCCACTCGGTACGGTGCTGTATCCGGGTGGCGTGTTGCCGCTGCGCATTTTTGAGGTGCGCTACCTCGACATGATCGGCCGCTGTCACAAGGCCGGCGCCCCGTTCGGCGTGATCGCGCTGACCCAAGGCTCGGAGGTGCAACGCGCGCCGTCTGCCGATTCCGCCGGCGATGGTTTGCCGTCAGAGGCCTTCCATGACATTGGCACGCTGGCGAGCATCACCGAACTGGCGCGGCCGCAGCCCGGCCTGATGGAAATTCGTTGCGTCGGAATGCAGCGCTTCACGCTGACGCGGCGCGAGAAGTTGCGCCACGGCTTGTGGGTGGGCGATGTGCAGCTAAACCCGGACGATCTGCCGACACCGGTGCCGGACGACCTGCTGCCGATCGCCCGGGCACTGGGGCGTCTGATCGAGCGCCTGCAGGCGCAGGACGATCCCGCGCTGCGCTTGTCGATGCAGCTACTGTGGCGGCTCGATGACTGTGGCTGGGTTGCAAACCGCTGGTGCGAGTTGCTGGGATTGCCGCTGCCCTTGCAGCAGCGCATGATGGTGCTGGACAACCCGCTGGTACGCTTGGAGTTGGTAGGCGACCTGTTGCAGCGGCAAGGCATTGCCTTGTGAGAGCCCCCAGCCCTGGCTTCGCCAGGCTCCCCGATAATCCGGGTTTGTCGACGCGTGGGGTGGCGGGCCGGGGTGCCGAAGCGCCGCTACCGCCGCTACCGCCGACGTGGCTCCCTCCAACTCCTGTTGCGCCTGCCTTTTCTTGTGAATCCACCTGCCACTGCCCTGCTGGAACTTCGCGATGTGACCTGTGAGCGGGGTGGGCGCGCCTTGTTCCGCCATCTGCAGCTGCAGTTGGGCGCGGGGCAGTTGCTGCGGGTACGCGGGGTCAATGGCGCCGGCAAGACCAGTCTGCTGCGCCTGGTGTGTGGCTTGCTGCCAGCGGCCGAGGGCCAGGTGTTGTGGCGCGGCGAGCGTATTGCCGACCTGGGCGGGCAATGGGGCCGGGAACTGGTTTATCTGGGCCATGCGGCCGCGCTCAAGGATGACCTGACGGCGCCGGAGAACCTGCAGACTGCCTGCCTGCTGGGCGGTCTGGTTGTGACCTCGGCGCAGGCCCGCGCGGCGTTGACCCAGTCCGGCCTGCCGGGGCGCTGGCGGGTTCCGGCGCGCCAGTTGTCGCAGGGGCAACGCCGGCGGGTCGCGCTGGCGCGCCTGTTGCTGTGCCGCGACGTGCCGCTGTGGGTGCTCGACGAGCCGTTCAATGCACTCGACACGGCTGCCACCGACTGGTTGTGCAGCGTCATTGCGACGCATCTGGACACGGGTGGTGTGGTCGTGCTGACCAGCCACCAGGACGTGGCGCTTGACACGCTGGCCGATCGGCTGGTGCACCTGGAACTGGGGTGAGGCCATGAACCAGGCTTCTGACAATGTCACTGGCGTGCGACCGGCCAGCCTGCTGGACGCGATGCGGGCCTTGCTGGCGCGCGACCTGCGCCTGGCGCTGCGACGGCGCGCGGACCCGCTCAGTGTGCTGGTGTTTTTCGTGCTGGTGGCCAGCCTGTTTCCGCTGGGCGTAGGACCCGAGCCGGACTTGTTGCGCACCATGGGGCCCGGCGTGGTGTTCGTGGCGGCCTTGCTGGCGGCCATGTTGTCGCTGGGGCGACTTTTCGCCGACGATTACCAGGACGGAACGCTCGAGCAGCTGCTGCTGTCGGCCTGCCCGCTGCCCTTGCTGGTGCTGGCCAAGATCCTGGCGCACTGGATCAGTTCGGGTTTGCTATTGGCGCTGGTCTCCCCGCTACTGGCCTTGCAGTTCGACCTGGGCTGGCCGGCTACCGGTGTGCTGGTGCTGGCACTGTTGACTGCCACGCCGCTGCTGAGCCTGATCGGCGCCGTGGGCGCGGCGTTGACCGTCGGCGTGCGTGGCGCGGCGGTGCTGATGCCGCTGCTGGTGCTGCCCTTGTGTGTCCCGGTGCTGATATTTGGTACGGCCGCGGTGCAGGCGAGTCGCGCCGGCATGGCGGTGGACGGACATTTCTCACTGTTGCTGGCGTTTCTGGTGCTGGCCGTGGTGGGAGCCCCCTGGGCCACCGCCACCGCCTTGCGGATCGCGCTGGAATGACGCCCGCGGCGCAACGGATTACCCCGATAGATGCTGCTGCCTTGGCGACTAGGGTAAATTCAGAGCTTACCTATATTTGTCATGGCTGATAAACGGATCAACTGGTTCAAATACGCTGCGCCGCAGAACTTCTATGTTCTGGCAGGGCGCCTGGTGCCGTGGTTGTCGATCGCGGCGGTGCTGCTGTGCGCGGTCGGCCTTTACCTGGGTCTGTGGGTCGCGCCGACCGACGCCCAGCAGGGCGAGGCCTATCGCATCATTTTCATTCACGTACCAGCTGCCTGGATGTCGATGGTGGTCTATCTGGCCATGGCGTTTTGGGCCGCGATGGGGCTGATTTTCAATTCCCGGTTGTCGTCCATGCTGGCCACAGCGCTGGCGCCTACCGGCGCCTGGATGACATTTCTGGCCCTGTGGACTGGCGCGCTGTGGGGCAAGCCGACCTGGGGCACCTGGTGGGTCTGGGATGCCCGGCTCACATCCGAACTGGTGTTGTTATTCCTGTATATCGGTTACATGTCGCTGCATGCAGCGATCGAGGACGCACGGCGCGCCGATCGTTCCGCGGCCCTGCTGGCGATCGTGGGCGTGGTCAACATACCGATCATCTATTTCTCGGTGCAATGGTGGAACACCTTGCACCAGGGAGCGTCGGTCAGCCTGACCAAGGCCCCGAGCATGGCGCCGCCGATGCTGATCGGCATGCTGGTCATGAGCCTGGCGTTCTGGGCTTATTGCATGGCCGTGGCCCTGGTGCGCGTTCGTACCGTCATTCTCGAGCGCGAGCGGCACACGCAGTGGGTGCGCAAGGTGGTGGCTGCATGACGCGTCTCGCTTTCCGTGTCCGCGCGGTGCGCCGCCATTCGAAAGGTAGTGTATGAACGGGTCAAGTTGGTCCGAATTTGTGGCCATGGGCGGTTACGGGCTCTATGTATGGGGCTCTTTCGCGATGTGTGCTGCGGTGCTGGCGCTCGAACTTGGCCTGTTGGCCATGCGCCGGCGCGCGTTGCACGGCGATTTCGATGACGGGTTGGACAATCCTGACGCAGGAGCAAAGGCATGAAACCTCGTACCAAACGGGCGCTGGCCGTGGTGCTGGCATTGACGGCTCTGGGTCTTGCCAGTACTCTGGTGCTGCGTGCCTTTCAGAGCAACCTGGTCTTTTTCTTCAGTCCCAGCCAAGTGGTGGCCGACGAGGCGCCGCGTGAGCGCAGCTTTCGGATCGGCGGACTTGTGGAAGAGGGCAGCATCAAGCGCGACGGTCAGAGTCTGACCGTGCTGTTTGCCGTGACCGACCTGGCCCACAAGATTCCGGTCAGCTACACCGGTCTGCTGCCGGACCTGTTCAAGGAGGGCAAGGGTGTGGTCGCCGAGGGCAAACTGGGTACTGATGGCGTGTTCAAGGCCAGTCAGGTGCTCGCCAAGCACGATGAAAATTACATGCCGCCGGAAGCGGCCGAAGCCTTGAAAAATGCCGCCGCGCACAAGGAGCAGGCAACTGCCACCTTGTCCATCCCGCCATCCACCGCTGCCGGAGTCAAACCTTGATATACGAACTGGGTCATCTGGCCCTTATATTGGCGCTCGCCATGGCGCTGGCCCAGAGTGTGTTGCCCCTGATCGGCGCGCATACCGGCAATTCGGCCTGGATGGCATTGGCGCGGCCGTCGGCACGCGGGCAGTTCCTGTTCCTGGCCATCGCTTACGGCTGCCTGACGCATGCCTTTGTTGTCAATGACTTCTCGGTCGCGTTGGCTGCGAACCACTCCAATTCCACCTTGCCGCTGATGTACCGCCTGACCGCAGTGTGGGGCAATCATGAAGGCTCCATCCTGTTGTGGTCGCTTATTCTGGGTGGCTGGACGCTGGCGGTGTCCATCTTCTCGCGCCAGCTCGACGAACGCATGGTGGCGCGGGTGCTGGGCGTGATGGGCCTGATCAGCTGCGGCTTCATGCTGTTCACGCTGCTTACCTCCAATCCGTTTGAGCGCATGTTTCCGCCGCCGGCCGATGGCAACGATCTGAACCCGCTGCTGCAGGATCCGGGCATGGTGATCCACCCGCCAATGCTGTACATGGGGTATGTCGGTTTTGTCGTGGCTTTCGCGTTCGCGGTGTCAGCCCTGCTATCAGGCCGGCTCGACGCGGCATGGGCACGCTGGTCGCGTCCGTGGACCACGGTGGCCTGGTGTTTCCTGACCATCGGCATTGCGCTGGGCAGCTTCTGGGCTTATTACGAGCTGGGCTGGGGCGGCTGGTGGTTCTGGGACCCGGTGGAAAACGCGTCCTTCATGCCCTGGTTGGTCGGTACGGCCTTGATCCATTCACTGGCCGTCACCGAAAAACGCGGCGGCTTCAAGATGTGGACGGCCCTGCTGGCGATCATGACCTTTTCCTTGTCGCTGCTGGGTACCTTCATCGTACGCTCGGGCGTGCTCAGCTCGGTGCACGCATTTGCCAGCGACCCGACGCGCGGCGTTTTCATCCTGGGTTTCCTGGTGCTGGTGGTCGGCGGGTCGCTGACCCTGTTCGCCCTGCGTGCGCCCCGGGTCGGTCTCGGTGGTGGTTTCGAGCTGGTTTCGCGCGAGTCCATGTTGCTGGCCAACAACGTGTTGTTGCTGGTGGCGGCTTCGGCGGTGCTGCTGGGCACCTTGTATCCGCTGGTCATCGACGCGCTGGGCATGGGTAAGTTGTCGGTCGGCCCGCCGTATTTCGACACCGTTTTCGTGCCGCTGATGACGCCGGCCCTGTTTCTGATGGGTATCGGCCCGATCGCACGCTGGCGCCAGGCCAGCCTGCCGGATCTGGCCTACCGCCTGCGCTGGGCCTTCGGCGTCAGCGCCGTCAGCGCGCTGGTTGCATTTTTCGCGCTGGGCAAGTGGACGCCGATGATCGGTCTGGGGCTGGCGCTGGCCGTCTGGATTGCCAGCACCATGGTCGTCGCGCTGGTGTCGCGGCTGAAGGAGAATTCCTTGGCAACATGGTCACGCCGCTTCCTGGCCCAGCCCGGCAGCTTCTACGGCATGCTGCTGGCGCATTTTGGCATGGCGGTGTTTGTCGTTGGCGTCACCATCGTCAGCGGGTTCACCAGCGAGAGCGACGTGCGCATGGAGCCAGGCGATACCGCCAATTTGGCGGGTTACCAGGTGCGCCTGGACAAGATCGAAGATGTGGTGGGGCCGAATTACCAGTCCTCGCGGGCCACGCTCACGATCAGTCGCGATGGTGCGGTCGTGTCCACGGTCACGCCGGACCGGCGCGTCTACAACGTGAGCCGCTCGCCGATGACCGAGGTGGCGATCGACCGCGGCCTGCTGCGCGACGTGTATATCGCATTGGGTGATCCGGTCAGCGCCACGGCCTGGAGCGTGCGGATACACCACAAACCCTTTGTCAACTGGATCTGGATCGGTTGCGTGCTGATGGCACTCGGCGGTTTGCTGGCCGTGACGGACCGGCGCTACCGCAAGGTGCGCGCGCGCAGCCAGGTGGCCGCGCCTGCAACCAGTGGCGATAGCGGGCGCACCATGCCGACCGCGGGCATTGCTGTCGGGCGCAGGGACGCGAACGCCACATGAAGAAGTTCCTGATCCCGCTGGTGCTGTTCCTGGTGCTGGTGGGCTTTTTGGCCGTCGGCCTGGGCCTGAACCCGCGCGAGGTACCCTCGCCGCTGATCAACAAGCCGGCTCCGGCCTTCAGCCTGCCGCTGCTCGATGCGCCTGAGCAGACACTGTCGGTTCAGGATCTGCGCGGCAAGGTCTGGATTCTCAATGTCTGGGCGTCCTGGTGCGTGGCCTGCCGGGTCGAGCATCCGCTGCTGGTGGAGTTCGCCAAGATGGGCGTGGTTCCGATGTATGGCCTGAACTACAAGGACAAACGCGCAGATGCGATCGGCTGGCTGAACAAGTTCGGCGACCCTTACACGCGATCCCTGTCGGATACCGAAGGCCTGGTGGGTATCGATTTTGGTGTCTATGGCGTGCCGGAAACCTTTGTCATCGACAAGGAGGGCGTGATCCGCTTCAAGCAGATCGGGCCCGTCACCCCTGAGGTACTCCGTGACACCATCATTCCACTGGTCAGGAAACTCGGTGCTTGAGCGCGCTGCCCTGGGCTGGCGTTGCCTGGTTGCGCCATTGCTCGCCTGCGTGCTGGCATTGGTCATGGTGAGCGGCGCAAGTGCCAAGGAAGCCGTGCCGATGTCGGACGATCCGGCCCTTGAGGCGCGCGTGCTCAAGATCGCCGAGGAGCTGCGTTGTCTGGTGTGCCAGAACGAGACCATCGCGGCATCGCATGCCGATCTGGCGGTCGACCTGCGCAAACAGATCCGGCTCAAGCTGGCGGCTGGCGAGTCGCAGCAGCAGATCCTCGATTTCATGGTGGTGCGTTATGGCGATTTCGTGTTGTACCGCCCGCCGCTCAAAGCCAACACGGTATTGCTCTGGGTCGGTCCCTTCGTGTTGCTGGTCGTGGCTGCGGTACTGATGGCCTTGAACATCCGCCGCCGTCGTCGCGGTGTCATGGCACAGGAGTGGACCCAGGATCAGGCGCGGCGCGCGCGCGCTTTGCTGGGCGAAGGCGAGGGTCCGACGTGATCCACAGCATGGCATCGGCTGTAATTTGCGTCCGGCAATTGCCGGGGGTGTCGATTAATTAGGGGCGCCCCGGCGTTTTCGCATGAGCATGTTTTTGGTGGGAATGGTGGGCTTGATCGCCCTGGCTTTGGCCATGGTGTTGCCGTCGCTGTTGCGACGCAAGTCAGTGGGCCCGACCACGGCCGCGGTGGTCGATGCCAGGCGCGTGAATCTGCAGGTGCTGCGCGAGCAGTTGGCGACGCTGGAAGCCGACCTCTCCGCAGGCACCATCAATGCCGAGCAGTATCAGCAAAGCCGCACCGACATCGAACGGCGCGCGCTCGACGAGGAGCAATCTGCCGAACAGTCCGTGGCAACGCCACGCCGCGCCACGCGCACAGCGGTGGTGGTCGCTCTGGTGATTCCGGTGTTTGCGGTCATGTTGTACGCCACACTGGGTCAGCCCCAGGCGGTCGAGCACCGCGTCGCGGAGGCTCCCGAGGGCGACGTCACGATGCCGGAAATCGAGGCCATGGTGGACCGCCTGGCCAAGCGCCTGGAGAGCCAGACTACGCCGCAGGAAGGTGATCTGCAGGGCTGGACCATGCTGGCCAACTCATATGCCGTGATGCAGCGTTTCTCCGAGGCGAGCAAGGCGTATGCCCGGGCGCGCGCACTGGCACCCGACAACGCCCAGTTGCTGGCCGACCATGCCGACGTGCTGGCGATGCTGCAGAACCAGAGTGTCGAAGGAGAACCGGGCCGCCTCGTGATGCGTGCGCTGCAGCTCGATCCGCAAAACCTCAAGGCCTTGACCATGGCCGGCAGCTGGGCCTTCGAGCGGCGCGACTATGCCGGTGCCATCCGTTACTGGCGCATGGCGCAAACGATGGCGCCGGCGGGCAGCGAGTTCGCAGCCGGTCTGACCAACAGCCTGCAGCAGGCCCGGGCGGCGGCCGCGCAGGCAGGGCAGGTGGCAGCGACCGAAAGCCCAGGCACCGACAAGGCGCAGCACCAGGGCGCGGCAGACAACGCCAACAAGAAACCCGTGCCGGCCGGCAACGCCGGTGCGGTGCAGGTCAGCGGCGAGGTGCAGGTCACAGCAGTACTGGCCAAGCGCATCCGCCCTGGCGACACTTTGTTCGTGTTTGCGCGGGCGATCGATGGGCCCCGCATGCCGCTGGCCATCGTGCGGGCGCCGGCCGCCGGCCTGCCACTCACGTTCACGCTGGACGACAGCAGCGCGATGGCGCCGCAGTTCCGTATCTCCGGATTCAAGCAGGTGATCGTTGGCGCGCGCATTTCGCCCAGCGGTGACGCCACGCCGCGCAGCGGTGACCTGATGGGGCAGATCGGGCCGGTCGATGTGGGCGCGGGCAAGCTCGTGCTGATGATCGACAGCGTCGTGCCCTGATACCGGGTCGCTTAGCGTTTCTGCCGACGGCACCATGAAGCGGCTGCCACCTCTGACCGCCTTACGCGCATTCGACGCAGCAGTGCGCGCCGGCAGCTTCACGCGGGCCGGTGAGTCGCTGCACGTGACGCAAGGTGCGATCAGCCGGCAGATCAAGGTGCTGGAAGACTGGTTGGGCAAACCGGTGTTCGTGCGGCATTACCAGGGTCTGACGCTCACGCCGGCCGGCAGCCTGTTGGCGCAAAGCCTGGACGCCGCGTTCGGCACCATCCACGATGCAGTGGAGCAGATCGGCCACATGGGTGCGCGCCAGCGTATTTCGGTCAATGTGCCAGAGACCTTTGCCTCGCGCTGGCTGGCGCCGCGCCTGCGCGCGTTTCACGGCAGGCATCCCGATATCGATCTGACCATCACGACCAACGCCGTCGCCAACCAGCGCGAGGCGCAGCAATACGACTGTCTGGTGCTGTTTCTGGACCAGCCCTGGACCCAGGGCGACTGCCGGCTGTTGCGTCAGGAGCAGTATGTAGCCGTGGCCAGCCCCGAGTTGTGGCAGGACGGCCTGGCGCCTGCGCTCGGCAAATGCACCTTGTTGCATGTGCTGGCGGGCAGCCAGCGTCTGCCGCTATGGGAAAACTGGCTTTTGTCGCTGGGCATCCGGCATATCGATGCGCGCCCGGGCATTGCGTTCTCGACCATGGATCAGGCGATCAGCGCGGCAGTGTCGGGTGCCGGTGTCGCCGTCGTCGACGCGCCCATGGTCGAGCGCGAACTGGCTGAGCATCGGCTGCGCCGACTCGATCAGCACGAACTGACGGCCAGCCACGGCTACTGGTTTGTCGAACCGCGCGAACCCGGCCTGCGCGACCCGGCCCACAGTGCCGTGGTGGCCTTGTTCCAGGCCTGGCTGCTGGAACTAAGCCGCGCGCCGGTGCCGCCAGGCTGAGCGTTTTCTGGAGCGCGTGTCCCGCGGCTGATTTCTGCAGCCACGGGCATGGAGCAGGCGGATCGCATGCCGTCTGTCGCAGCCGGCGTTGCCGTTCACGGCTGGATCACCACCGCGTCGAGCTGCAAGGCGCGAATCTTTTGCGCTGCCGCATCGGTCTGCGCGCGGGTGGCGAACGGTCCGACACGTACCCGCATCAGAGTGTTGTTGCCCCTTTGCAATTCCTGGGTTGTGGCCGGAAGGCCAGCGGCGCGCAGCCGTTCGAAGGCCCGGCGCGCGTTGTCCTGCTGCGCGAACAGGCCCACATTGATCAGGTAGCGGCCCACCGGCGCAGTGTCCTGCGCGGTTGGCGCGGTTGGCGCGGTGGCGTCAGCGACCGGCGCGGTGCGCTCCTGATGCGCCTTGCGCGACTGCGCGGCGATGGCTGCATGCCGGACGGCGGCATCCGCAGCGGCCTGTGTCCGTGCCGGCGATGTGGTGAGCATCGGCGTCGCGGCTACTGCAGAAGCCACTGTTGCTGGCGCAACAGCTGACGTTGCCGGCGTCGGTTGGGATACAGGCAGCGTTAGTGGCTGGATCTGGACAACGACTTCGCCGTGGTTGACGCGTGCCGATTCGCGCGGGGGCGCGCTGGGCCAAAACCCGATTGCAGCCACCGCCAGGGTCAACACCCCATTGGCGGCCACAAGCAAAATCAGGCGGCGCCGCGAACTGGCTTGCCGACCCAGCAGCTGGCAGGCATCGTTTACGGTGGGTGTGGCGCTCAGGGCGCGCGCCAGGCGCAGACGATAGTGGCCGAACAGCCAGGCGTTGCCGAAGAAGCCGGGTACCAGAAAGGCCAGCGTGGCGAGCGCCGCCCACAGACCCCATTCGACCGATGGCGCCATCGGCGCGGCCAGGCGGGTCACCGCAAACAGGGCTGCAATCGCCAGCATCAGCCCACCCAGGTACGCCAGCGCCGGCATCCACATGTCGCGAAACGCCATCCAGTTCAGCGTGCACAGGCTCGCCGCCCAGTTCCAGCTCGGACTGCCGCGGTCATAGGTTTCAAAACGCGCCAGGATGGGGCGGTAGTAGTCGGCGTTGACCGGGCCGATCGCAGCGCGTTGCAACTGGTCGATATGGCTGTCTTGCGACTGGTCGAGTACGGTGGTCACGGCCAGTGACCGGCTGGAGGGATCAAAGGTCTCGGGCATGGTGCATTTTGGCATCGCCATACACCCGCCCGGGCGCAACGGTCGTGGCCGTGATAGGGTGGCAGTAGCCGGCGCGCATGGCCGGTGATTTGTTCGAGGGAGAAAGCTGCATGTCCGCCAATCCGAAATCCCGTCGTGTGCGCATTGTCATGGCTCTGGCTTTGCCAGTCGTAGCGGTGGCACTGTTGCTGATGTTGCGAGGCAGCCCTGCACAGGCACAGGCGCAGGCCCAGGGGCGGATGTCGGCGCCGGCTTGCCAGTGCTCGGCCGCGGTTGCCATTGCCGGCATGGGCAGTCGCATCGCCCATTGCATCTGTGGTGTGATGGCCTGTGCTGTCACCGAGCCGATCGATGCGACGCGCGGCGCCAACATGATGCAATGCGTGCGGCAGTGACGCCGGGCGACTGACTCCCAAGCTGTCCGTCGGCCCGGCCTGAGGTCGCCCAGTGGCCGCTCAGGCTGTGTCGCCGGTCCACACCGGCAGTTCGTGCAGCGGCACGTCCAGCGCATCGAGCACCGCCCACGCGGCATATGCGTCATTGGCGGCATACAGGATTTGGCGCGATTCCAGCGTGGGGTTGGCCCAATTCGACGTGGTCACGCGTTTGGACTTGAGCAAGCGGCGGTTGAACAACAAGGCGATTGCCGCCTTGACGCCGATGGAGCGCGGGTAACCGCGTCCGCTGAACACGAAATCGAGATCGAGCAGCGGTCGGGCATACGTGCCCAGGCGGTGCATCAGTTGCTTTTGATCGCTGCGCAGATCGAAACCCGCCTTGACCACGTGGCGCGCTGCCAGCACCTCCCGCACCAATTCGATGTTGTCCGTGTCATGCATCTGGAACACATACGCAGCGGTGCCGGTGGCGAACTGCACCACATCCGGCCCGCGCATCGGTTCGCCGGCCTTGAATGTGGGCTTGACCTCGGTGTCGAAACCCAGGAACGGACCGGCCAGCAAGACCTCACGGGCGTTGTCGAGCTCGGCGCTGGAGCGGGGGAGATGTATCTGCTCGCGGAGCATGCCCTCGAACGGCGCGAGTTGCAGCACATCTTCCTTGGGTATCGGACGCAGGCGCGACTGCGACGCTGATCTTTCCGGGTGGTCTGGATTGGTTTGGGTCACCTGGGCAGTTTAGGGGATGGCCCGAACAAGCTTGCCCCATCGGTGCGGCCAACATGGCGCGGAGACGCTGGTGAACGAGAAAGACAAGGTGTGCGTGTTGTCCGTCCGGACGCTGGCGCGTCGGCGGGGGGCAGGGGCGCGGGTGCGCGCATTGCGACAATGCGCCTATCATGGTGGGTTGTATTCGGCGCGGGCCGGGCGGGCTCTCCCGTCCGCGCCAGGTGCCGGACCTTGCTTTTTGCCCCCGCCTTATGCCACTTGCCGACAGCCCTCCACCGAACGCATCCCATCCCGCCCACGGTAGCCTGATCAGCATCCGCGGCGCCCGCACCCACAACCTGAAGAACGTCGATCTCGACATCCCGCGCAATCAGCTGGTGGTGATCACCGGCTTGAGTGGCTCGGGCAAGTCCAGTCTGGCCTTCGACACCTTGTATGCCGAGGGCCAGCGGCGATATGTCGAGAGTCTGTCGACCTATGCGCGCCAGTTCCTGCAGCTGATGGACAAGCCCGACGTCGACATGATCGAGGGCCTGAGCCCGGCGATCTCGATCGAACAAAAGGCCACCAGCCACAACCCACGCTCGACCGTGGGCACGGTGACCGAGATCCACGACTACCTGCGTTTGCTGTTCGCACGCGCCGGAACACCGTATTGCCCTGACCATGACCTGCCGCTGCAGTCGCAGACCGTGAGCCAGATGGTCGACGCGGTGCTGGCCATGCCCGAAGGTACGCGGCTGATGGTGTTGGCACCGGTAGTGCGAGAGCGCAAGGGCGAATTCGTCGATTTGTTCGCCGAATTGCAGGCCAAGGGTTATGTGCGGTTTCGCATCGGCGGCGTGTCGTTCGAGGTGGAAAACCTGCCCAAGCTCAAGAAGACCGAAAAACACAACATTGATGTCGTGATCGATCGCATCAAGGTACGTGGCGACGACGACATCGCCGCGCGCGATCAGTTGCGCCAGCGTCTGGCCGAGAGCTTCGAGGCGGCGTTATCGCTGGCCGACGGTCGGGCCCTGGTGGTCGAGATGGATGCGGTTGCCGGCGCAGACCCTGCGCACGCCATTGGCGAGCACTATTTCAACGCCCGCTTCGCCTGTCCGGTGTGCAGTTATTCGATCGCCGAGCTTGAACCCCGGCTGTTTTCGTTCAACTCGCCGATGGGGGCCTGCCCGTCCTGCGACGGCATCGGCATGATGGAGTTCTTCGATCCGACGCGGGTGGTGGGTTTCCCGACGCTGAGCTTGGCCAGCGGCGCGATCAAGGGATGGGACCGGCGCAACGCGTATTACTTCGCGATGCTCGAGAGTCTGGCGAATCACTACCAGTTCGATATCGACACGCCCTTCGAGGACCTGCCCGAGGCCACGCGCCAGGCCGTGTTGTTTGGCTCCGGCGAGGACGAGATCAAGTTCAGCTACGTGATGGAGTCCGGCGCGCAGCAAGGCAAGAAACTCACGCGCAAACACCCGTTCGAAGGCGTGATACCGAACATGGCCCGGCGCTACCGCGAGACGGATTCGGTGGTGGTGCGCGAAGACCTGTCGCGCTACCGCAGCACCCAGCCCTGTGTGCAGTGCCAGGGTACGCGTCTGCGCCGCGAGGCACGCCACGTAAAGATCGGCGAAGGCGAGCAGGCGCGGGCCATCTACGAGGTCAGCCACACCACCTTGCGCGAGAGCCAGCAGTATTTCGAGTCTTTGCAGATGCACGGCGCCAAGGGCGAGATTGCCGCCAAGGTGGTGCGCGAGATCGGCCTGCGACTGAAGTTCCTCAACGACGTGGGCCTAAACTACCTCAGCCTGGACCGCAGTGCCGAGACCCTGAGCGGCGGCGAGTCGCAGCGCATCCGGCTGGCATCGCAGATCGGATCGGGCCTGACCGGCGTGATGTATGTTCTCGACGAACCCAGCATCGGCCTGCACCAGCGCGACAACGACCGATTGATCGACACGCTCAAGCATCTGCGCGACATCGGCAACAGCGTGCTGGTGGTCGAGCATGACGAAGACATGATGCGCGCCGCCGACCATGTGATCGATATGGGGCTGGGCGCCGGCATCCATGGCGGTCGGGTGGTGGCCCAGGGAACATTCGACGATATCCGTGCCAACAGCGAATCGCTGACCGGCCAATACCTGGCACAAGTGCTGCGCATCGAGGTGCCGCGCCGACGCACACCCTGGTTGCCGACTGTGGCGGCGCAAGCCGAGCGCGCGCGCGCGACCAAGGGGCGGCCGAGTGCGGCTGCCGTGGCCTGGGCCGAGCGCCAGGCCGAACATGTGGCCACACAAGGCGACTTGCAGGCGATCCGGCTGATCAAGGCCAGCGGCAACAACCTGCGCGATGTCGAGGTGGCGTTTCCGGTCGGGCTGCTGACCTGCGTCACCGGCGTGTCGGGCTCGGGCAAATCCACGCTGGTCAACGACACCTTGTATGCGGCGGTGGCGCGCCAGCTGTACCGCTCGCATGTCGAACCGGCGGCGCACGCGGAAATCCACGGCATCGAACATTTCGACAAGGTCATCAACGTCGACCAGTCGCCGATCGGGCGCACGCCGCGCAGCAATCCGGCCACCTATACCGGCATGTTCACCGCCATCCGCGAGTTGATGGCCGAGATGAACATGGCGCGCGAACGTGGCTATGGTCCGGGCCGGTTCAGCTTCAACGTGGCCGGCGGGCGCTGCGAGGCCTGCCAGGGTGACGGCGTGAAGAAGGTCGAGATGCATTTCTTGCCCGATGTCTATGTGCCGTGTGACGTGTGCCGTGGTCAGCGCTACAACCGCGAGACGCTGGAGGTGATGTACAAGGGCCGCAATATTGCGCAGGTGCTGGACCTCACCGTGGAGGCGGCGGCCAAGTTCTTCGAATCCGTGCCCACCATCGCACGCAAGTTGCAGACATTGCTCGACGTGGGGCTGTCCTACATCAAGTTAGGCCAGTCGGCGACGACGCTCTCGGGTGGCGAGGCGCAACGCGTCAAGCTGGCGCTCGAACTCTCCAAGCGAGACACCGGGCGCACGCTGTACATCCTGGACGAGCCGACGACCGGCCTGCATTTCGCTGACATTGCGCTGCTGCTCAAGGTGTTGCAGCATCTGCGCGATGCTGGCAACACCATCGTCGTGATCGAACACAACCTGGACGTCATCAAGACCGCCGACTGGATCATCGACATGGGACCCGAAGGCGGCGCCGGCGGCGGCACCGTGGTGGGCGAAGGAACGCCGGAGGAGATCGCCGCGAATCCGGCCAGCCATACCGGATTGTATTTGAGGCGGGTGTTGTAGCAGGCGTGAGTGCCGAGTTCACCCCGTATTTGGCGTCACGAAGACATTCGAAATAGCTCGTATCTCTCGGAGTCCTGCCTTTGGACGATGAATTTCGCCAGGATATTGGTATCTGAGCAATTTAAGAGAAATTCAGGCAGGCATTGGCGCATCGCAGTGG